>ENA-OQIO01001444-OQIO01001444.1-human-gut-metagenome-genome-assembly--contig:-NODE-1444-length-11589-cov-1.843483_pt1 | contig 11589 bp, 15 predicted proteins | sample MGYA00242573_ERZ504737 | MGnify/ENA primary metagenome ERZ504737 (study PRJEB26092, sample SAMD00036203) | human gut metagenome | host: Homo sapiens | study: EMG produced TPA metagenomics assembly of... | reverse complement strand
AGGAGTCTTGACTTTAACCAACGAAAATTTAAAGAATCGCTTAGGTGTAAAATTGTTCGTTGATTGTAGCCAAGTTAAATTATTCAATGGACTAAACTTGTAGACTGCTTTGGAGGAATTGGCTTTTGGACGCGGGTTCGATTCCCGCCATCTCCACCAAAATTAAGAGTTAAAATGGATGTCATCGAAAAAATATCGATGAAATCAACGTTTTTTAAGATATTTTAAAAAATCAAAAAATAGCGATTTACGTGGATGTCACCCATATAAAAGGGTGTCACTACCTAAAAATCGCTATTTTTTACTTCAAAGATGAGGTAAATGGATGTCATTAAAGAAAGCAGGAAACCAAATGAAATTTTATATTAACAACAACGAATTAAGTGAAAAAGTATTTTGGAGAACACTAGAATCATTAGTAAGTCCAATGCAAAGAGTACATATCTTGGATGGGATGAAAGTGAAGATTGCCGATTATTTATGTTGGATTGAAATAGTGTAATGCTTTTAAAAGTGAATATGACAGATGAGATAGTAAATCAAGTGATTTACTATTTTTCTTTATTTATATGCAGAATCAATACAAAACTAACAGAATTAATACACCATGTTTATTTTTTGATATGAATAATGTAAATTTAAATTACCGAAGGCCAGAGGATTTACAGGAGGAGAAAAACATGAAACATAAGAGTATCGCTGCTACAATTTTAGCATTAGGAATTATGATAAGTAATGCGGGAATTGTTTCGGCTCATAATGATAATTTTACTGCAAAAAATACAATGGCATATAATGAATTTTTAAACTTGAATTCTTCACAGGTAAGAACTATGAATGCAACAGAAGAAGGTCAAAGTAAGTTAGATCAAGTAGCAAATAATGAGGATATCAATTCTATTAAGTATTTTAGCTCAAAAGGAAATAACGAAGCGCAAATTTCTTATAATAATAATACAGGACAATATATTTATACAGAATCACAAGATGATTCTAATTCACTTTTAATGATTGTAGATGATGAAAAATATCAAGTCATTTCTAAAGGAGAAAATGTTTATATGTTGTCAGAGGATGGGACAGAACAGTTGATAAGTGAAATGATTTATGAAGATGATTCGGCCAATAAGCAATACGATAATGTTGCAGAATTAGATGATATTGAATCACAAATTAGCACATATGGATATGGAAAAAACTATGGCCCATTTTATAAAACAAATAAATCATTATGCACTGTTTTAATGGTAGTTAGCAAAACAACTAAATTATTTAAATGGGCTCATCCTGCTTTAGGAACAATTTCTTTTGTTTGTAAAACTGTATCAAAAGTTGGAGACAAATTTGTAAAAACAATGTATATAAAATTTTATCAAGCTTATGATACTGCAAAACCTAGTAATGTAAGAGAAACACAATATTGGTATTATGATAGTAATCATAAAAATTTAGCAAAAAGTAGAACTATCAAATTCAGTAATACAAGACCATCATAAATAAGAGGAGGAATACACTATGAGATTTTCAGAAGAAAAAATATTTAAATTTGGTTTTTATTGTTTGAATGCGCTCATATGTATTTATTCATTATATATGTTTGTAATTCAAATGGTGCTTCAAATGAATCTGAAATATTGTTTTGTTCAACATTTGTTGTTGATGCAATTATGTATTATTTGAAAAGAAAAAATTAGTATTTAAAGAAAGCTAAAATTAGAGGCAGAACTTTTGTTCTGTCTTTATTGATATTTGAACAATTATAGCAGTTGTTATAATTGATAAGGTTGGTATAATTATTCTTTAGAAGGATTGGAGGAACAAGGAATATGTTAAAAATATTTCTTTATTTGATAGAAGGATTTATTATAGGCTATTTTGATTTTAAGTTTATTAAGAAAGATTTTAATTATTATTTGATTTCCTTTTTTTCAATTATTTTTACTTTAAGTCATGTTATTGCTGAACAGTATCTCGTTTATGATTATTTAAGTATTGTTATTACGATTGCAATACTTTACTTAATGAATGGGTTAGATAATAAAATTGATAAAACAAAGAATCTATTTATTTCAACATTTATAGGAATAGTTATTTGCATGTTTGATAGTATGTCTATACTAAAAATAATTTTTGTATTAAAAACAGGAAGTGAGGGAGTATGGTATTCACAAGATATTGTTTATTATATTATTTTAGTTGTAACAAGATTAATGATATTTATTACCCTATACTTATTAGATAAAAAACAAATTTTTAAACAATTAATTATTAGTAACAAGTATTTGACCCTATTGACTTCAATATCATTGGTAAACTGCTTAATAACAAGCTTTATTGCAAATGGTATTTATATGAATAGTATTTCCTATGGTTATGTTTATTTATTGGCAATTATTTTTATGGTAACAATAATCAGTGTTTTCATTATCATTTTAAGTATTAATAAAGATAATATGAGAATAAAAAAGCAAGAAATAGAACTTATTCAACTTAAATCAATAGAAGAAAAATATATTGCTGTTCAAAGTCAAAATAAAAGAAATGAAGAAATAAAACATGACTTGGAATATTTTATGAGTCTTGTTAACAAAAAAAAGTGACTGTGATGAACTTACAAAAACATTGAAAAATACAAATTAATAAAATAGATCAAAATCATATAAAGGTTTATTCAAAAAATAAAATATTCAAATGGTTTATTAGAAGAAATAAAAGATACAGCAAATAAATATAATCAACAGGTCTTATATAATCTTAATGTTGGATTGATTGAGTTTTCTTTACAAGATTACGAAAGCGTATTAACATTGTTTCAAGAAATTTGTCAAAATAATGAAACAAAGAAAATTGATATTAATGTGAATGTAAAAAATGGATTTATGATTATAGAATTTATTTTTAAACCAAAAAAGGAAATGGCGTATGGAGCAGATAACAGATATATATTAAAAGAAAAAATAGCGGATTATGAATCTATAAAATATGTTTTAAAATTATAAAGAAGTTTGGGTGATATATATGAAAATTAAAATAATAGATGATGATATTCAATTTATAGACAGTTTAAAAAATAACTTAACAGGTGAATTTGATCATGTCTTAATAAATGGTAGCACAAGTTTTGATGATGAATATGATTATGATATTTATTTTTTAGATATAGATATGCCTAATAATGGACTAGAGATAGCAAGAAAAATCAAACAATTCAATGATGATATTATAGTTATTTTTGTATCATTTAGAGAGGATCTTATATTTGAGGCACTGCAAACTTTTCCATATTACTTTTTAAGGAAAAAGTATCTTAAAGAAGAGTTACCAATAGTTATAAATAAAATAAAGAAAATGTTAGTAAATAATCAAATTGATATTTATTATAAGGGTAAAGAGATTTCTCTAGATGCTTCTAAAATATTATATATTGAAAAAAACGGTCAATATACACATATAGTTACAGAAAAAAAATACTTATATTGTAAAACATTCTATGAAGTATTATGAAAAAAGATTATCATTAAAAATGTTTGGTTATGTATCTCAAGGCTTTTTAGCGAATTATCAATATATTGAAAGTGAGAATAGTCAGTATGTATTAATGAAGAATGGATATGTGTCGTATTATAGTAGAGGTAGAAGAAAAAGATTTTTAGATAATTATTTAAAATATATTACATAAGGATAATATTTAAATTTTATTTTCTAAATTTATATAAAATCTTGAAATATGAGAATATATAAATAAGAGAAAATATTATATTACGAGGTTTTATTATATTTTTAGGTAAGGATAAACTTGTCTGAAATGTTAAATGTAACAAAGAAAACATTGATTTATTATGAAAATGAAGGTTTAGTAAAACCAACAAGAGATAACAATAATTATCGAAATTATAGTCAAGAAGACATTTCAAGAATTAAGTTTATACTTTTATTAAGAGAAATGGATGTAAATATTGAAGAAATCAAACAAATTATAAATGAAAAGAAATCTATTAGAGATATTTTAGAAAGTAAAAAAGATATGATCAAAAAGCAACATCTTGATTTAGAACATATAGATGAAAAAATTAATAATTATATTAAAAGAAGAAAAGTTAAAATAGCAGTTGATCATACTTTAGATTATGGAACAATTTATGATTGTTTATACTTTTTTAAAGATTATCTTCAATATGGACAAATAAAAATAAATATAGTGATGTAAAATGTTTTAAGTTATCAATGTCTAGTGAAATGGGTTTAATGAAGGTATTAGTTGTTCATATGATTACTATGTGGATTTAGATATTGTTACACAACATGATACATATTCTTTTCAAATTATGAATAATGAAGTTGTTTATCAAATGATGGAAAAAATTAAAGATTATTCAGTAGAAGATCCACTTGGATTAGTTGATATTTATCTTAATAAACGAGATATGGTTTAATTAAATCAATATATTAATAGACATTTTAGAAAGTGGGCTAAAGAATATCATTTAGATAATCCAAGAGATAGTATAATAAGAAGATACAAATAAGACCAATTTGTTCCAAAATAAAAAGCTGATTCTAAAAGAGAGTATGATTAAAAGGCACATAGAAATGTGTCTATCACTAATCCCTCTCCATATATGAGTTCATTTTCTATTGCAATCATGTTAGTGATAGGAGGAGAAATTCTCTTTCTCCTTTTTTAATTGACAAAAGAAAGAACAAAGATTAAAATATAAATAGGAATTATTCCTAGCAAGGAATAAAAGGAGGAAATAAACATGGCTAATAAATATGCAGGAACACAAACAGAAAAGAACTTAATGGAAGCTTTTTCAGGAGAATCACAGGCAAGAAATAAATATACTTACTTCGCTTCAAAAGCAAAAAAAGAAGGTTTTGAACAAATTTCATCTTTATTCTTAAAAACAGCAGATAATGAAAAAGAACATGCTAAAATGTGGTTTAAAGAATTAAATGGTATTGGAAATACAGCTGAAAACCTAGTAGCAGCAGCTGAAGGTGAAAACTACGAATGGACAGATATGTATGAAGGCTTTGCAAAAACTGCAGAAGAAGAATGTTTTCCAGAACTTGCAGCTAAATTCCGTATGGTTGGAGAAATCGAAAAACATCATGAAGAACGTTATAGAGCATTATTGCATAATGTAGAAATGCAAGAAGTTTTCGCTAAAAGTGAAGTAAAGGTTTGGGAATGTCGTAACTGTGGACATATCGTTGTTGGGGAAAAAGCACCTGATGTTTGTCCAGTATGTGATCATCCACAAGCGTACTTTGAAGTTCATGCAGAAAATTATTAATAAGAAAGGTGCTTTGGCATCTTTTTTATTGTTTTTATATAAGAATATTTTTTAAGTTTTTTGTGCTCTTTTCATAAATAAAAATATTTATTCGTATAATAATAGCTGTCAAAGAAAGGCAGATGAAAGTGAATAAATGTTATAAATATGTTTTATCTTTAGGTTATTTATGTTAGAAAGCATTTAATTTGCTGTATTACCATAAAAGAATGAGCATTACCAAATGTTGCCGTAAAGCTCCCAGCTTTAGCTGTGGAGATATAGGCAACTTTTTTTTAGTTTTTATCAATAACATATATCATTAGATATCTTTTAGTAGTATAATGTGTTCATGAAGTACAAATCAAATAAGAATGTGATCTATTCCTGTAAATATCATGTTGTATTTTGTCCAAAATATCGACGTCCCGTTCTTGTAGATGGTGTTGATGATCGCTTAAAGGAGTTGATTAAAGAAACCTGTGATCAATTGAATGTCGAAATCATTGAAATGGAAATCATGCCCGATCATGTACATTTGCTTATGGAAGTAGACCCACAATATGGAATTCACAAAGCAGTTAAAAGAATCAAGGGCTATTCTTCTAGAGTGTTGAGACAGGAATTTCCTTGGTTGAAATCAAGGATCCCAACGCTATGGACCAATAGCTATTTTGTATCTACAGTAGGTGGTGCACCACTTTCTGTAATCAAGCAGTATATTGAAGATCAAAAAAAACGTTTAGGTGATATCTATGCAATTAACAGAAACAGTCAAGCTTTATCCAAATAAATATCAGACAGAATTGATCAAGGCAACGATGACAGAGTATATTTCTACAGTCAATCATCTTGTTCTTGATGCAATCAATGGAAGAGCTATTACAAAAATAACAACAGCAGATGTAAATGCTGCTCTTCCAAGTGCCATATGCAATCAATGTATTCGAGATGCCAAGTCCATCATAAGAAAATATAATAAGGCTTTAAGAAATTCAGATACTCAAGTAAAACTTCCTGTTTTGAAAAAAATGTATTGTTATATCAACAATCAAAATTTTAGAATCAATGATGACTGTATTGGCTTTCCAGTAATCATCAATGGAAAGTCAAAACGTATATCAGTCAAAACAAAAATGTCAGAAAGACAGAAATCAATTTTTTCATCCAGTAAATTAGGAACGATGCGTATTGTTGTAAAAGGACATGATCTCGTAGCACAAATCGTCTATGATGCAAAAGAAGGTGCTGTTTCTTCAAACGACAATGTCATGGGTGTTGATCTTGGAATTAAATGTCCTGCTGTAAGCTATTGTCCAGATGGAAGTGTCAAGTTTTATGGAAACGGGAGAAAAAACAAATATATAAGAAGACACTACAATAATCTTAGAAAAAGATTTCAAAAAGCAAAGAAGCCAAAGGCAGTTGTTAAGATCAACAACAAAGAACAACGTATCATGAAAGATATAGATCATAAGCTAAGTCGTGAAATTGTAAATACAGCAAAAGCACATGATGTATCCGTAATCAAATTAGAGCGACTTCAAAACATCCGCTCAACGACAAGAACAAGTCGAAAAAACAATCATAGCCTGCATACATGGTCGTTCTATAGACTAGCTACATTTATAGAATACAAAGCAAAACTGGCAGGCATAGAAGTTGAGTATGTAGATCCAGCATATACAAGTCAAATTTGTCCGATATGTGGAAGAATCCAACATGCAAAAGACAGGAATTATACGTGCAGATGTGGATATCAAACACACAGGGATCTATTGGGAGCTATAAATATATGCAACTCAACTGAGTATATTGGTAACAGATATACTGCCTAGAGAACTATAGGTTCTGCTCTAGGAAGGGTAATGGCATACCCCTATCTTGCACTGCGACCTATCAGAAATGAACTGGTCAGCCAACAATGTTGGCAGGTAGCAAGAATCTCCTGTCTTTAGACATGGGGAGTGTCAAATAATATATAATAGAAATCTTTTTTTACTAATTAAAAAGTGGGGAGCAATCCCCACAGATCATTAAAATACAAAATTTCCATTTTCAAAGATTTTTACATGACTGCCATCTTCTAAAATACCATCAATCATTAAATCTTCTGTCCCCATCATAAAATCAACATGAACTAAAGAATCATTGACCCCTTTTTCAAACAATTCTTTTTTATCCATATCAATCCCACCTTTAATACATTCAGAAAATCCAATACCTAAAGCCATATGACATGAAGCATTTTCATCATATAAAGTATTATAAAATAATGTTTTTAATTCATTAATTGGTGAATGATAAGGAATTAAAGCAACTTCACCTAAATGTTTACTTCCTTCATCACTATCAATAATTCCTTTTAAAACCTCATATCCTTCTTTAGCTCCAAAATCAATCACTTGACCATCTTTAAAACGTAAATAAAATTCATCAACAATATTTCCACCATAACTTAAAGGTAAAGAACTAAAAACAATTCCTTCTACATCATCCTTATTAGGTGATGTAAAGATTTCTTCTGTTGGTATATTAGGAAAATTATAAACACCATTTTTTAAATAACTTCCCCCACCAGCAAATAAATAATCATCATTCAAACCAATTGTAATTTCAGTCCCTTTACTATTTTTATAATAAAGTTTCTTTAAATTTAGACCATTTAAATAATTAACACGTTTTTCAAAAGAACGACGATGTTGATTCCATAATTCGACAGGATCATGTTCATCATCAATCTTAGCTGCTTTAAAAATAGCATTCCATAAACTATCTAACGCTTCTTGATTTGACATATCAGGATAAACTTTATTCGCCCATTTTTGCGTAGCTCCACCTACGATACACCAAGCATTTGTCATATTATCGGATAAATCAAAATATGTCTTACATGCCTTTTTAACTGCTCTTTGCCAATTAGAAATCTTTTTAGGTTCAATACCTGCAAGCATTTCAGGATCTTCATCATCAACATAAAGAAAACAAGCATTCATTAACGCATAATCATTTCTAAAAGATGAAAACCAAGTAGGTACGTGATTAAAATCTTCTACTTCCATATTTTCATATTTCATACGTGTGACTTCTTCATCACTATAATGAACAACAACTTCTTTAGCACCTACAAGATAAGCTTGTTTAGTAACCTCTCTTACAAGTTGATAACTTTCAATAGATGCACTAATGACAACGGTTTGTTTTTCTTGAACATTCAAACCTGATTGAACAATTAATCTTGCATATTTTTCTAATTTTGTTTCAAAACTCATTTTTCCACCTCTAATTTATCTAATTCCTTTTGTGCTTCAAGATATCCTTCTTGAAGTGCTAATTGATAATATTCTTTAGCTTTTTCTAAATCTTTAGAAATACCATCACCATAATGATACATATAACCTAGCATAAAGCTTGCTTTTGAATAATGATAATGACTAGCTTGTTGATAATATTGCATTGCTTTATGCTTATCTTCTTTTTGTCCTATCCCATAAAAGAACCATCTACCTAAATGATAAAAACCTTCTCTATTTTGTTTTTGACAAGCTAATAAATAATATTCATAAGCCATCTGATAATCTTTTTCTACATAAATTCCATTTTCTAAATAATAAGCATATTTTACAAGTGCTGGTGAATAACCTTTTTTTGCACTTCTTAAAAGATAATCAAGCATTTCCTCTTTACTGACTTCTATTCCTTGTTCACCATAAAGTGCTAATTGATACAAAGACTGTTCCTCATCTTCTTTTAAAATTGCTAATTTAAAATGTTGAATTGCTTGTTGATCATCGTGTTTTTCTTTAAAATACTGTCCTATTAAATAAGCTGCAACAGGATACTGATCTTCTATTTTAATTAAGCCAGCAATTCCTTTTTCCTTATCCTGTAAAACACCCTTTCCTTCTAAATAACAAACACCTAAATAATAAAACGCTTCTCTTTCTCCAAGATTGGCTGCTTTTTGATAAGCTTCAAAAGACTTCTTTTCATCTTTAACAGTTCCAATTCCTTGACCATAGTAATAAGCCACAGCCAACGTTGATTGTCCATCTCCTTGATGACTCGCTTTTAAATACCAATAAAAACTATTTTTTTCACTTTCTGGATATTCACTATGCATTTCATAAAAATACCCTAAACAAAATTGCGCATTCATATAGCCCATATTCGCTGCTTTTAAATAATATTCTAAAGCTTTTTGACTATCTTTTTCTATCCCTCTACCAAATTCATAACAGGTTGCCATCGCTGTGATTGCTACTTCTAAACCATCTTTTGCTGCTTCTTGATACCAATGAAAAGCTTTTGGATAATTTTCATTGCAACCGTAACCCAAATCATAAAAACGTCCTAATTTATATTTAGCAAGACTATTCCCTTCATAAGCAGCTTTTTCATAATAATGTAAAGCTCTTTGATAATCCTGTCTTGTTCCTTGACCATATTCATAACATTCACCTAGAGCACAAATCGCATCATTATGTCCTAAGGCTGCTGCTTCTTCATAACGTAAAAAAGCTTCCTCTAGATCCTGAATTACACCATACCCATTTTGTAAAAAATAAGCCGTTGAAAATAAAGATCTTGGAAATCCTTCATCGACTCCTAAAGAATAAAGTTCAAAAGCTTTTTCATAATCTTGGTCAACATCTATCCCATATTCATAAAAATAAGCAAGATTACAAGAAGCAACAACATTTCCTAAATCACTTGCTAGACGATAATATGTCATGGCCATTTGATTACTTTGTTTGACCCCTTGTCCTTTTTCATACATATAACCTAACACACATAAACAATCAGAATCTTCACATTCTTCTCCTAAATGGAAACATTCTAATGCTTGATCATATTTTTTTTGGTCATAATAATATAATCCTACTTGATAATATTGATCAGGTGTTAATTCTTCTAAATCTAATTCATCATAATGATGATTATAAGTAAGTGCACATAAATCAATTCCTATCACTTGATGTTCTTCATTTTCTATCAAATATTGTTCAAATTCATGATAATCTTCATAAGTTTCCATCATCATTTGAATGGAATCTACTTGTTGTTGCAATTCATCAATACTTGCATGATGTGAATATATAGAAATTAATTTAATATAGGCAACTGATTGTTGATAATCATCTTTTTTTACACGAATCAATGTTTCTAATTCATAATCATTTAGAATTTCATCAATATAATAATGATGAAAAAAAGGTTCATATAAGTGAATTCTTTCTTTCATACCTTCACCCCCAATACAACTTGGAACGTTATTTCTTTTCATTTACTATTCTACTGATTTCATCAGAGAACTTTCCTAAAATAACAGTAACTTTGCCTGTAGCTTGAATAACACCACTTGCACCTAATTCTTTTAAAACATTTACTTTTACTAAATCATCATTTTCTACAAAGAAACGTACTTTACTTCCTTGACTTTGGCTCTCTTTAATATTATCAATACCCCCTAAAGCATGGATTAAAGCTTCTAAATCAATAGGAATATCTTTTAAAGTAACTTCTTTAGGTTTTTTATTTTTTAATACCTTTGCAAAAATAAACCATACTCCAACAATTACAATAATTGCAATTAAAACATAAATAAAATAATCTGACATATCTATTTCCTTTCTTAATAAACATTTTCTTTTATGATATATTTATAGTATACTATAAATCACTAGGGGTGACAAAATGAAAAAATATTTAGATTCTACAATTTGTTGGCCACTTGCATCATTTTATTTATTCTATGTCTTATTAGTTGTTATACAATTAAATGTGCAGCTGGTTATATTACTTATCCCAATCCTACAGGCTATTGGAGTAAACAACTCCTTTATTATATGATTGGTGTCGGTTTGATTTTTTTAATCAATCGTTTTGGAAATGATCGAATTTATTCGGGAATGTGGATTTTTTATGGAATCTTGATTGTCTTTTTAGTCGGTCTTGTTATTCAAAGATTTGCTATTTATAAATTAGGAATGCATATCATTCCCTTTGCAAAAGATCTAATGGTGCACATCATGGTATAACTTTCCAGGATTTTCATTCCAACCTTCTGAATTTATGAAAGTTGTAATGATTATATGTATGTCTAAAACTGTTTCTTTACATAATGAAAAAATATTTAATTCATACATTTGATACCGATTTACAGTTAATTGGTCGTGTAGCAGCTATTTCTCTACCACCAATGATTCTAACTTATTACAAAATGATGCTGGTGTTACTTTGATTATGGCTTTTTCAGTGGTTGTTATTTTATTTGCATCAGGAATTAATAAGAAATGGTATATTGTAG
>ENA-OQIO01001442-OQIO01001442.1-human-gut-metagenome-genome-assembly--contig:-NODE-1442-length-11602-cov-2.698039_pt1 | contig 11602 bp, 13 predicted proteins | sample MGYA00242573_ERZ504737 | MGnify/ENA primary metagenome ERZ504737 (study PRJEB26092, sample SAMD00036203) | human gut metagenome | host: Homo sapiens | study: EMG produced TPA metagenomics assembly of... | reverse complement strand
GACTCAGATACGGTAGCTCATCGAATCGTGGCTCAGACCGTACTAGCTGTACATCGTCGATGTCAGAGTACGTAGCTGTACATCGATCGATGCTCAGACGTACGTAGCTGTACATCGATCGATGCTCAGACGTACGTAGCTGTACATCGATCGATGCTCAGACGTACGTAGCTGTAATCATCCCCTTTGTACTGTCTAATGCCGGAACATGAATGGTAATATAATTACATTCTTTATAAATGTCTTCTACATTGACAATATGCGTAACCTTGCTTGAAAGATTCCAAGCAGCATTGACTGAAAGATACGGATCATAACCGTAAACATCCATACCCAGTGCAATGGCTGCATTGGCAACAAGCTGTCCGATTGCGCCAAGACCGATAACGCCAAGCTTCTTACCCTTTAATTCCTGTCCTGCAAAAGCTTTCTTTGCCTTTTCGGTTGCTTTTGCAATATCTGCATTGTCTTTATTTTCAGCAACCCACTGATTACCGCCGATTAAATCACGGGAAGCTAACAGCATTGCTGCTAGCACCTGTTCTTTTACGGCATTGGCATTCGCACCCGGTGTATTAAATACAACAATACCGGCTTCTGCACATTTATCAAGTGGAATATTATTGACTCCTGCACCGGCTCTTGCAATTGCAAGTAAATGATCATTTAATTCCATATCATGCATTTTGGCACTTCTTACAAGAACTGCCTGTGCATCTTCATAAGAACTCTCCATATTGTAGTCATCTGAAAAAAGGTCAAGACCTACAGAGGCAATATTATTTAAGCAATGTACGTTTACCATTATTTTGTATTCTCCTTTTCAAACTTCTTCATAAACTCAACCAGTTTTCCACACCTTCGATTGGCATTGCATTGTAATAGATGCTCTCATACCGCCAACGGTTCTGTGTCCCTTTAAGTTTACAAAGCCTGCTTTTGTTGCTTCTTCAACAAATTTTGCATCCAGTTCCTTGTCACCGGTTACAAAAGGAACATTCATTAAAGAACGGTCTTCTTTTACAACAGTTCCCTTAAATAACCTGCTCTCGTCAAGGAAATCATACAGAATCTTTGCTTTCTTTTCGTTATGTTCCTTCATGCGCTTAAACCGCCCATCTTCTTAATCCACTTAAATACCTTACCGCAGATATAAATATTATAGCAAGGAGGTGTATTGTAAAGAGAATCTGCATCTGCCTGTGTCTTCCACTTTAACATGGTCGGTGTTCCCGGTAATACGTCATCTGTAATCAGGTCTTCCCTGATAATTGCAATAACCACACCGGCCGGTCCGATGTTCTTCTGAACACCGCCGTATACAACGCCGTACTTTGTTACATCAATCGGTTCAGATAAGAAACAGGATGAAACATCCGATACAAGCAGATGTCCCTTTGTGTTTGGAAGAGTCTTAAATTTTGTACCATAAATTTGTATTGTTTTCACAGATGTAAACATAATCGGCATCTTCCGGAATATCCAGATCCGAACAATCCGGTATGTACGAGAATGTCTTATCCTCAGATGAAGCAACTGCAACGGCTTCACCGTAAATCTGAGCTTCTTTATAAGCTTTCTTTGCCCACTGTCCTGTGATAATATAAGCTGCTTTCTTATTCTTCATAAGGTTCATCGGAACTTCTGCGAAAAACTGGGATGCACCGCCCTGTAAGAATAATACCTTATAATTATCCGGGATATTCATCAGTTCTCTTAAATCTGCTTCTGCTTCTTTGATGATGTTATCGTATACTTTAGAACGATGGCTCATCTCCATAACAGACTGTCCTGAACCCTGATAATCCAGCATTTCATCTGCTGCTTCCTTCAATACTTCCTCCGGTAATACTGCCGGACCTGCACTAAAATTATAAACTCTTGCCACTTTTCTTTCCTCCTAGAAGTTTTAAAACTATTATCTGCCATTTTATTCCATTAAAGTGTTCCTGTCAACTCAATTCTTTATTTTTCTGAGTTCATTCTGTCTAAATCTTTTCTGTCAAATGCTTCTGAAATTGCCGCACCCGGTGAAACCATCGGGAATACTTTATCTTCTCTGTCAATAAGACAGTCGATGACACACGGAATATTTAATGCCATTGCATCCTTTAATGCTGCTTCAAATTCCTCAATCGTCTGGACACGGTAGCCCTTTGCCCCCATGCCTTCCGACACTTTGACAAAATCCACACAATCATCCAGAACAGTTGCCGAATAGCGTTTTCCGTAGAATAAATCCTGCCACTGGCGTACCATACCGAGTACATGGTTATTGAAAATAATCTCGATAACCGGAATGTTATAACGGGTTGCTGTTGCCACTTCGTTCATATTCATTCTGAAGCAGCCATCACCTGCAATGTTGATGACTGTTTTATCCTTGCAGCCTACCTTGGCTCCAATTGCCGCACCAAGTCCGTAGCCCATTGTACCAAGACCGCCTGATGTAAGCAGCGTTCTTGGCTTTTTATATTTGTAATGCTGTGCTGCCCACATCTGATGCTGTCCGACATCAGTTGAAATAATCGCTTCACCCTTTGTCAGCTCATAAATTTTTTCCATAATGAGTGGTCCGTTTAAGCAGTCCTTACGATATGCCATCGGATACTGTTTCTCATAATCGTGGATATGTTCCAGCCACTCATGTCTGTCCTGCTGTTCTAACTTTGCATTGACACGTTTTAAGATTTCAAGGGCATCACCGACAACGCTTGCATCAGAATGGATATTCTTGTTAATCTCTGCTGCATCGATATCAAAGTGAAGAATCTTTGCATTTTTTGCAAATTTATTTGCATTACCGGTTACACGGTCTGAGAATCTCGCACCAATGGCAATCAGCAGGTCACATTCAGATACTCCGAAGTTAGACGTCTTTGTACCATGCATACCAAGCATCCCTGTATAATGCGGGTCTGTTCCGTCAAATGCGCCTTTGCCCATCAGGGAATCTGCAACCGGCGCATCAATCTTCTTTACAAATCTCGCCAGCTCATCAGAAGCATCCGAAGCAATGACACCACCGCCGACAAAAACGTATGGACGCTTTGATGCCTTAATCATTTCAACGGCACGTTCCACATCTTCTTCTTTAATCGTATCTGTCTGACGTTCAATTGTCTTCGGTGTTTCCTTGATATAATCACATTCTGCTGCCGTTACATCCTTTGTTACATCAATTAAAACAGGACCCGGTCTGCCTTCCTTTGCAATCCGGAATGCCGCACGGATAACATCTGCCAGCTTTGTTACGTCTTTAACAATAAAGTTATGCTTTGTAATCGGCATTGTCACACCTGCAATATCGATTTCCTGAAAGCTGTCCTTACCTAACAGCGGAACGGTTACATTACAGGTAATTGCAACAACCGGAATCGAATCCATATATGCTGTGGCAATTCCCGTTACGAGGTTTGTCGCACCCGGACCGGATGTTGCAAAACATACGCCAACCTTTCCCGTTGCTCTTGCATAACCGTCTGCTGCATGGGAAGCACCCTGTTCATGAGATGTCAGAATATGTGTAATCTCATCTGAATGTTTGTATAACGCATCGTATACATTCAGAATTGCGCCACCCGGATAACCAAAAATTGTATCCACATTTTGTTCTTTTAAACATTCTACAATGATTTCTGAGCCATTTAACTTCATGTATCTTTCCTTCCTTTATATTCAATTTTCATACTATTACCCACTCTTAAACAGCTTTGCCGCAAAGCGGCGGTGAAAAATCCGCTAACGCAGATTTTCCATCTGCCGTCTGGGATGTTTAATTGCATTTTAAAACAAACAGCCCTCTGTAAGCACCTTTTTATTACTGTTCGTTTTCCGGTACCTGCAGAACAGCCCCTCTGTTTCCTGATGTTACTAAGGAAGCATATCTCTTTAAGTAGCCTGTTGTAACCTTTGGTTCACGTGGCTGCCATTTTGCCTTTCTTGCTGCAAGTTCTTCATCAGATACTGCCAGTTCCAGTGTTAATGCCGGAATGTTAATCTTGATGATATCGCCTTCTTCTACGAGTGCAATCGGTCCGCCGACTGCTGCTTCCGGTGAAACGTGTCCGATAGAAGCACCGCGGCTTGCACCAGAGAAACGTCCGTCTGTAATCAGTGCAACACTTGATCCTAAGCCCATGCCTGCAATTGCAGAAGTCGGATTTAACATTTCTCTCATACCCGGACCGCCCTTTGGTCCTTCATAGCGGATTACAACGACATCGCCTGCCACAATCCTGCCGCCCTTAATTGCCGCAATCGCATCTTCTTCACAGTCAAAGACTCTTGCCGGACCTTCATGAACCATCATTTCATCTACAACGGCTGAACGCTTTACAACACTGCCGTCCGGTGCAAGATTTCCGCTCAATACCGCAAGTCCGCCAGTCTTACTATATGGGTTATCTAACGGTCTTATGACTTCCGGATTTAAGTTTACTGCATTTTTAATATTTTCTCCGACCGTCTTTCCTGTTACGGTCATGCAGTCAGTATTCAGAAGCCCTGCATCAGCCAGTTCCTTCATAACCGCGTATACACCACCGGCTTCATTTAAATCTTCCATATAAGTAGGACCCGCCGGTGCTAAATGACAAAGGTTTGGTGTCTTTTCGCTGATTGGATTTGCAAATTTAATATCAAAATCAAAGCCGATTTCATGTGCAATGGCAGGAAGATGTAACATACTGTTAGTAGAACAGCCTAATGCCATATCAACTGTCAGTGCATTCATGATTGCTTCTTTTGTCATAATATCTCTTGGACGGATGTTCTTGCGGTACATTTCCATAACTGCCATGCCTGCGTGCTTTGCAAGCTTGATTCTTTCAGAATATACTGCCGGAATTGTTCCGTTGCCGCGAAGTCCCATACCCAGTGCTTCTGTCAGACAGTTCATGGAGTTTGCCGTATACATACCGGAGCATGAACCGCAGGTCGGACATACTTTTTCTTCAAATTCACGCACATCGTCTTCTGTCATTGAACCGGCTGCATAAGAACCAACTGCTTCAAACATGGATGAAAGACTTCTCTTTTTGCCCTTTACATGACCTGCAAGCATCGGACCGCCGCTGACAAATACAGTCGGCACATTCACTCTTGCTGCTGCCATTAAAAGTCCCGGTACATTCTTATCGCAGTTTGGCACCATAACAAGTGCATCAAACTGATGTGCCAGTGCCATACATTCCGTGGAATCCGCAATCAGATCTCTTGTTACAAGAGAATACTTCATACCGATATGGCCCATTGCAATACCGTCACAGACTGCAATTGCCGGAAATACAACCGGTACGCCGCCCGCTTCTGCAACACCTAATTTTACGGCATTTACAATCTTATCCAGGTTCATATGTCCCGGTACAATTTCATTGTAAGAACTTACAATACCAACGAGCGGCTTGTCCATTTCTTCCTTTGTAAACCCTAATGCGTTAAACAGCGAGCGGTGTGGTGCCTGCTGCATTCCTTTTTTTACGTTATCACTTTTCATGACTGTTCTCCGTTTCTTTTCTTTTTATTCTAAACATGAAAGCCTGAAATCCCGCTGTATCTGCACAAACGGGATTCCGGCTTCATAACAGATTTTACATTTTTATATCCGTATCTTAAACACGTTCTGCGATTAAATCGCCCATCCTTGTTGTTGAGCACTGCTGCATGCCGTCTGCCATAATGTCCACTGTTCTGTAGCCTGCCTTTAATACCTGTGCCACTGCCGCTTCGATAGCATCTGCTTCCTTATCCAAATCCAGTGAATAGCGAAGCATCATTGCCGCACTTAAAATGGTGGCAATCGGATTGGCAATATCTTTGCCTGCAATATCCGGTGCGGAACCGTGGCTTGGTTCATATAAGCCAAGCTTACTCTTTCCTAAGCTGGCACTGGATAACATACCGATTGAACCGGTAATCATGCTGGCTTCATCGGATAAAATATCTCCGAACATATTTTCTGTTAAAATTACATCAAACTGTCCCGGATTCATAACCAGCTGCATTGCACAGTTATCTACAAGCATATCACTCACTTCAACTTCCGGATAATCCTTTGCAACTTCCTTTACGACCTTTCTCCACAGTCTTGAAGAATCAAGAACATTTGCCTTATCCACGCTTGTCAGCTTCTTTCTGCGCTTCATGGCAATTTCAAAGCCTTTAATGGCGATTCTTCTGATTTCTTCTTCATTATAAGTGAGCGTATCGGTTGCTGTTACGACACCGTTTACTTCTTCTGTGTGTCGTTCACCAAAATACAATCCGCCGGTTAATTCTCTCATGATAACCATGTCAAATCCGTCCCCGATTACTTCCTGCTTTAACGGACACGCATCTTTTAATTCATTGTATAAATATGCAGGACGAATATTGGCAAACAATTCCAGTTCCTTACGAATCTTTAACAGTCCTGCCTCCGGTCTTAAATTCGGAGCAACGTCATACCACTTGGAGTTGCCGACATTGCCGCCGACTGCCCCCAGTAATACGGCATCGGATGCCTTTGCTACAGCAATTGCCTCATCTGTAAGTGGCACACCGTATGCATCAATGGAACAACCGCCCATTAAAATCTTTTCATAGGTAAAATGATGCTCATACTTCTTTCCCACAGCATCTAATACCTTTACGGCCTCTCTTACGATTTCCGGTCCGATTCCGTCTCCCGGAATTAATGTTATTTTACAATCCATGCTACTACCACCTGTCTTTCTCTTTTCTTACAGGAATCCGGAGGGTTCTACCCGTACCTGCCGCCCCTGAATCACTTCTCCACCTTCATATTTATGTATGAAAAAGGTTATTGTTTATTATCATAACGTTATTTTTATGTATTTTTCAATATGTAATGCCTGATAAATAAATAACAAAAGACACCGAAGCGGGAATTGATGCTTTCCGCTCCGGTGTCTGTGCTTTCATTACTTATTCTTCCGAACTCTTTGCCTTTTCTACCTGTGCAATGGCTTTCTTCTGCATGGAGATACGGCAGTTTTTGTTGTTACCGAATTCTACAATAACATCATCATCTGTAATATCCATAATTACGCCGTAGAAACCGCTTGTTGTTAATACATAATCGCCGATTTCGATTGAATCCATTAACTGCTGCTGTGCCTTCTGCTGTTTCTTCTGTGGCTTAATTGCAAGAAAATACATCATCAGTCCTAATGCAACGACATAAATAACGATAATTCCAATTGAACCCATTTTAATTTGCCTCCTAAAATATACTTTCAAATGTAATAACATACGTGTCCCTGACACATACATTCTATAATAGCGGAATTTATTCTTTCTGTCCACTAAAAAACATTTTGTTTATAATTTTTTACTTTTTGTCATAGGTCTTTAACATTTCCAGACGTTCTTTCTTAAAGACACTGTATCTTCCTTCTTCAATCGCTCCCCGGATATCTTCCATTAAATGATTGTAGAAGTACAGATTATGCAGTACACAGAAACGCATACCAAGCATTTTCTTTTGCCTTTAAAAGATGGCGTACATATGCTCTCGTATAGTTTTTACAGACCGGACACTGACAACCTTCTTCAATCGGTCTGTCGTCCTTTTCGTACTGTGCGTTAAAAAGATTGATTTTACCAAACTTTGTATACACATGCCCGTGTCTTCCGTTTCTGGACGGATATACACAATCAAAGAAGTCAATCCCTCTGTCTACCGCTTCCAGAATATTTGCCGGTGTACCGACACCCATCAGATAAGTAGGCTTGGCCTGCGGCAGATACGGAACGGTTTCATCGAGTATGTGGTACATTTCTTCATGGGTTTCACCGACTGCAAGTCCGCCGACTGCATAGCCCGGCAAATCCAGTTCCGAAATACGTTTTGCATGATCAATACGGATATCTGCATAAACTGCACCCTGATTGATACCAAATAAAAGCTGGTTTGGATTAACGGTATCCGGCAGGGAATTCAAGCGTTGCATTTCTTTTTTACAGCGTGCCAGCCAGCGCGTTGTACGGGCAACAGACTTTTCCACATAATCGCGTTCTGCCTTCGCCGGTGCACATTCATCAAATGCCATGGCAATTGTAGAACCTAAGTTAGACTGAATCTGCATACTTTCTTCCGGACCCATAAAAATCTTTCTGCCATCAATGTGGGACTGGAAAGTTACGCCTTCTTCTTTAATCTTTCTAAGCCCTGCAAGGGAGAACACCTGAAATCCACCCGAATCGGTCAGAATCGGTCTGTCCCAGTTCATAAACTTATGCAGACCGCCCATCTCCTTAATCAGTTTGTCCCCGGTACGTACATGCAGATGATATGTGTTTGACAATTCCACCTGTGTTCCGATTTCCTTTAAATCCATTGTCGATACGGCACCCTTAATGGCTGCTACTGTTCCGACATTCATAAATACAGGTGTCTGGATTGTTCCATGCACGGTCTGTAATTCACCGCGTTTTGCACGCCCGTCTGTTTTTAATAAACGATACATCTCTTTCCTCTTTCTTACTTGCTTCTATTATAAAAGGCACAGATTCCATCCAATCTTGCCGTCATATTTTCAAAAATCAGATCCACGAGTGTGAGTGCCGTCATTGCTTCCACAACGACTACGGCACGTGGCACAATCATCGGGTCATGTCTGCCCTTAATGGAAATTTCAATATTTTCACCATCTTTATTGACCGTATCCTGCACTGCCGAAATAGACGGTGTCGGTTTAACCGCCGCACGGAATACAATGTTGCTGCCGTCACTCATGCCGCCTAAAACGCCGCCTGCATGGTTGGTTTTTTTTGTAAGTTTTCCGTCCTTCATGACAAAGCTGTCATTATTTTCGCTGCCGGTCATCTTTGCCGCTTCAAAGCCACTTCCGATTTCAAAGCCTTTAACCGCACCGATTGAAAGCATTGCTTTTCCAAGAGAAGCGTCCAGCTTGTCAAATACCGGTTCACCGATTCCCGCATCATACCCTCAACCACACACTCAATGATACCGCCGATTGAATCGCCCTCCTGTATCTTTTGCGTGGCATACGCTTCAACCTTTGCTGCCGCTTCCTTATCCGGCATTGTAAATGCATTTTCGCGTGCTGCCTGCAGATCAAACTTTTCATAGTCAATCGCAATTCCGCCGATTTCCTTTGCGTAAGCGTGCAGGGTAATCCCAAGGCTTTCCAATATTTTTAACGCAATCGCACCCGCTGCGACCCTGCCAATCGTTTCTCTTGCGGAACTTCTTCCGCCGCCGCGGTAATCCCTGAATCCGTATTTTGCATCAAATGTATAATCGGCATGTCCCGGTCTGTAGTATCCTGCAATCTCCGAATAATCGCCTGAACGCTGATTGGTATTAAATACTACCATGGATATCGGTGTTCCTGTCGTTTTTCCTTCAAAAACGCCCGACAGAATCTTTACTTTATCAGCTTCTTTGCGGGGTGTCGTAAATTTAGACTGTCCCGGTTTTCTTCGATCAAGAAGTTTCTGGATATCTTCCTCACAAAGTTCTAAACCCGCCGGGCAGCCGTCCACTACAACGCCTAACGCTTCTCCATGGGATTCGCCCCATGTCATAATCTTAAATCTGTTTCCATATGTAGAACCAGCCATTTTCTCTCCATTCCGCCACACAATGCGGCATTTCCACTTTCTATCTGACACTTCATCATACCATATACAAGGTTATGTTTTCAACTGTCTGTTTTGTCCCGGTTCTGCATTTTTATAGATTTTTAGAAAGTGCAGGAATATCCTAGCTGTTTAATGCCCGCTGCAGCTCTTCCTGCAAATCACGGATAACTGCGGCAGAATCCGCCGTAATCTTTTCCGGCGGCACTTTATATAAAGTACGTTTCAGCTTACCGAGGATTTCTTTAACCGCCTTTTTCTTACTGCGTTCCCACTCTTTTTTATGGCTGTCCAATTCTGCCTGCGCCTGTCCTGCAAACTGCACTGCCTCCTGACGTACCGCAAGCAGCTGTGTCTTTGCTTCATCCTGTCTTCCGTACATCTGGGCTTCCCATTTTGCGCGCTCAATCTCCTCCTCGGACAAATTGGAGCTGGACGTAATCGTAATGGACTGTTCATGACCCGTGCCTAAATCCTTTGCCGATACATTGACAATGCCGTTGGCATCAATATCAAAGGTCACTTCAATCTGCGGTGTACCCGCCATTGCCCGCTTAATACCCGAAAGGCGGAAATTTCCCAGCAGTTTATTATCCCTTGTAAATTTTCTCTCACCTTGAAACACTTTGATATCTACACTTGTCTGAAAATTGCCCGCAGTCGTAAATATCTGGCTGTGTCTTGTAGGAATCGTTGTATTACGCTCAATCAGACGGCTTGACACACCGCCTACCGTTTCAATTGAAAGCGACAGCGGCGTTACATCCATTAAAATCATCTCAGAAGCCGCAGAACCCGCCATAAGCTGTCCGCCCAGCTTTCCGGCCTGGACTGCCGCACCGATTGCCACACATTCGTCCGGATTAACATTTCTTGAAGGCTCTTTGCCCATCAAGGTCCGCACTTTATCCTGCACTGCCGGGATTCTTGTTGAACCGCCTACCAGCAATACCATATCAATCTGTGACTTTGTAAGCCCTGCATCGTGGATTGCATTTTCAACCGGAATCACCGTCCGCTCAATCAAATCTTTGGTCAGTTCTTCAAATTTACTGCGGGAAAGCTGGATATCCATATGATGTGGTCCGTCTTTTGCCATCGCAAGAAACGGCAGGTTAATATTCGTTGTCATACAGGATGACAGCTCCTTTTTCGCTTTTTCCGCTTCTTCTTTTAACCGCTGAAGCGCTGCCGTATCCTTAGACAGGTTAATTCCCTCCGTCTTTTTAAACTGCTCCACAAGATACTGCACAATGCGCTCATCAAAATCATCACCGCCCAGATGATTGTCACCGGACGTTGCAAGTACTTCAATCACATGGTCGCCGATTTCAATAATGGACACATCGAATGTGCCGCCGCCCAGATCATAGACAAGAATTTTCTGTGCCTGTCCGTTGTCAAGACCATATGCCAATGCTGCAGAAGTCGGCTCATTGATGATACGCAGTACATTTAACCCAGCAATCCGTCCCGCATCTTTAGTCGCCTGCCGCTGTGCATCGTTAAAATACGCCGGTACGGTAATCACGGCATCTGTGACCGTATCCCCCAGAAAATCTTCTGCGTCTTTTTTCAGCTTCATTAAAATAAAAGCAGATATTTCCTGCGGCGAATATGCTTTTCCGTCAATCTTTTTTCTGTAATCCGATCCCATATGACGTTTAATGGAAAAAATTGTCCGCTCTGCATTGACAGCCGCCTGCCTTCTTGCCGGATCTCCCACAAGCATCGTCTTGTCTTTTGCAAAAGCCACAACAGACGGTGTTGTCCGGTATCCTTCCTTATTGGCAATCACTGTCGGCACATCGCCCTCCAGCACTGCAACGCAGCTATTTGTTGTCCCTAAGTCAATTCCAATTACTCTACTCATGACCATCCACTTTCCAATCTTCGTTCTAGCACATAATCCGTAAAAATCATCGTTTGGGGACTTTTAACCCCAATACCACATATATATAATCATACCATAAATCTGCCGGGATAATTATTA
>ENA-OQIO01001441-OQIO01001441.1-human-gut-metagenome-genome-assembly--contig:-NODE-1441-length-11607-cov-2.093815_pt1 | contig 11607 bp, 17 predicted proteins | sample MGYA00242573_ERZ504737 | MGnify/ENA primary metagenome ERZ504737 (study PRJEB26092, sample SAMD00036203) | human gut metagenome | host: Homo sapiens | study: EMG produced TPA metagenomics assembly of... | reverse complement strand
CCGGCAACGACTGCGTCGGCACGGCCATCCGCCAGGGCTGCGAGAGCGTCATGCAGCTGGAATGATGCCCTGCCGCCCGCGGCCCGCGCCCCCGGCAACGACTGGCCCGAGTGGCCCCGGCGTGCTGAAAACCGACTACGGCCAGCAGGAGGCCATCGCCAAATTCGGCTTTGACCCCCGCGTCTACCAGACGACGGTCAAGGAGTTCTACAAGAACGAGGCCGGGCAGGTCTGCGGCGCGCTGATCTCCAAGCTGAAAAGCGAGGTCGTGGACGGACGCCGCCAGATGGTGCCCACCGGCGAGGAGTTCACCGTTGACTGCGACCTTGTGCTGATCGCGGCAGGCTTTACGGGCTGCGAGCCTATGTGGCCGATGCGTTCGGCGTCGAGCGCACGAAGCGCGGCACCGTGGCCGATGTGAAGTACGCCACTGCGACCCGAAGGTGTTCGCCTGCGGCGATATGCGCCGCGGGCCAGAGCCTTGTCGTCTGGGCGCTGCGCGAGGGCCGCGACACCGCCGCGTCGTGGATGAAAAGCTGATGGGGTATACGAACCTGTGACCTACTTTCTTTGAAAAGAAAGTAGGCAAAGAAACTTTAAAACCTTAACCCATACATGGGCCGCCCCGTAGGCTTTAGAGGGGCTGCCCCTTTAACCCATACATTGTAGGGCGGGGCACTCTCACCCCGCTGCGGCGGCCTGAGGGCAGGCCGCCCTACATACTGCCCTGCGGGGCGTCGAGGACGCCGTCCCCTACAACATACAGCATAACACAAAAAGGCACCTGCCCACACGGACAGGTGCCTTTTTATATCGTATTACCGCTCACATTTCCAGAAATGACAGCTGTACGGTTCCAGCGTGCTGCCGCCGCCGAAGTCGTGGTCGGTGCCTGTGATGAGGTCCACCGCGCGGCCGCAGCCCGCGTCAAAGTGGGCGTCAAACGGATTGCCGTCCGCGTTGATGGCCACCAGCACCCGCTCACCGTCGGCGTAGCGCTCAAAAATCAGCTGCTTAGGCTGGACCAGCACATTGCGGTAGCTGCCCCGGCACAGCGCCTTGCTGCCCGTGTGGGCGTGGGCCAGCGCCGCGATCCAGGCGGTCAGGTCGTTCTCCTCGGGCTTCTCCACCGCCGGGCGCAGTGTCGGGTCGCCGTTGCGCTTGTCGCCCGCCATGCCCCATTCACTGCCGTAGTAGACCGACGGCACACCGGGCATACCGAACAGCAGACCGTAGATGGGGCGTAGGCAGCCCTTGTCCGTCAAAATCGTCGCAATGCGCGTTACATCGTGGTTATCCACAAAGCTCAGCAGGTGCTTGCCCGTGTACAGGCACCACTGCTCGGAGCCGAACTGGCGGTTCAGGCTGTAGCTGATCTCGTGCATGTTGCCCGTGTTGAAGCTCGAATACAAGCCCTTGTAGCACTCGTAGTTCGTTACGCTGTGGCAGGCGTGGTCGTTCATCCAGCGGTTGTAGTCGCCGTGCAGCGTCTCACCACCAGTGCGAACTCCGGCTTGATGCTGTCGGCCAGCCCGCGCAGCTCGGCCAGAAAGCCAAGGTCGAGGCAGTAGGCAACATCCAAACGCAGGCCGTCGATGTCGTAGTCCCGCACCCAGCCGCGCACAACGTCAAACAGGTAGTTTTTCACCGCCGGGTTCTGCAGATTCAGCTTGACCAGCTCGTTGCAGCCCTCCCACGCTTCATACCAGAAGCCGTCGTTGTAGTTGGTGTTGCCGTCAAAGCTGATGTGGAACCAGTCCTTGTACGGGCTGTCCCAGCGCTTTTCCTGCACGTCCTTGAACGCCCAGAAGCCACGGCCCACATGGTTGAACACGCCGTCAAACAGGATTTTATGCCCGCCGCGTGCAGCGCCGCGCAGACCTGTCTGAGGTCGTCGTTTGTGCCAGGCGGCAGTCCACCTTATTGTAGTCGCGGGTGTCGTAGCCGTGGGCGTCGCTCTCGAACAGCGGGTTGAACAGCACGCAGGTCGCGCCCAGGCGCTTGATGTGCTCCACCCAGTCCAGCACCCGCAGAATGCGGTGCTCGCCCGCCTGCGCCTGGTCGCCGTCGTTTTGCAGCGGTGCGCCGCCAAAGCCCAGCGTAGATCTGATAAACTACTGCCTCATCGTACCACATGTTGTTTTCCTCCCCGAATTAGAACTTCTTTTTCAGTTTTGGCTTGAGTATGACGTGGTAATACCGCGTCAGTGCCGCCAGTGCGCGGTCACACAGCCAGAACGACAGGTTGCCCGCGGCCAGCAGTGCTGCCAGCATCCCGATGCCGTCGGCCAGAAGCTCGTCCAGCACGGCGGGCCCGAGCAGCGCAAACAGCAAAAGATACACCAGCACCGTGCCCGCGTTGAACACCGCGAACTTCAGCACCCAGCGCAGGAGCGTGCTTTTTACGCCGTTCAGCTTGACGCGCAGCACGGGGTAATACCCCATGACCAGCACGTAAAACAGCGCCAGTTCGGTCTCCGGCACAAAGAGCACGGCCAGAATTGCCACGCAGACGTAGAGGGTCAGCGCGTAGCGCGTGCCGTATTCCTCGAGCACCGGGATGAGCAGGAACGCCGCCAGCATCGGCGCGGCATAGGTGCCGATCTGCAGTGCACTGCCCAGCAGCAAAAGCACCACCGAAAGTGCCCCCAGCATACCGCAGAGGGCTATCTTCTGGCTTTCCGTTTTGCGCATCGTTCCGCCTCCCACCGCTTTTCGATTCTTGTACATTATACCCTATTTTGTTTCACATTGCAAGGCATCCATCTGTGCAACCGTACAAAAGGTGTAGCCCTGCTCCCGGAAATAGGCGATCATATCGGGCAGGGCCTTGACGGTCTGACCTGTTGCTTTTGTATCATGCAGCAGGACGACACAGGTGTCCTGACCATCGGCATCGCGGCGAATGTTGCGCAAAATCTGCGCGGCATCCGGGTGGCTGGCGGTGGCGTCCTCGGCGCAGACGTTCCAGTCGATCCAGTGGTAGCCCTTGTCCTCGGCCTGGGCCTTCAGGGCCTTCATGATGCCGTTTCCGCCGTAGCGGTGGCTGACTGTGTTTGTGCTGCCGCCGGGGAAACGCAGCCAGTCGATGGCCGCCACATCCACATACGGCTCCAACGCCTGGCGCAGCGTTCTGATGTCCTGCCAGAATGCGTCGGTGCTCGCATAAATTTTGGAGTATTGATGCGTCGCGCTGTGCAGCGCGATCTGATGCCCCGCCGCCGCGATGTCCGCCACAAGGGGCAGATATTTTTCGTTGGCGTCCTGCGCGCAGACAAAGAAGGTGGCCGGGACCTGCTCCTTATCGAGAATTTCCAGAATTGGCCGGGTGTTTTTGCTGGGGCCGTCGTCAAAGGTCAGGCAGACGATTTTGGGCAGCGCCGTCTCCCCCGTCGCCGCCGACACCGCAAAGCAGTCGTTGGGGGTGTCGGTCTCGGCGTACTCCCGGTGGTACAGCAGATGGATGATGCCGGACAGCATCACCAACATAGCCGCCAGCACCACGCCCGCCAGCAATCTTGCGTTTCGTTCCTCTCTGTCTGCATCCCGCCGCATGGCAAGCCCCTCCTCTGTTTTGGTCTGGTACAAGGTATGCGGGCGCGGCGGCAAGTAGACATAAGCAGCGGTGTATGGTATAATAGAGAAAACACTGTGGAGGCCCGCCGCATGAAGCTGAAAATTACCAAATCCGACAAGAAGGCGCTGCTGGCGGCGCTGGCCGTCTGCGGGATCGGCATACTGTTTTCCATCCTTATTGTGCTGGGGATGGATATTTACCGCAAGCATACCTACACCAGCGTGATTTTGCCGGACGCCTACCGCATTACCGACATGAAAGCGACGGCGCACACCTCCTACTCTGTCAATGGGAGCAACACCGATTACGTCTACATCATCACGGTCAAGTATGAGATCGACGGAACCAGCTACACGGACACACTGCAAATTTTGCAGGGCACCCATTTTGCCACCGAGCTGCACGCGCGCTACCTGGCCGACAACGCCCCGGAAGAAGTGCTGGGCAATTTGTATTATTCCGAGAAAGACCCATCCCATATTGGGCGGTATGGGGACGATTCTCTATTCGTAGAGTAAGTAACAAAACGCGGGAAACTGCCCTTTTACCGGCAGTCTCCCGCATTTTTCTTTATTTGTTTGGAGTTCTTTTCGGTTCCTTTTCTTGCAAGAAAAGAAATAAAACTCTCGTACTTATTTCGCTCTTGCCTCATGCATCGCATTGATGCGCTTGCGCCAGAGGCGCGGGGCAAAAAGGGCCAGCATCGGGTAGAGCTCCAGACGGCCCGCCAGCATGTCAAAGGCCAGCAGCAGCTTGGCCGGAGCGGAGAAATCCGCAAAGCTGCCCATCGGGCCGACCATCTCAAGGCCGGGACCGACGTTGTTCAGGCAGGTCACGACGGATGTAAACGTCGTCACCAGATCGAACCCGTCCAGCGAGAGCAGCAGTACCGACAGCGTCAGCAGCAGCATATAAATGTTGAAATAGTTGTGCACACCGCGCAGCGTCTTTTCGTCCAGCGGCTTGCCCTCAAAACGGACCGTCGTCACGGCATGGCTGTGCAGCATCTTGTTCAGGTCCTGCCGTGCCGCCTTGAAAAGGATGATGACGCGCGATACTTCAAGCCGCCCGCCGTCGAGCCCGCGCATGCGCCCACAAACATCAGGATCACGATCACGGTGCGGGAGTAGGTCGGCCAGAGGTTGAAGTCCGCCGTGGCGTAGCCGGTGGTCGTGATGATGGACGACACCTGGAAGAACGCCGTGCGCAGCGCCGTGCCGACACTGTCGTACATACTCGCGATGTTCGCTGTGATCGTCAGCGTCGAGAATGCGACGATGCCTAAGTAGACGTGCACCTCCTCGGAGGCGAACGCCTCACGGAAATGACGCAGCAGCAGGAAATAATACAGGTTAAAGTTAATGCCGAACAGCAGCATGAACACGCCGATGACGATCTCAAAATACGGGCTGTTGTACGCGCCGACGCTCAGCGCCTTGTTGCTGAAGCCGCCCGTGCCCGCCGTGCCGAACGCATGAATGAGCGCGTCAAACAGCGGCATACCGCCCGCGCAGAGCAGAATCGTCTCGATGACGGTCATGACCAGATAAATGGCATACAAAATCTTTGCGCTGTCGCTTAGCTTGCTGGAAATTTTCCGCAGGTCGGGCCGGGGACCTCGGCGCGCATCAGGTGCATGGCACGGCCATCGGTCATGGGCAGCACGGCCATGGCAAAGACCAGCACGCCCATGCCGCCGATCCAGTGGGAAAAGCTGCGCCAGAACAGCGTGCCGTGCTCAGCGCCTCGACGTCGGTCAGAATTGTCGAGCCTGTCGTCGTAAAGCCCGAGACCGTCTCAAAAAAAGCATCGGCAAAGGACGGTATCTCGCCGGAGATGACAAACGGCAGTGCGCCGAAAACCGACATCAGCACCCAGACAAGCGCCACGATGGCCAGGCCGTCGCGGGCGTAGATTTTCGTGTTTTGGGGGGTGCGCAGGCTGGTTATCAGGCCCAGCGCCAGCACGATCAGCGTCGGCCACAGGAAGGAAAGCACAACGCTCCACTCGCCGTAGATGGCGGCGCAGCCCATGGGAAAGAGCATGAGGGCTGCTTCGATCAGGAAGATGCGCCCCAGCACAAACCCTACCATTTTATAGTTCATGGCCGCGCCCTCACTTTACAATGTCGCGCAGCGAGTGCAGCGTTGTGTCGGTGGTGACGATGACGACATCGTCGCCCTCCTGCAGGGCATCGTTGCCGGACGGGATGACCGTCTGGCCATTGCGGCGCACGATGCCCGCCACCAGCAGCCCCTTGCGCAGGGTCAGATCCTTCAGCGGTACGCCGATGAACGGCAAACCCGGCGCCACGTTGAATTCCAGTGCCTCCACGCGCCCGCCCACCAGACGGTGCAGCGTCTTGATGTTCTCCGACTCAAAGCTGTTCTGCATGGCGCGGACGTACATGGCAATGGACTCCGACGTGACCGACGCCGTGGAGACGACGCTGTCCACCATCCCCTTGGCAGCGGCCAGCTCGGCGAAGGACTCGCGGTTGATCTTGGCCACGACCTTGCAGGAGTTTATCTGGGAGGCGTACATCGCCAGAATGATGTTTGTTTCGTCCAGGCCGGTCAGCGCCACAAAGGCGTCCATATCGGTGATGCGCTCCTCACTCAGCAGCTCGGCATCCGCACCGTCGCGTGGATGACCAGCACGCCGGGGAACTTCTCGCTCATCTCCTGGCAGCGGGCCGCATCGCTGTCGATGACGGTCACCCGCTTCTGGATGTCCTGCAGCTCCTTGACCAGATAGTAGGTCATCCGGCTTGCACCGACGATCATGACGTTGCTGGCCTTGGCCTTGAACAGGTTCAGCTTGCGGAAGAAGGCTTCCAGATCCCGGGCCGAGGCCGTCAGGTAGATCTTGTCCCCGGCCCGCAGCGTAAACATGCCCGTGGGGATGATCGTCTCGCTGCCGCGGGCGACGGCGCAGATCAGAATTTTGACCCGAATGTTGCGGTACAGGTCCGACAGCTGCAAGCCCACCAGCGGGTTGTCGTCGGCCAGGCGGTACTCGATCAGCTCAAACCGCTGGCGGCAGAACTGCTCACGCTTGATGGCAGACGGGAAACGCAGCACGCGGGCGATCTCACGCGCCGTGGCTTTTTCCGGGTTGACGAACATCGACAGACCCAGGTCATCGCGCATAAAGCGCAGCTGCTTCTCATACTCCGGGTTGCGGATACGCGCAATCGTGTGCTGCGTGCCCAGCTTTTTGGCGACGAGGCAGGCCAGGATGTTGATCTCATCACTGGACGTTGTGGCGATCAGCAGGTCTGCGCCGTCCTCAAACGCCTCCTTCTGCACGTCATAGCAGCCGCCGTTGCCGGCCAGACCGCGCACGTCATAGATATTGACAATGTCCTCGATCAGGTCAGGGTTTTGGTCGATGACGACGATGTCGTTATTTTCCGCCGTAAGCTGGGCGGTCAGGGCACGGCCAACCTTGCCAAGGCCGACGACCACGATTCTCATGCGAACGCTCCATTTCTCTTTTTCAAAGCGGGAACACATGTAGGGCGACCATTGGTCGCCCGCGCAGCCTTATCGCTGCCCTGCGTTCCCCCATCGTTTCCTGCATGGCAAGCGGGCAGCGGGCGAGCAATGCTCGCCCCTACTAGCGCCGCGTCCGGCTATGCAAGCAAGACTTGTACATTATTAAGCCCATTATAGCAAAGCGGGCAGAAAAAGCAATAGGACACTTTTACGGAATGTCCAGGTTTTTTTAAAAAATCCGCAATTTTGTGCTGTGCAGGGCAAATTTTGCGTTGACAAACGCGGATTTACTTGTTATAATTAGATGCTGTGTGAAATCACACGGTTATCCTTGTCTTTTCCGTTAAAAGAGAAGGCCTAATGTCCAAAAGGAGGTGCACAGAATATGGCTAAGTACGAAACCATGATGGTTACCACCGCGAACCTCGACGAAGAGGCTTCCAACGCTCTGATCAACAAGTTCAAGAACCTGATCGCAGCGAATGGTACGATCGATTCTGTTGATGATTGGGGCAAGAAGCGTCTTGCTTACCCCATCAACGATGAGACCGAGGGTGTGTACACGGTGATCAGCTTCACCAGCGAGCCCGATTTCCCGGCTGAGCTGGACCGCGTTTTCAAGATCACCGAGGGCGTTCTTCGCAGCATGACTCTTGCTGTTGAGGAGTAAGGAGTAAACCAATGCTGAATGTTGTTGCAATCATGGGCCGCCTTGCCGCGGACCCGCAGCTGCGCCAGACTACGACGGGCAAGAACGTTGCGTCGTTCCGCATCGCCTGTGATCGCGGACGCCGTGACGCCAACGGCCAGAGTCAGGCTGACTGGCTGGATGTTGTCGCCTGGGACCGCACGGCAGAGTTTGTCTGCAAGTATTTCCAAAAGGGTTCTCTGATCGCCATTGATGGCCGTCTGCAGAGCCGCAGCTATCAGGACAAGAACGGCAACAACCGCACCGCGATTGAGATCGTGGCCAACAACGTCAACTTTGCCGCTCCCAAATCCGCAAACGCCGCACCGATGGGTGATGCCGGTTACGGCGCACCCACGGCAGCCCCCGCTCCCCGTCCCGCTGCACAGGCCGCCCCTGCGCCGAGCTATTCTGCCGGCAGCAATGACGACTTTGCACTGATCGAGGATGAGGCGACCTGCCGTTCTAAAATCGAAAGTATCATTCTAACAAGGAGGTTTCCACAATGGCTATGGATCGTTCTTCTCGTCCGATGCATCGTGGCCGCAAGAAGGTTTGCTCCTTCTGCGTTGACCGCGTCGAGCACATCGATTACAAGGATCTGCCCCGCCTGCGCAAGTACGTGAGCGAGCGCGCCAAGATCATTCCCCGCCGTGTTACCGGTACCTGCGCTTTCCATCAGCGTGAGCTGACGGTTGCCATCAAGCGTGCCCGCTACATGGCTCTGATGCCCTACGTCAGCGACTAATCTCGCCGCGTCGGCATTGCCAAAATGCACTGAAAAAGAGCAGTCTCGCAAGAGACTGCTCTTTTTGTTTTGCTTCGCCTTCCCCCTTGGGGCTGCGCCCGCAGGCGCGTGTCGGAGCGCAACCGCCGAAGGCGGCTCTTAGCGCGTAGACTGAAAGGTGGCCCCGCAGGGCCGGATGAGGGCGGCGTTCCTGTGGTCACCCGTTAGCGGGGTATCACGGAAAACCTGCCCCTCATCAGTCACCTTCGGTGACAGTTTCCCCCTCAGGGGAAGCCGAATTGCTTTCTGCCGCATTCCCCGTCTGCGCCACCAGCGTGTCATCCCGCTCCCCGGCGATGCTGACGATGACAGTCACATTCTCGGTGTTTATCTTCGTTCCGGCCTTGTAGTCAGTGCTCGCCACACAGCCCGCGGCCATCGTACCGTCGTTATCCACCATGACCATCTTGTACTGGATGCCCAGCGCGTCCAGCTTTTTGCTGGCATTGGCCTGGGTAAAGCCGATGATGTCGGGCATCTCCACAAGGCTCGGGCCGCTGCTGACCGTAATCTGGATGATTTGGTCGTCCATCAGCTTCTCTGTGCCTGCAGGCGGGTCTTGGCTGATGACGACGCCCTGCGCCACGGTGTCGGAGCTTTGCTCCACCATCACGATGCGGTAGTCGTCGTAGGCGCTGTTGCCCTTGATGTCAGTCGTATAGCGCAGGCCGACCAGGTTCGGCACGGTCTCGGCGGTGGTTTCCCCCGCCGTGCCGGCTGCTGTCGGCTGCGGCGTTGAGACAGGGGTGCTGTCAGCCTTGCTGCCGCCGATCAGGCTCCAGAGCAGCAGCACGACCAGCACAAAGATGACGACGAGCGACACGGCCATGATCTTGCGGGTGCTGATCTGGTTGTCGCCCTTCTCAAACATCGCGTTTGCGACATTCGGGTCGGTCAGGGCACTCATCAGCTCGGGCACGGTCTGCATCCGCTTGGCGGGGTCCAGCCGCATGGCGCAGGTCAGCACCTGAGAAAATAGGTCGGCACACCAGATTCCAGGCTGTGGGCGTTCTCCATACTGTCCCGTACCTTGCGCTGCGGGGCTGCCACCGGCACCTGGCCCGTTACCAGTCGGTAAGTGACCGCCGCCAGAGCGTACACATCGGTGTACCGTCCAGAGAATTCCGCCGCTGAATACTGTTCCGGTGCCGCATAGCCGGGGTAAAGCTGGCTTTTCAGCTCGCTGCCTGCCGTGCGCAGGGCCAGCGTGCCATACCCGGTCAGGCGGGCGGCACCGTCAATAGGCAGCAGGATGTTATCCGGGCAGATGCCGCGGTGGATCAGCCCGACTTGTGCAGCAGGGCCACACCCTCCATGATGGGCTGCAGCAGCGTGCGGGCCTCGGCGGGGGGTCAGCGTGCGGCTGCGCAGGTGCAGGTAATGCGACAAGGTCATGCCCTTCTCGCTCTCCTCCACGGCGTAGACCGTGTTGTTTTCCTCCATAACGTCCAGAATCGTGGACAGGCCGGTGGCCGGGGTCAGGTTTTTCAGGTCGTCGTACAGGTCCTTGAAGTCCATCCGGCTCGTCTTGAACAGGACCTCCTTCTCCTCCTTGGGCATCAGCGCACCGTCGGCGCTGCGGCCGTTGCAGAGTGTGACCGGGAAATATTCCTTGATGAGACGAATTTCTTTTCGTCGTTCAGCACGCCGCGGTAGGCAAGACCGTCACCGTCGGCGCTCAAATAGGTGCCCACCGTATACCTGCCGCCCAGCTGGTGCCCAGAGGCAGCGCGCCTCGGGGTTGCGGTTTTCCAGCGAGCGCCCGCAGTGGGGGCACTCGCCGCGGTATCCGCCATCCAGCGGCTGCAGGCAGTGCGGGCAAAGGAGTTTTGGCATAGTAACGCTCCTTTTCAATTAAAAACATGCGTTGCGGGTCGTCGGGGACGCCGACCCCCTACAACCCTCAATGTAGGGGCGACCATTGGTCGCCCGTTAGCCTTCCGATGCAAGCTGCTTTCGGGAAGCAACTTCTGCCGGAAACAGCGGGCGGCAATGCCCGCCCCTACAATATCAAAAAAGAGAGCAAAAGTCGCCCTTCACTCTCTTTTGGCATTCTTGTGGTTTAGCGATCCAGGTCTTCCTCGTTCTCGAGGGTGTGCCAGGCGTTCTGGACATCATCATCGTCGTCCAGGGCGTCCAGCAGCTTGCCCATCTGGACGAGCTGATCGGGGTCGGTCAGCACGGTGGTGGTGGAAGGCACCTGCGCCACGTCGGCGGAGATGAACTTGTAGCCTTCTTTTCCAGCGCGTCGCAGACGGCGGTGAAGTTCTCGGGGCTGGTGGTGACCTCGGCGGCGTCCTCGCCTGCATCGAAGTCATCGGCACCGGCGTCCAGCGCATCCATCATCAGCTCATCGGGGTCCTTGTCCTCGAGATCGACGACGATGACGCCCTTCTGGGTGAACATGAAGCCGACGCAGCCCATCTGGCCCAGGTTGCCGCCGAACTTGTCAAAGTAATGGCGCATATTGGCCGCGGTGCGGTTGCGGTTGTCGGTCAGGGTCTCGACCATGACGGCGATGCCGCCGGGGCCGTAACCCTCATAGGTGATTGCCTCATACTCGGTCTTGTCGCCGCCCTCGGCGCGCTTGATAATGCGCTGGATGTTATCGTTGGGCACGCTGTTGGCCTTGGCCTTGGCAATCAGAGCCGCCAGCTTGGAGTTGGAAGCTGGGTTGCCGCCGCCCTCCTTAACGGCCACGGCGATCTCGCGGCCGATCTTAGTGAAAACCTTGGCGCGGGCGCGTCGGTCTTTTCCTTTTTACGTTTGATGTTATTCCATTTGCTATGTCCGGACATGGAAAAATCCCCCTAATTTGTATTCACACAGGCAGTGGCATTGCAGCCGATAATTACCAGTAAACTATTATAGCACAACAAATCGTTCTTTTCAAGAGGGGCCGCCCGCTTTATTGCAGATTGCGCAGGCCTTCGGGTAATGGTTTTTGATGCGTCCGCCGCTGACCTTGCCGCCGCCGAGCGGGAACCCGTCTACGAGCACGGCGCACCAGCCGTTTTGCGCGGTGGCGGCGTCGATCTCCTCGCCCCGCAGCCAG
>ENA-OQIO01001439-OQIO01001439.1-human-gut-metagenome-genome-assembly--contig:-NODE-1439-length-11621-cov-1.510440_pt1 | contig 11621 bp, 20 predicted proteins | sample MGYA00242573_ERZ504737 | MGnify/ENA primary metagenome ERZ504737 (study PRJEB26092, sample SAMD00036203) | human gut metagenome | host: Homo sapiens | study: EMG produced TPA metagenomics assembly of... | reverse complement strand
CAAACCAGCAGTAGTGGATGATTTTGGGATCATGGGTCAGTCCTCCATCAGCGCGTAGATCTTCCCGACCTCCGCGCTGTTCGTATAATCTCTCTTTGCGCAGTTCTCCGACAGCTGCTGCATCCGGCAGGGTCGCGCAGCAGCGCGGCAATTCCGGCAGCGCAGCCTGCGTTATCCATGGGGACGATCACACCGTCCGCCCCGTCCTCCAGCTGACTGCCGGAGGTAGCGTAGTCTGTGATGACGACAGGCTTTCCAAGAAGCTGCGCCTCCCGCACGGTGACGGCCTTGCCCTCATAGCGGGAGGGCTGCACATACAGGTCGCAGGCGCACATATAGGGGTAAGGGTTGTCCTTCTTGCCGAGGATGATGACGCGCTCCTGAATCCCGGCCTCGTCGATTTTCTGACGGATCAGCGGCTCGTCTCCGCCATAGCCGATGAGATACCACTTCACGTCAAGTCCGTCCGCCACCAGACGGCGGCAGATATCCGGCACATTGTCGAAATTCTTCGCCTCACAGAAGCGGCCAACGGAGAGCAGGGATATTCCGTCGTCCGTGGGCATATCGGTCCGAGGCATTGCCGCCTGCTTACACGTCAGCTCCCGGGGCAGGATGTTCTCCACCGTCCGAACCTTCTGTGCCAGCTCCGGAAAGACGGTTCGAAAGCTCTCGGACGCCTGCTTGGATACGCCGCAGATGGCACCATAACCCTCCCACATGGCAAGTTCCGCCGAGCGGTCAAAGGTCAGCGCCGTGTAGTCCGTGTGGATCCATGCCGCGTATTTTCTTCGCCCGCACCCGTTCCCGCGCAAAATAGTGCGGCGTCAGGAAGCTGATGGCAAGATCGTAGGTCTTGTCCGAAATCTGCGGCATAGAGTTCAGCGTGTACTTGTGGCTGTAGGTCAGCGCGGTGACGGACGGCTTCTCGCTGGGATGCTGCTTATCAAAGCGCCGCGCCGCAAGCTTTCCTTTCAGCCGCCCGCGCAGCACTCCCAGTTGTCCGCTCTTGACGAGCGACGCCATGGGTACAGCCAGTGAGGCATACTGCGGAATTTCCGGCAGAAGCTTCGCTTTTGGGTTCAGGTACGGCATAAGTTCTCCGCTGTGCCGCATCAGAAAGAGGTCAACGTCATAGCGGTCGTAGTCGATGGCATCGAGTAGCCCCAGCAAGCTGCGCTCCACTCCCCCAAGCTCCATCGCTTGCACAACAATTATAATCGATCTCTTCATTTGTAATTACGCTCCGAAATGTGATGCAATATAGTTCCAAAACGTTATTTGGGCGAATTTTTCGTCAAACACATGCTGCACCATATTTCCATACATAAAGTAGCCAGCAAATCCGATTATGCATAGAAGAGTAAGAATCTGACCATCTCTTCCACCGATTTTCTTTAATATCCATGGCAAAACGACAACCTGTGCCGGGAGAAAGTAGTTTGCAAGACGTGCAAAATAATTTGCAGTCCCAAACAAACCAACGAACATTATTAGTGCGTTAAGCATAGACATATTGAAAAGAATGTTGTCCGTTCGTGTTGTTTGCCCGAATAGCTTTCGACTATACAACACAGAAAGAAACAATGGCACAAAGCAGACTAATACACGGAAAATGTTAACACCCTCACCAACGAACGATGTCATATCATAGCTTGCTCCCATCATGCAGTTATATCTACGATAGGTTCTAATAAAAACGGCCTAAAACTAAAACCTAATATTACGAAAACAGCTATATGAACATATGTTTTTCCTGTAAATGGCCGATAATCCGCAAAAACAAGTAAAAGATAAATTAGCGCATATGGATGAAATAGCGATGCCACTCCAACAAATAAAATAAAAATCGGTGTTTTTCTGTGCAACAGATATTCAAGTCCGAGCAAGCAAATCGCTGTTGCCATGCATTGTTGATTGCTGCAAAAGAAAATGTGTAAAAACCGGTTGAAAACATTAAAAAGACCGCAAACGGGAAATTGACGGCGTGTTTTCTTACAAATCGAACATAACAGAAGGCAGTTACTATTGCATAAAACATCAAGAAGTCTTGAGAAGAGAATTTCAGAGATTTCATGACAGAATTAAGTATTGAAAAGCCAATTCCTTGTGCAAAAGAGAGCGTATTCAGCTCAAAGATCTCTTCTACTGAGGGCGTTTGTTCGAAAATATGAATGTACGTAGTGGTATCGTTATAACGTATTCTTAAACCACAAAATATACCAAGATATAAAATCAGTAATAAAGTGAATAGCTTATCGCCGCTATTGCTGTTTCGATTAAGCATATGAATATGCTTATCACGATATTGAATCACAAATGCAAATACCAGTGAGACCGCAAGAAGCCCCCATAACTTATTCATTATTTTTTCTCCCAAGAGTATTTTTTTGCTAAGATGCTCGTTAGACCACTCAAAAGAGCTCCGGGCAATAATAGACAACACGTCAGAAATGGCACCGTAGACTCTTTCCAAATACCTTGAATATGTTTAGCAAGAATGCAACTTGAATCATAATGAATAGCATTTTTGATTTTGAATAGTAATGGTGCTTCTTGAAATTGCATGCATAGTCTTCGCAATTGGGCAAAACTATTCGGACTGTCGAAATACTGTTTGAATATATTTTGCGACATACCATCGGGTTGATATTCGACATAACAAACAGGCTCATTCATAACAAGAAAATCATATTTCAGGCTGATCTGTAGATGCATATAATGAGGGTTAAAGTTTTTTTCTCCGTTCAACTGTCGGCATCGGTTGCCACCGATTTATAAAGGTCACTTCGAACAACGGGTTTGCGGTCACCATTCTTTATGTGGTATTTCCCTACATACAAATCTATCAGATTGATAGTCTCTTGATTTGGTAGTAAGTCACCAATTATTTCACCATCAGCGTAGCAGTCTAAAGCTTCAATTCCCGCCAAATGCTCATTTCCATCACTGGTCCATTTGAGCAGGATTTTTTCAACTGCTTCATCTACCAGCCAGTCATCTGAATCAATGCATGTTGCAAGCTCTGTGCTCAATTCTGCAATCGCAGTATTATATGCAGTATGAAGTCCACCGTTATCTTTGTGAATATATTGAATCTCAAAGCCGTTATCCTGGGTCTGCCATTGATGGACAAGTTCCGTTGTCCCATCTGTAGAGCCATCGTCTACAATTAGCCAAAGAAAGTCTTTACAGCTTTGGCGAAGGAGACTTTTATAAGTGCACGGCAATGTATGCACTCGATTATAGGCGGGTGTGAAAATAGTTAGCTTTGGCATATGATTCCTCGTTTCGTGATTTTCACATAGGTGGAAAGGAGACACATCATTCCTTGAAATCCAAGAAGCTTATTTGCGGCATTCATCATTTTGACCTTTGATGAATTAGAAAACTGTAAAAGATGACATTCCTTTTGAAGCCCATCCAAGAACATAGCTTCCTGATGTTTATCGGCAAGAGAGGCAATGTTAAGCAGCAGTATCGCATATTGAAAACCGACGTATGGCATTAACTGCTTTTGCATGGTTTGATTCTGGCAAGATAACAATTGGATACATGCCAGAACGTTACTTTTTAAATCTTGCAATTTTTCAATAGTCATGCTATGTGACGAAGATGTATCACGCTGCAAATAGCAATAAAAAGACACATCTATGTACACCATTTTCTTAGATAGCAACGCGACTCTTAAACTCCAGTCAACATCCTCAGAGCCGATATTTTCAATGAAATCCAACTGGCCATTTAGAAAGAACTTTGAGTTAATGATTTTCGAACAGGGACTGGATATATAGCGTTCACCCAAAAGGACCTCGTCTACGCCGATCAACGGAGCGGAAGGGGCAAAGTATTTTTTTTCATTTTGTACTCCGATGTAGTCTTGCATAAATTGGTACAAAGAACATCACATTGGTATGCAACTATGGCCTCCGAAATAGATTGCAACGCAGTTGAGTTATTCCAATAATCATCACTATCCATGAACATAATGTAATCGCCATGTGCAACACGAATACCAACATTTCGTGCACTCGCTGCTCCACCGTTCGATTTATGTATAACACGAATACGATCATCACGTTTGGCATATTCCTCGCAAATTTGAGGACAATTGTCCGGCGAACCATCTTCTACTAATATAAGTTCAAAGTTTGGATATGTTTGCGATAGAACACTGTCAATACATTTATGCAAAAACTTTTCTGTCCTATATACCGGAATAATAATGCTAAAAAGAATGGGGTGCACTAGTCGGCTATAGTTCTCTTTCATATATAGCTTCCCTTAATTCTTTCATGGTTTCTTCTACAATCATTCTTTTGCAAAACAAAGCTTGCATGCGCTCCCGGCCACGGCGGCCCATTTCACCCCGCCAGCTCTCCGGCAGCTCCACGAACCGCCGCATTGCGTCATACAGCGCGTCTGCATCCTTCACTGGGCACAGATATCCGCTGACGCCATTCTCCACCGCCTCGCGCAGCCGGGGATATCGCTGGTGATAAGAGGCCTCCCGGAAGCGGCGGCCTCCAGCGGCACATTGGACATGCCTCATGATACGACGGCAGCACCACACAGCTTGCCATGGCGTAAAAGCGCTTCATATCCGACTGATAGCGTGGTACTTGACCACACCGGCCTGCTCCAATTCATCCATGAGGGGCTTATATCCCTCTTCAAACGAGCCGACGATGTGGAACTCCACGCCGTCGCCATATTCCTTCTTCATCCGCTTTGCGGCGGCAAACAGCTCGTCCACACCTTTTTCATGCATGACGCGGCCTACAAAGAGGAAGCGCACCGGCCCCTCCTGTGGGTAGGGCTGATAGGGATAATCTTCTAAATTGACGCCTGCACCGTTCAGCACCGCGTCGCGTCCCCTCGGTACAACGCCGGTGGCAGCGAGGGTATCCCGATTCCCGGTATTCTCAAAAAAAACGACCCTTGCACCTTCAACGCCGGTTTGTAGAGCGCCAGCACAAACTTCTTGAGCCAGCCGCCGTTTTCGATGGCGCTGCCAAGTCCCGTAATGTTCACGGCATAGGGGATGTGCGCCATCCGGCAGGCAAGGCCGCCGTAGATGTTGGGCTTGATGGTATAGGTCAGAACAAGGTCGGGCTTGACCTCTTTCAGAATCGCTCTGTATTGGTGAAAGAGCTTGCTGTCATGAAGCGGATTCATGCCCCGCCGGTCGATGGGAAGTTCAATCACGCAGTCAGCCAAATGCAGTAGCTCGTTCCAACGGTCATTGTGCGGAACAGCAACTGTGACACTGGCATACTTTTTCAGCTCTGAGATCAAGTCCTTGCGGAAATTGTAAAGCCCGCCGCTGTGATTGGATAAAATCAGGATCTGTTTTCGTGCCATTATTACTTCCACCCACTATCTTTTGGCTGCTTTTGTCTGTTTCTAAACGAATTAGTTTTTTGCTTGCTTATAGATTCCGTCAGGATTCCTAAACCATATTAAATGCATCCCCAGCTTTTCCGGGGCATCGAAATCTTTTGTTTTGTTGTCTCCGACATAACACATACTTTCGAATGAGGCACCAAACCATTCAGCCATGAGTTCAAATGCTTTTGGATTGGGTTTTCGAAACGATGTGCCGCCCAATTCGTCCGTAACAATAATTTTGTCAAATACGTCTCGTATTTTGAGCGCATCAATTTTGGCCTGCTGGCCCTCCGGACGGCCATCTGTTATCAGCCCAAGCTTTTTCTTCTGTTCCCGCATTCTAAGAAGCATTTCACGGACACCCGGATATAAGCTAATTTGCGGACGATGGAATCGATATACTTGCAAGCATCGCTCTTTAAAATTCGCATCTGTAATATGCCTTTCGGTCAAAAGGCAATCAATTGCCGGCCGGTTTTCCAAGAAAAATGTCCACAGCCTTGCTTCTGCTTCGTTTCTCTCAGGAAACAGGTTCGCAACTTGGCTAAATCCACTTCTTACATAGTCTTTTTCGCTATAAAGCGTGTCGTCTAAGTCAAAAAGTATTACTTTAAACTCTGAACTATATTTTTCGACATCTAATACGCTACATACTTCGATCATAGCCTTCACTTCCTTCGTCAATACAAACACTTTGATCGAATCGGCTGTATGTAGCACCATTTCGCGCCGCACACTCCATGTAGCTGAGCGCTTCGCCCTTCAAGAGCCGAATCAACGCAGCTGCACTGTCCGCCCCGGCTTTCATGCTCAAGGGAGCTCCGCCGCCGAAGCGCGGATTGATTTCAATATAGTAATTTTTCTGTGATATATCGTCGTGTATAAGCTGAACCGTAATTTGCCCGCAAGGCTTAAAATCTTTCACAAGGTGTTTCATCTCTCAATTATGACCTTGTTTTGATATATTTTTGTCTTGAGGACTTCTCCCGAACGAACGGCCAATCGTTCCCGAGGTGTAATAAAAATGGGATTTCCAGTAAAATCACAGAAAATATCAATTGTAAACTCGCGTCCCGAAATAAAAGGTTGAATGATATAGTCGGGAATCAGATTTGCATACGCCGCAAGGTCTGCTTTGTTCTGGACTTTGTATGCGTTTATACTCGAACTGCCGTCAAGCGGCTTAATAAATGCCGGGAATCCATCTGCATAATCTGCGACCTTGTCAACAGGTACAGGGGTATTTAGCCCGATCTGCTTAAAATAATCTGCCGTTTTGCGCTTATCGCGGCACAAAGCAATCCTTTCGACATCAGAAACAAGTACCCTTGTTCCAACTGCCTCAAATTTTGATTTACTCTGTGCCAGAATCAGCAATTCCGTATCAATCGTAGGAATCAGGCAGTCGATTTTCCGTTCTTTGCAAATATCAACAAGCTGAGGAATGTAGTTTTTGTCGTGAATTCGGCTAACACGTACGGCCTCATCGCAAAAGTACAATGCAGGTGCCGTTAGGGACATATCTGCACCTACAACATGCAGGTCTTCGTTCAGCCTTTCTGCGGCGTTCCTGAATGCTTGGACTAATTCAACTCGTCTGCCTATACTCGTTAATAGCAGTTTCATATTGAACACCCACTCTATTTCTCAAAGATAAGCTTTAGGGCCGGTAAACTCCTCTTTTGTCGCGCTGCCCTCCGCGCTGATCCCCTCGTGGGCAAAAACGCAGCGGATGGTCATGAAAATGATTTTTACATCCAGCGCGAAGCTGATATGATCCACATAGTCCACGTCGTAGGCGAAGCGCTCCTCCCATGAGGCGAGGTTGCGGCCATGCACCTGCGCCCAACCGGTGAGGCCGGGGCGGACGGCGTGGCGGTAATGCTGCTCGTCGTTATAGAGCGGCAGATATTTCACCAGCAGCGGCTTGGCCCCACAATGCTCATCTTTCCGCGGAAGATATCCACAGCTCCGGCAGCTCGTCGATGCTCAGCGCGCGCAGCTTCTTTCCAAAGCCCGTCAACCGCTCCTTGTCCGGCAGCAGCGCACCGGTTTCATCCCGCGCGTCACTCATGCTGCGGAACTTGTGAGCATGAAGATCTTCTCATCCTTTCCCGGACGCTCCTGACAGAAGATCACAGGGCTGCCCAGCTTCACGCGCACAAGAATCGCCGTCACCAGCAGCAGCGGCGACAGCACGATCAGCGCGCACCCGGACAGCAATATGTCCAGCAGGCGCTTGACATATTTTTCATAAAACCCGGCCCTGTGCTGCATCAGAATATCCCCCGAATCACATCGCACACGCGGTCCACATCGTCCATGCCCATCTTCGTATCGCTGGGCAGGCATACGCCGCGCGCAAAGAGATCGTCGCCCACCGGCGCATCGCTGGCGCTGACAAAGGGATAGCCTGCGAAGACCGGCTGCAAATGCATGGGTTTCCAAAGGTAGCGCCCCTCGATGCCAGCCTCGTTCAGCTTTGCCAGCATTTCACCGGGCGTCACGCCGCAGCCTCGTCCAGCAGGCAACGGACAGCCAGCGGTTCGATTCCGCGCAGGAGAGTTTGGGCTGCATGGAGAGCGGCAAATCGCGGAGCTGTTCGCAGTAGCGTTTGAAAATGGCCCGCTTCTGCTCCACGCGCAGCGGCAGCACCTTCATCTGTCCGCGCCCAATGCCCGCGCAGATGTTGCTCATGCGGTAGTTGTAGCCAATTTCCTCGTGCTGGTACCACGGCGCGTTCTCGCGCGCCTGCGTGGAGAGCTTCAATGCATGCTTCGCCTCATCCTTCGTCCGGCACAGCAGCATCCCCCCGCCAGAGGTGGTGATGATCTTATTGCCATTGAAGGAAAGAGCGCCGAAGTCACCCAAAGGTGCCGCACTTCTGCCCATTGTATGTAGAACCAACGCCTCTGCTGCGTCCTCAATCAAGGGAACATCATGCTCGCGGCAAATAGCGGTAATTTCGTCCAGCTTCGCGGGGTTGCCGTACAGGTGAACGACGACCACCGCCTTGGGCGTGCCGTGCAGCGCAAAGGCACGGCGCAGAGCGGCGGGGTCCATATTCCACGTCTCCCGCTCAGAGTCGATAAACACCGGCTTCGCGCCGCAGTAGGCCACGGGGTTGGCGGAGGCAGAAAAGGTCAGGCTCTGGCAAAATACCGTGTCGCCTGTCTTCACGCCTGCGAGGATCATCGCAAGGTGCAGCGCCGCCGTACCGGCAGAGAGGGCGACAGGATATCCCTCGCCCATAAATTCGCCCATGGCCTTTTCAAATTCGTTGACGTTCTCGCCCAGCGGCGCGATCCAGTTCTTCTGAAACGCGTCGTGGATATATTCCAGTTCATAGCCCTCGTCCGACATATGAGGGCTGGCCAGTAAAAGTCGTTTATCCATTTTCCTCTCCTATGTTTTCGCCCACCGAACACCAAAATTTGCTTCAGTCGGGCGTATTCGCTGCGTTTAAAAGCGCGACAAATCTGCGCCATTTCTTCCTGCCGCTACGGCATACAGAAATGCGCAAGTTCATCGATCCATGTATATTACTGTCTCCCGCCCGAAAAACGTTTGGATTACACCATTTTTATTTTTTAATTGTACTACATGTGGACAAAAAACGCAATGCCTGACACGCGCGAAAAAGTGGATCGCTTTTCCTTGTCAGATCATTTTCCGGTTGCACATCCTCGATTCGTATGGTACAATGTTATTCAATAAGAGAAATGCAAAGTCTATCGCAAGTTGTAACATGACAAAGAGAGTATGACTTGCGCAGAACGGGGGGATCAGATGAAAGCACCGGACAACAACGCGATCCAGCTTTTTGAGGATCAGAAAATCCGCGTGGCGTGGGATGCGGATCGGGAGGAATGGTACTTCTCCGTCGTGGATGTGGTCGACGTTTTGACAAACAGCCCCGACTACAATACCGGGCGAAAATACTGGAACAAGTTGAAACAGCGTCTGAAAGAAGAAGGCAGCGAACTGGTGACAAACTGTCACCAGTTGAAAATGTGTGCGTGGTTGCCGGAATGGGCAGAGCACGCCGAGAAGACTGCAAATGGGAAATGAATCCAAGCTCAGCTACCGAGAAATTCTCGGAAACTGCCGTCCACGGGCGGCATACATCTCCGACTTCGACCGGGAGATGGCAAAATACTTAAAAGGCGGTGAGCCAAATTGATCGAACGCTTTGATATTGCGGGCTATGCCCGTATTTCTGTGGATGATGAGCAGGAGCAGAAGAACATCTCTATCGAGAACCAGAAGGCCATCATCGAAGACTATGTAAAGACCCACTTCCCCGGAAGCACGCTGACGTTTTTTGAAGACCGCGACCGCTCCGGCTACACGTTTGAGCAGCGCGAGGGCTATCAGGAGATGCGCCGGGACTCATGTCCCACAAGTACGATATTCTCATCATCAAGGACTTTTCCCGCTTCTCCCGCCGCAACTCGCGCGGTTTGGTGGAGCTGGAAGACCTGCGCGACGCGGGCGTGCGCATCATCTCCATCGGCGATGGCGTGGATTTCCCCAATGACGACGACTGGCTGAAGATCCAGTTCCAGTTCCTTGTGAACGAAATGCCCGTCACGGACACCTCCCGCAAGGTGCGCAGCGTTGTGAAGCGGCGGCAGAACGACGGCGAGTGGATCTGCGCCGCGCCCTACGGCTATCTCGTGACCGAGGACAAGCAGTTTGAGATCATCCCCACCGAGGCCGAGACCGTCCGCAGGATTTTTGACCTCTACAGCAACGCCGGTTGGGGCTACAAGAAGATCGCCAACTATCTCACCGATCAGGGCGTTCCCACGCCGCGCATGTCCGAGCGGATGCGCAAGGAGGCGGCGGGCAAGAAAACCAAGCGGGAGGCCAAGAACGCGTGGGCCATCGCCACGGTGCAGGGGATTCTCGACAACGATTTCTACATTGGCACGCTCCGTCAGGGCAAATATACCCGCGCCAAGATCAACGGCAAGGACATCAAACGCAACGACGACGAGCACATTGTCATCGAGAACCACCATCAGGCCATCATCGACTACCGCACCTTCGCCATCACCCGCGCCCTGCGGGAAAAGCGCAGCCGCAGCAACTATCGCGGCGTGAAGATCAACGACAACGTGTACTCCGGCTTTTTGCAGTGCGGCGACTGCGGCAGTCCGCTGTTCGCCATGAGCCGCAGCGATTTGGCCCCCGCCTACACCTGCGGGACGTATCACCCGGCGCGGGCTCAAGGGCTGCACCAGCCACCATATCCGCGTCGATAAGCTGGACGAGCTGCTGAAAAGCTATGTGCGCAAGCTGGCGGACAGCTCTGCCGCCATGCTGACGCAGCTCAACGAGGAATTAAAGCGCGAAACCGAGCAGGTGGCGGAAACGGAACAGTCTGCGGCAATCTCGCCGAGGTGCTGGCCGATCTCACCGAAGAATTGAAGGTCACGAAGCGCCAGCGCATCCGCGAGATCATGAAAAAGCCGGAGCAGGAAGCCTCCATCGAGGCACTGTATGACGAGATGGAAGCAGACCTCCAGAAGAAGATCGACGGCATCCACCACCAGATCGACCTGCTGAGCAACAAGCGCAACACCATCATTCAGGTGAACCGCGTGGCAAAGACCGCCATCGACGTGTTCCGCGACATTCTGGAAAAGGACAAGCTGGAGCGCAACGACTTAGAGCTGCTGATCGACAAGATCCTCGTCTATGAAGATCACCTGGAAATTAAGCTCAAAACCGACATCGACACGCTGCTGCGCTGCGGCACGCTGGAGGACGCCGCAAATTTTAAGCAAGGCACGAAAAATATCGAAAGCACGCTGATCCAGTCCTCAAAAGGCCACGAGGACAAGGTTTTCCGTGTCCGTGTTATCAGTGACGGCGACCCGTTGGAGATCTACACCACCCGGAGGGGGAGGTCATTTTCAAGAAGTATTCCCTGCTGGGGGGACTGGGAGGACTTTGCGGCGCAGTTCTGCGACGCCCTCAACCGCACCAGCGGCTTCACCGCCGCCGTCACGACCGGGACGCCGTGATCGCCATCACCGGCGCCGGAAAGCGGGAGCTGCTGGGCAAGGCATTACCGCCCAACTGGAGCAGGTTATGGAGAACCGCCGCATCTACCAATATGACGGTCAAGGGCCCCAGATCCCGGTATCCGACAGCAGTGACCGCCTGATGGCCATTGTGGCCGCGCCGATCCTTTCGGAGGGGAGATCTGCTGGGACTGG
>ENA-OQIO01001438-OQIO01001438.1-human-gut-metagenome-genome-assembly--contig:-NODE-1438-length-11625-cov-1.863020_pt1 | contig 11625 bp, 15 predicted proteins | sample MGYA00242573_ERZ504737 | MGnify/ENA primary metagenome ERZ504737 (study PRJEB26092, sample SAMD00036203) | human gut metagenome | host: Homo sapiens | study: EMG produced TPA metagenomics assembly of... | reverse complement strand
ATCTTCAACCACGAGTATACCTGGCATAGCAATATGCACCTCTCTTTCTGTTTATACATAATCATAAAGGATATTTTCCAAAATGAACACCCCTTTGGAGTAGAATTTGACACCTATTCTTTTTTCTTGCATATTTTAAACGAGAATCTTATATCACTTTGGAGGGATTTATGAAAAAGAAATTGATTTCCGTAATTCTCGCTTCTGCTCTGACTGTTGGACTGTTATCAGCCTGCGGTTCTGATTCTGCTAAAGATAATGATGCAAATTCCAAAACCGACACAACAGAAACTGGCTCCAACATAACCAAATCAGATACCAGTTCTGCTCCTGTCTCTGTGACATTGAATGAGGTAGCCCATTCTATCTTCTATGCCCCTATGTATGTTGCCATTGAAAATGGATATTTTAAAGATGAAGGAATTGAACTCACTCTCATAACTGGTTTTGGAGCAGATAAAACAATGACTGCTGTCATCTCCGGTGAAGCTGATATTGGATTCATGGGATCCGAAGCATCCATCTACACATATAACGAAGGGGCTAATGATTCTGTTGTCAACTTTGCCCAGCTGACTCAGCGCGCCGGTAATTTTCTTGTTGCCAGGGAAGAGATGAAAGATTTTAAGTGGACAGATTTAAAAGAGAAGTTGTTCTTGGTGGTAGAAAAGGTGGCGTACATATATTAATGTAAATTTAGAGAGTATTGTGATTTTATGTAACTGGGTGGATGGGATGAATAGTGCGAAAGAATTTCAGACATTGAAATAAAAAATATCCTGAAATCAAAAGAGGAGCCAGATTTCTCCGGCTCCTCCAAGTATGTGTCCGCAAACACATACCCCAATTGCTATTAATAATATACTATAATAACGAAAAATATGCAATAGATTAGATTGAATTTTTTAATATTGTCATCCGCGAAAACAAGTCTGGATGAACGGTGATTGCGGCTACGGCAGAACTAACCTGCCCCTCATATTCTTTAGTTATTTTTTCAAATTCTCTTATAAATGCTTTGATTTCAGTTTTGGACACCTTCAACAACTTTAAGAAATAACATATAAGAATGATATAATCTCCTATAGTCTTAAAATTTATGTATGGTAATCCCATTTCTAACATTAGACATTGCTTCATAGGTTTCGATGGATCCATTTTTCTAAAACGTGTATCATAAACAACATCATTATGTGCGATAGCATTTCTTAAATCTTTTAATGCATATACATATTTATAGGCTAACGTACAATTGGTATCGCTGGACAAATTCAAACCAATATTTCTTGAAATCTTTTTTCTGACATCTTGTGTTAAGCAGGAAAGAAGATATCCAAAATCTCCCATTGTCAAAATTTCAAAGATTGCCCAGATTGGGACTTCATTATAATTCACAGTATTATAAAAATGTGTAATTTTCGGATTTTCTTTTCGGTATGCCGCTGCAATAGATTTTTGAATAGAACCCTGTAAATTCAATTTATTGTTCTGGAATTTTTTCTTAATGTCTTCCGAAGTTCCTGGTGAAGCATTTTTGTAACTGCTGACGGCTTTGTCATACATATCATAAATGCTGTTTGAATTAATCTCTGCCATAATGGTATTAAGGGCAATGTTTTTAAGAGCAGTTTCAATCAACATCATTTTACCGTATAACAATGATTTTAATTTTGTGTCGTATTGAGTCGTAGCATTAATTTCATTGTATGAGGTAAAAGGGATTCTACGATTGGACGAAACAAAAAAACGGTATCCCTTATATCCGTGAAAATATCCTGTATTAATTAATTGTTGCTTTTGTGAACTGCCTGAAATAGCAATTCCATTATTCCGAAGATGCCGCATTAGTGCATCTGTTGATTTATAATTTGACATAAATTCTCCTGTTTAACATTTAAAACTATTAATTGTGATACAATCGATTTTTAGCCTGTAATAAAACGAATGTTTTCCTTCAGTTCATCGCTAAATTCTTCTAAAGCGTTCATAGTGATTGCACCTTCATTTAAAAGTGAAACAATGTTAGAGATGCAATTAGAACGACTCATTCTTAATTGTACACCTGTATCTTTTTTATCGTTGCGAATACGTTCTTCTAAAGTCCAAAATTTTTCGGAAGGAGTTCCTTCACCATTTAGCAATTCAATATATTCTTTATTCAACTTATCCATATAGCTTCTTGCCAGTCTGAAATTTTCTCTCTGAACAAAGACCAATCCTTTTTGGTAAATCCGTATTCTGACATTTGTATCCCCTCCACTTTGATATAAGTAAATTATAGTATAAGCAGTTCTGTTTCTCAATACTTGTCTTTTGAAAAATTGCATTTAATTTTCGATTTTGTATGATTGAGAATTACAATTCAAAATTGAATTTTAAAACGTCGAATGCTATAATCTTCTTATAATCAAAAATTATGAGAAGTTGTATCGTTGGAGGGTTTAAGATGGCTGTCTGTTACAATAAATTATGGAAAATACTGATAGATAGAGGAATGAGGAAAACACAACTTATCAAAGCTGCTCAAATAAGCACAAATGCTATGGCGAAGTTAGGGAAAAATGAAGATGTTCGTGTAGAAGTATTGGTAAGAATATGTGGTGTTCTTAACTGTTCAATAGACGATATTATGGATATTATTCCAAAAGAAATCGAATAATGGGGGGAGGGAATATAGATGAGTACCGTTTTATCAAAAAAACAAATGACAGAAGAAGATATCAAATTACAGTATATTACACCTGCTATTACTTCTAAATGGGATGTTAAAAAAATTACAATGGAAACGCAAGTTACAGATGGCAAAATCAATTTAAAAGGAAATTTTGTTTTTTCGTGAAAAGCCAAAACGAGCAGACTATATCCTGTATATGAGTGCAAATAATCCGATTGCCGTTATTGAGGCTAAAGACAATAAACATAGCATTTCACATGGTTTGCAACAGGCTATGACGTATGCGCAAATGCTCGATCTTCCATTTGCATACAGTTCTAATGGAGAAGGATTTGCAGAACATGATTTTCTTACAGGAAAAGAACGAGTAATTGGATTAGATGAATTTCCAAGTGAATCAGAACTGATTGAACGCTTTAAACAGGAATCAGGAATGACTTCTGCGCAGGAGGCAATTATTCAACAACCATATTACAGTAGTCAGAATACATATCCTCCACGCTATTATCAGCGTATTGCAATCAATAGAACGGTAGATGCGATTGCAAGAGGACAAAAGCGTTTGTTACTTGTTATGGCAACTGGTACAGGTAAGACTTATACTGCTTTTCAGATAGTCTATCGTATGCTTCAAAGCGGAATGAAACGGAAAATTCTTTATCTGGCTGACCGTAATATTCTTGTGGATCAATCGATACAACAGGATTTTGCACCATTAGAGAAAGTAATTCATAAAATTAATGTTGCAAAAGATGATAAAAATACGATTACTTCTCATGAAGTTTATTTTTCGTTATATCAACAATTAGTCGGCGATGACGACAAAGAACATTTTAGTGAATTGTTTACTCCTGATTTTTTTGATCTTATCATAGTAGATGAATGTCACCGTGGAAGCGCAAAAGAAGAAAGTCGCTGGCGAAAAATTTTGGAATATTTTAGTTCCGCAACTCAAATTGGAATGACAGCAACACCAAAGGAAACGAAGTATATTTCTAATCTTTCATACTTTCATGAGCCTATATACTCTTACAGCTTGAAAGAAGGTATTGAAGATGGATTTCTTGCGCCATTTAGAGTGATTAATATTATGACTGATATTGGTGATGGATGGCGGCCACGAAAGGGACAAAGAGATATTTCTGGAAATGAAATTGAAGATAGAATTTATACAAACAGTGATTATGATTATAATATCATTATAGAAGACCGTATTCAGCAAGTAGCTTTAGAAATAACACGTTACTTAAAAGCAACTGACAGAATGGCGAAAACAATCGTATTCTGTGCAACAGAAGATGCAGCAGAACGTATGCGTCAGGCTTTAGTAAACTTAAATGCTGATATGGTCAGAAAAAATCCTGATTATGTTGTGAGAATTACCGGAAGTGATGATTATGGCAAAAAGAAGCTCGATTATTTTATTTCTGTTGCATCTCCATACCCTGTTATCGCAACAACTTCCAAACTATTGTCGACGGGAGCAGACTGCAAAATGACAAAACTGATTGTTTTGGATGAAATGATTGGATCTATGACAGAATTTAAACAAATTATTGGTCGAGGAACCAGACTTCGAGAAAAAGAAGGGAAAACTCATTTTGTTGTTAATGGATTTTCGAAATGTAACTAGATTATTTGCGGATCCTGATTGGGATGGACCAATTGAAATTAATGAAAATTTCACTCCTAAGAAAGAAACTACTTATGGAGAAGAATCTGATCAGACTAATGTTATCAAAGATCCAAAAGTTCCTTACGGAAATCCAAAACCAATTATTGACCGAGATGGATGCAAAGTTCAAATTATTCATAAAACAGTTTCCGTGTATGATACCAACGGAAAACTTTTAAGACAAGAAGTATTGTGGATTATACGAAAGAAAATATTATTGGTGAATACGCATCGTTAGATAATTTTATAAGACAATGGTCGCAAGAAGAGAAAAAAGAGAAAATCAAAGAAATGCTTTTGGAACGGGGAATTAATCTTGAAACGATGAAAAAAGAGCAAAATATGGTAGATGTAGATGATTTTGATTTTATTTGCCATGTAGCCTTTGATAAAAAGCCTTTAACTCGGAAAGAAAGAGCTAATAATGTAAAAAAAACGTGATTTTCTCAGTAAATATAGCGGTATTGCCAGAGACGTGCTGGAAGCACTTTTGGATAAATACATGAATACTGGTATATATGAAATCGAGAAAACTGAAATTTTAAAACTTGATCCGTTTTTGAAACTGGGAAAACCAGCAAAAATTGCAGGATATTTTGGTGGAAAAGCTGGTTATATGCAAGCGGTGAAAGAACTTGAAAAAGCAATTACACAGAAGAGGCGGTATAAATATGAATAATTTAGCAGGATTTGTAAAAAGACTTCGTGATATTATGCGGAATGATGCTGGCATCAATGGAGACGCACAGCGTATAGAGCAAATTGCATGGATGCTCTTTTTGAAAGTATATGATGCGAAGGAGCAGGATTGGGAATGGGACGATGAAGATTACGTTTCCATTATTCCTGAAGAATGTCGTTGGAAAAATTGGGCGGTTGATGATCGTACAGGTACTGCTATGACAGGAGAAAGATTGTTGGATTTTGTAAATAATACATTATTTCCAACATTGAAAAAACTTCCTGTTGATGCATCTACTCCAATAAAAAAAGCTATTGTTCAAACTACATTTGCAGATGCGAATCAATATATGAAAGACGGTGTCCTTCTTCGGCAAGTTATTAATGTTATTGATGATCTTGACTTAGGAGATTATGAAGAAAGTCATGCTTTTGGTGAAATTTATGAAACCATTTTAAAGGAATTACAAAGTGCAGGTTCTTCCGGTGAATTTTATACTCCTCGTGCAGTAACAGATTTTATGGCAAAAATGATTAATCCACAGATTGGTGAACAGGCAGCTGATTTCGCTTGTGGTACCGGAGGATTTCTTACGAGTTGGTTAAAAGAATTATCAAAAAAAATAGTAACTACAGAGGATCAGGTATCCTATGATACTTCAATATACGGAATAGAAAAGAAACAGTTCCCGTATATGCTGTGTATTACCAATATGTTGTTACATGGAATTGATGTGCCGAAGATTTATCATGATAATTCTCTTTTAAAGGATGTCTTAGATTACACGGAAATCGATCAATTTGATGTTATTTTGATGAATCCACCCTATGGCGGAAATGAAAAAATGGAAGTGAAAAATCATTTTCCGGCAGATTTGGCAAGTAGTGAAACAGCAGATTTGTTTATGTCAGTTATTATGTATCGTTTAAAGAAAAATGGTCGTGCTGCTGTAATCCTGCCGGATGGTTTCTTGTTTGGTACAGATAATGCTAAAGTTGCCATTAAGAAGAAATTATTTTCTGAATTCAATTTACATACCGTAATTCGTTTGCCACATAGTGTGTTTGCACCTTATACTTCTATCACCACAAATATTTTGTTCTTTGATCATACAACACCAACAGAAGAAACATGGTTTTATCGTTTGGATATGCCGAAGGGATATAAAAATTTTTCTAAGACAAAACCAATGGAACTCAAACATTTTGAACCAGTTATGAAGTGGTGGAATGATAGAGAAGAAATCAATAAGGATGGTTTCGATAAGGCAAAGAAGTTTTCGGTAGAGGAAATCATTGCAAAAAATTATAATATTGATCTTTGTGGTTATCCTCATGAGGAAGAAGAAATTTTGCCGCCAAAAGAATTAATTCAACAATACCAAGAAAAACGAGCTAGCTTAAATGCTGATATTGACCGTATTTTAGCTCAGATTACAGAAATATTAGGTATTGACCTGGAGGAACAATAATGACCGGACAACAATTGAAAAATTCGATATTGCAGATGGCTGTTCAAGGAAAACTTGTTCCTCAAGACCCTGCCGATGAACCTGCCTCCGTTCTGTTGAAGCGTATTCGCACAGAAAAAGAACAGCTTGTCAAAGAGGGCAAAATCAAACGTGACAAGCATGAATCGGTCATTTTCAGACGGGATAATTCTTATTATGAGAAGGTCGATGGAATTGAACGTTGCATCGATGATGAGTTGCCATTTGAGATTCCCGATTCGTGGGAATGGACAACCATTGGCACAACTTGCATAAACATTCAGTATGGCTCGTCACGAAAATCTGAGTCTACGGGAACAATGGCTGTTTTAAGAATGGGAAATATTCAGAATGGTCGAATCGACACTCAAAAACTTGTGTACACATCAGATAAAGAGGAAATTGCCCACTATCCTCTTGAATATAATGATTTGCTCTTTAACCGTACAAACAGTAAAGAACTTGTAGGAAAAACCGCCATCTACAAAAGTGAAGTTCCTGCAATCTATGCTGGCTATCTAATACGTATAACACCACTAATAGACAGCGACTATCTCAATTATGTTATGCAAACGCAGTTTTACTGGGTTTACTGTCAAAATGTTCGTAGCGATGCAATCGGCCAGTCAAATATTAACGCTGAAAAATTGAAGAATTTCATTTATCCGCTGCCACCACTCCATGAACAGAAAAGAATTGCAAAAAAACTCAATAGTATTTTCACCAAAATTAAATAAAGAACGAGGGCATACCTTCTGCATAGTTGGAGTGTATGCCTCATTTTTTACCAGTCTATGATATTATCTACCAAAGTCCTCTGTTCGGTTGCAGTTTTACGCAAATAAATTCGCGTCGTTTCAATGCTTTCATGCCCCATCAGGTCTGCAAGGAATGCAATGTCGCTGCACCGCTCCAAAAAGCTTTTTGCAAACCGATGCCTGAAAGAGTGGGGATAGACCACCGCAGGGTCAATGCCATACTTTAACGCCAGCTTTTTCAGCTGTCCAGAAATACCTCTTGTGGTGATTCGTTCGTCGAAACGATTCAAAAAGATAAAGCCGCTGTCCTGCTGTTTTTCTTCCAACCAGACAATGGCTTCATCTTGCAATGATTTAGGAATGTAGATGCGGCGCAGCTTCCCACCTTTAGAATAAAGGTCGAGGTGTCCAATCCTAATGTGCTCAACTTTGATTTGCACCAGCTCGCTGACGCGCGCACCCGTAGCACCAAAAAGCGGATGACAAAATACCAAAGCATATTGTCATCGCGCTTCAGGCAGTTTTTGAAGTAGATGTAGTCTGCTTCGCTAATGACATTTTCGAGAAAGGCTTTCTGCTGCACCTTGACGGATGACAATTTCCATGAATCCTTTCCGATGCTTTCGAGGTAGCAGTTGATAGCGCGGATTCGTAGATTAACTGTTTTGGGCTTGTACTGCTCAATCAGCCAGGCTTTGTGCTCTTTCAAATTGCGTTTAGTGACGACATCATGCCGTTCCCCAAACTGCCGCACAGCAAACAAATAGGATGTTACCGTGTTTTCTGAGAGGTTTGTTCCTCTCAAGTGTCTTTCAAATTCTTCAATCATAGTGAAAGACCTCCTTTCACCATGAGTATACAAAAAGAGCTACAGAACCACTATTTTTGAAAGAACTAGAGAGATTCTTTGAAGGATGCGGAACAGTTCCTTTTCCGGAGGAATAGAAACCAATAGTTCACCTATGGAATCAAGTCGAAAGCTATTTTTTATGCCATGCTGATTTGCGTTATAGAATTTTTGGGCGTAGTCAGTCAAAAGCAAATATGGAATATATTTATTCCGTATTTCAGGAAGAAAACGTATCATCGCGGTGTGCTGATTGATGTAGCTTCCTCAAATCCATCTGGTATCAGGCCAAGCATTCCGACATCACCTGTTATGGAGAATAGTAAATCGCCACTTTGTAATGAAGTTCGTGTTCCCTCGGCCTTTGAGGGGATGGAAACACGCTGGATATGCTCTAGCCGCAGATCAAAAGAATTTTTTTGACAGATTTCCCATGCGAAGAAATGCTGCACCTGTAGTCGAGTAATATTTTGCCCAATCGCGTGAACCGCTGGTAATGTTCTCTGTCAAAGATTTCAAACGACACCATCCCCAACTTTCAGGAATCTCAAACGGCAACTCATCATCGATGCAACGTTCAATTCCATCGACCTTCTCATAATAAGAATTATCCCGTCTGAAAATGACCGATTCATGCTTGTCACGTTTGATTTTTCCGGCTTTAATGAGCTTCTCCTTTTCTGTGCGAATACGTTCTAACAGAACAGAGGCAGGCTCATCGGCAGGGTCTTGGGGAACAAGTTTGCCCTGAACGGCATATTGAAGAATGGATTTTTTAAGATGTTCAGGAAACAGATTATTTAGTTCTTGGATTTGTTCAGAAGCTTCAGAATACTTATCAGAAAACGGTTTTATTATTTCGAGCCGTTTTACAATTCTTTCTTGCTCAGCTATCGGTGGAACTGGAACTAACAGAGAATGGAGCGCATTAGACGATAATCCTTGGATTCCAATTCCTTTTCCTCCAATCCAACCAGCATATTTATAGAGAAAAAACACATAGTAGTAAAATCTTGTGCAAAGCGGAACATATGAACGCAACCTATGAATATTGATTTGAATTGCAAATTTTATAGTCTTTTAACCAAATAGCAGCACGTCCAATATCGCCACCTTCACAAACTTAAAAGATCACCTTTTGATACCTGACATTTTTCTATTTCATTTTCAGTAAAGTACATCGACCTAAGATTTTCAAGTTCAAATCTATCCCAGTATAAGTTGGATGTTGTGATATATTCCAACAATACACCCGATTTGTTCGATGAGTTTAACGCTTTACCTGTATTATGCTGAAAAATCTCGCCTAATCGCACCCACTCCCAGCTCTCCGGGATGTCAAACGGCACTTCATCTGCAATGCAGACAGGCTCATTTTTGCCGACCTTCTCATAAGGCAAATTATCGGCTCCACGGAAAATCACAGATGGATTCTTTTCCTTTTTGATTTTGCCCTCTTTGATAAGCTGTTCTTTCTCTGCACGAATGCGTTCCAGCAGCACAGAAGCAGGCTCGTCATTGGGGTCTTGCGGAACAAGTTTGCCCTGCACTGCCATTTGCAGAATGGAATTTTTCAGTTGCTGTCCTGTCATTTTTCTTCCTTATCTATGTGGCTCAGTCCTGTGCATCAAGGTCAATGCCCAGAATCTCCGTGATCTGAGCAAGGATTCGGTCAATGTCTGCGTTCAGGCTGGCGCGCTTCTCCTGATACTGCTGAATCAGCTCCTTGGGCGGTAAGATTTCCTCTTCCTCATGCGGATAGCCACACAAATCAATATTGTAGTTGCGGTCTTTGATTTCCTGCACGGTATACTTTTTGGCCTTGTCAAACCCGTCCAACTGAATTTCTTTGCGGTCTCTCCACCATTCTACCGCAGGGGCAAAGTGTTCCAACTTCATAGGCTTGGTCTTGCTGAAATGCTTGTAGCCTTTCGGCATATCCAGACGATAGAACCAGGTTTCCTCTGTCGGGCCAGTATGGTCAAAGAACAAAATGTTGGTCGTAATCGATGTATATGGGGAGAACACACTACCCGGCATACGGATGATGGTATGGACATTGAACTCAGAGAACAGCTTCGTCTTGATTGCTACTTTGGCATTGTCTGTGCCAAACAGGAAGCCATCCGGCAGAATGACAGCTGCGCGGCCATTTTCCTTCAGTCGATACATAATAACGGACATGAACAGGTCAGCCGTTTCGCTGCTGGCAAGGTCAGCCGGAAAATGGTTCTTAATTTCCGGCTTTTCCGACCCACCATAGGGAGGATTCATCAAGATAACGTCTACCTGATCGTCCTCGGTATAGTCCAGAACATCTCGGAGAAGTGTGTTATCATGGAACACCTGCGGCACATCCACATCATGCAGCAGCATATTAGTGATGCAAAGAATATACGGAAACTGTTTCTTTTCAACTCCGTAAATGGAATTATTACACAGGTTCTCGTCAGTTGTTGTTTGAATTTTTTGACGCAAAACTTTCAGCCAGCTGGTAAGAAAGCCACCTGTGCCGCAGCAAAATCGGCCATCTTTTCACCGATTTGCGGGTCGATCATCTGCGCCATAAAATCAGTAACAGCGCGTGGCGTATAGAATTCGCCAGCAGAACCGGCACTTTGTAACTCCCTTAAAATTGTTTCATAGATTCCAGCAAATACTCGACTTTCTTCATATTCGTCAAATTTGATATCATCAATTTCATTTATGATTTGTCGAAGCAAAACGCCATCTTTCATATAGTTGTTTGCATCTGCAAAGGTAGTCTGCACGATTGCTTTTTTGATGGGCGTGGAAGCGTCCACAGGCAGCTTTTTCAAGGTGGGGAACAGCGTATTGTTGACAAATTCCAAGAGAGTATCGCCCGTCATACCTTTCCCGTTTTTAGCGTGCGCCCAGTTGCGCCAGCGGCAAGACTCGGGAATTATGGATTGATATGATTCCTTGCTGTCAAAAGTCGTATTCCACTCATCTTCTTTAGAATCATATACTTTCAGAAAGAGCATCCATGCAATCTGCTCAATGCGCTGTGCATCACCATTGATGCCTGCATCGTTCCGCATAATATCGCGGACACGCTTCACAAAATTCGATAAATTTCCCATTGTTATGCAATTTCTCCTTCATAGATTGCCTGTTCCAGTTCCTTAACAGCTTTCAGATACCCGTCTTTCCCACCAAAGTAGGAGGCAATCTTTTGGGGCTTGCCCATTTTCAAGAACGGGTCAAGCCGCAGAATTTCCGTTTTCTCAATTTCATAAATGCCAGTATTCATATACTTGTCCAGAAGTGCCTCCAGAACATCTCTTGCTGCACCGCTGTATTTGCTTAGAAAGTCGCGTTTTTTGACATTTTCTGCTCGTTCTCTGCGCGTCAAAGGCTTTTTATCAAACGCAACATGGCAGATAAAGTCAAAGTCGTCCACATCCGTCATGTTCTGGTCGGCCTTTAGTGCTTCAAGGTCAATACCATGCTCCAAAAGAAGCTCCCGGATTTTTCTT
>ENA-OQIO01001437-OQIO01001437.1-human-gut-metagenome-genome-assembly--contig:-NODE-1437-length-11625-cov-1.906853_pt1 | contig 11625 bp, 17 predicted proteins | sample MGYA00242573_ERZ504737 | MGnify/ENA primary metagenome ERZ504737 (study PRJEB26092, sample SAMD00036203) | human gut metagenome | host: Homo sapiens | study: EMG produced TPA metagenomics assembly of... | reverse complement strand
CCCGTGGCGATCTGGGCGTGGAGATCGACTTCACCGAGCTGCCCGGCATTCAGAAAACCATCATCGACCGCTCCTTCTCCTTCGGCAAGCCCATCGTCACCGCTACCCAGATGCTGGACAGCATGATAGTGAACCCCCGCCCCACCCGCGCCGAGATTTCGGACGTGGCAAACGCCATCTACGACGGTACCTCTGCCATTATGCTGTCCGGTGAGACCGCTGCCGGTGCTACCTGTGGAGCGCTCAAGACCATGTCCGCCATCGCTGAGCGCACCGAGCAGGAGGGCTTCCATCTGCGCGGCCGCCAGATGGATTCCAACCCCGGCAAGATCAGCGTATCCGACGCTACCGCCCATGCTGCCTGCCTGACCGCACGGGACGTGAACGCCGCTGCCATCGTTACCGTGTCTGAGTCCGGCACCACCGCCCGCCTGCTGAGCAAGTACCGCCCGCAGCAGCCCATCATTGCCTGCGTCATGCGCGAGCAGGTGCAGCGTCAGCTGTCCCTGAGCTGGGGCATCACCCCGCTGATGATGTCTCTGGCACACAGCACCGATGAGCTGATCGAGATGTCCACTGCTCTGGCCAAGGAAAATGGCTACCTGCACAACGGCGAGCTGGCTGTTGTGACCGCAGGCGTGCCCGTGGGCGTTTCCGGCACCACCAACATGATCAAGATCCACATGGTGGGCAACTGTCTGGCTACCGGCGTGGGTGTCGGCCCTGAGAACAACGATGTTGCCAGCGGCAAGGCCTGCGTCTGCCGCACCATGGACGAGGTGCGCGCCAAGTTCAAGCCCGGCATGGTGCTGGTAGTTCCTTCCACCAGCAATGAGATGCTGAGCTTTGTGCGCGACGCTGCCGCTCTGGTGGTAGAGGAGCCCGGCCTGAACAGCCACGCCGCCATTGCCGGCAAGGCACTGCTGAAGCCCACCGTTGTTGGTGCCGCCGGTGCTACCAGCCACATCCGCGATGGCCTGATGGTGGCTGTGGACTGCGCACACGGCAGTGTGCAGCGCCTGCAGGGCTGATAAAGGAGAACCGTAGTATGGAACGTATCGCAAGCTTTTGCGTAGATCACACACGGCTGGAGCGCGGGATGTATCTGAGCCGTCAGGACGGCGATGTGCTCACCTGGGACATCCGCATGAAAAAGCCCAATCAGGGCGATTACCTGACCACTGCTGCCGCCCACACGCTGGAGCATCTGTTTGCCACCTACGCGCGCAACAGCGCCGTGAAGGATGGGGTGATCTATGTTGGCCCCATGGGCTGTCGCACCGGCTTTTACCTGCTCACCCGAGGGCTGACCCCGGCACAGGCGCTGCAGCTGACGGTGGACGCTACCGCTTTATGGCCGATTTTGAGGACGCCGTGCCCGGTGCCAGCGAGGTGGAGTGCGGCAACTACCGCGATATGGATCTGCCTGCCGCCAAGGCTGAAGCCGCTGCCATGCTGCCCGTGCTGGAAGCGCTGACCGCAGAGGATCTGCACTACTGATCTGTCAATATAAAGAGAGCGCCGCACAAAATACCGTGCAGCGCTTTTTTTATTACAAAATGATGCGAAAGTATTATTTATAATTTCAGGGCAGGGGAACGTCTGCGGATGTTCCCCTGCCCTGTTTTTACTAAAAGAAATCTCAAATCAGCCAAGGCTGCAAATTCCTTAGAAATGCCGTCCTCGTACACCGAGGGGGCAATGCGGTCGCAGCGCTGCTTCAGGCTTGCAGAGCCATTGGCCATACAGACGCTGATGCCGACCACATCGGTCATTTGCAGGTCATTGTCGCTGTCGCCAAAGCCGATGCTGTCCTGCAGGGGCACGTTCAAATAGTCGCAGACTGCCTTGATGCCGCGCCCCTTATCAAATTTGCGGTTGATGAGCTCGCCATTCACATAGCCGCCGTCCAGACCGTCCAGCTTGCTCTCGCAGAACACGAATCTGTCCTCATACAGCTGCTTTGCTTCGTCCAAGTCCTCGCTGTGCTCTGCGATATACACGATCTTATACAGCGGCTCGCCCTTGTAATCGGCCAACGGGCTGATGGTCATACCGTCCTCCATGGCCTTGCGCCAACGGGCGGCTTCGCTGTTCAGATTGCCTGCATCCCGGTGGGTAAAACTCCAACGCTCGATCATTTTCAGGCTGCCGTAGGTGGCATCCCGCGCTTCCAGCGTGCACTCCACGCCGTGGCGCTCCATGGCGCTGCGCACACCCTGTGCCAGCTGCGGCTCCATGGGCAGATCAACCAGCACCTTATCCCCGCAGAACACATAGCCGCCGGCGCTGCATACCGCGCCGTCAAAGCCGTAGTCCAGCAGCGGCTGGGTCATGCGCAGATTGCGCCCGGTGCACAAAAACAGCTTGTGGCCGTTGGCGTGCGCCTTGTGCAGCGCCTCCACCGTGCTTTGGGGGATCAGCATCTCGCCCGGGGGCAGCAGAGTGCCATCGATATCTAAAAAGATCAGTTTCTGTTTCATTCGTTCCTCTTTTTTACAGTGAGCCGCGCTCTACCAGCGTATAGCCCAGCGTGGTCTGGCGTACCGGTGCAGCGTCCGGCCCGGTATGCTCTAAGCTTTGCAGCAGCATCCGGGCAGCCTCCTGCCCGACCTGCCGCTGATAGAAGCGGATGGTGGTCAGGCCGGGTTCCACCACCTTGCCTGCCCAGTTGTCTCCGATGCCGGCAAGGCCGACATCCTGCCTACTTTGCGCCCGGCGTCGCGCAGCACCCGCAAAGCGCCAAAGGCCACGGTGTCTGTCACGCAGACCACACCGTCCAACTGCGGGCAGCGTGCCAGCAGCTCTTCCATGCAGCGGTGCCCTTCTTCCATGGAAAAGGCGGCGCAGTAAGCGCAGGGCAGACCATCTGCGTTCAGTCCGGCCTCCCGCAGTGCATCCTGCACACCCTGACGGCGGGCTATGCCGGTGGCGGCGTCCTGCTCGCTACCGCCGATATACACGATATTTTTGCGGCCATGCTCCAGCATCTTCCGGGTCAGGTCGCGGGCAGCAGAGCGGTCGTCGTTATAAACGCAGGGCAGGTCTGCAAAACGCTGCCCCGTTACCACCACAGCACACGGCAGTCCTTCAGCGCCTTGCACAGCTGCGGGCTGGAATCATAGCCCAGCAGGATGATACCGGCCACATGGTTGCGCTGCAGCGCTGTAAGATATTCCAGCTCCATCTGCCCGTCCAGCTCGGTGTCTGCCAGCAGCATCAGGTAGCGGCTGGCCCCCAGCTCGGCTGCAATGCCGCTGGTGATCTGCCCCACCGACTGGGAGCTGATGCTGGGCACAATGACCCCCACCTGACGCACCTTGCCGGTGCGCAGGGTCTGCGCCGCAGTATCCGGGCTGTAGCCGGTCTTTTCCACTACGGCTTGTATCACGGCGCGCTTCTGCTCGCTGAGGGGGCCGCCGTTCAAATAGCGGCTGACCGCAGCGCTGGAAACGCCTGCCATCTTTGCAATATCACTGATGGTCATGGGGTTATTCTCCGTTCCCTCTCCGGTGGCAATGTGTAAACGTTTTCATGCTTATTATAAATCCGTTTCACATTTCCCGCAAGAGGTGCAATGACCGTTTTTCTGTGGGGCTGCCCGCTGCTTTTTTGGTGATTTTACACAATCCAAACAATCTTGCTTTCTGATTTACCGCCAGAATTGCGAAAACCGTAGCGCTTATACAAGTCCCATGCTGATGGCGCGTGCGATAAGTCCCAGCACCAGCGCTGCCAGAATAATGCCAAGTGCCACCCTGCTCTCGCCGCCGGTCTGCTGCTTTTTGCTGCGGGAGGCTGTGCCGCGGCTCTGCTTTGTACCGGTGCTGCGGCTGCGGGCAGAGGTATTCTGCCGCCCGGCAGTGCTTTTGGTGCTGCGGACAGTCTGGGGATTGCGGGGCTTTGTGCGGGCGGCGGCTTTTCCATGCTGTGCGTTCTGCGGGCTGCTCTGGCGCACTTTAAGGGGTTTGCCCTCGCTGCACCGGTTCAGGTAGTCCTCCGCCTCGCGGTAATACTGCGCCAGTTCGTTTTCCTTAAAGGCAGTACCGGCGTAGCCTCCTCCAGCGCCTCGATGGCTTCGTTGAACAGCATGGCTGCCTGTGCGCCATCCGCAGCAACTGCCGCATGGGCTGCCTCGTTGCGGGCGGTGCGGATGGCGTTGCAGGATGGCGGGCGGCAGAGGGGTGCGCCGTGTTGCCCAGCAGGTCTAGCGGGCGGGCGGCATCGGTCTCCGGGTCCAGCAGCACCCGCATACACAGGGTGGTGTCCAGCTGCTGCCAGCTGGTCTTGCCGGTAAGGTCCGGCATACGGTCATAATAATCCGGGCTTTCCTGCTTGCGGGCGGCAATATGCTCCAGCAGCGCATCCAGACTGTGCGCCCCGGGCTTGCGCTCCCAGTGCCAGCGCAGCAGGCGGCGGCTGATCTCATCGCAGGCGGTCTTGATCTCAAAAGCCACCTGTAAGGCTTGTTCCGGCATGGTATTTCCTTTCTGTGCAGTGCACACAAAAGGCGGAGAAGGCACGCTGCCCCCTCCGCGGGATGATCTTATTTTACAGCACGACTGGTAGTACACAAAGCCGCACAGCGCGATGGCTGCGCACAGGATGGCCGTAATAGGCGGCACCCAGCGGATCAGCGCTTCTGCCACGCTGTCCCGGTTATCCTCGTACTCTTCGTCCTCCTCCACAGGCGCGGGCTGACGCACCGGAGCCGGACGCGGGTGGGGATCACGCGGGTACCTCGTCTGCCGCAGCAGCGCCGGAATGCGGTGCGCGGACAGAGGCATCCAGCACCCGGGTAGCTCCGAGACAGGCTGGATGGGGTCAGCCTTTGGCTCGTAGACCGGTGCTCCCACGACCCGGGTGGGCTCTTCTACGGGAGCCGCCGGAGCAGCAGGGGCTGCGCCCACGATGCGGGTACTCCTCCACCGCAGCGGGCGCTGCGGGAGCAGCCGGGGCGTTGAGGGGCATTTCCATCTCGTCTGCCGGGGCAGCGGGCTGCAGCAGAGTGTTCAGCGCGTTCTGCAACAGGATACGGTCGCAGCCGCACTCCGAGCAGTAAACCGTGTCCTCCTCGGTGGGGTGGAAGGCACCGCAGGCGCAGTACCAGCCGTTCTCGAACACCTGCGGCTGATACTTGAGCCCGGTGCGGTTCATGCGGGCCTCCAGCGCCTTTTGCAGCTCCGGAGCCAGACGGCGGGGTGCGGGCAGACGCACACGCTTGATGCCGTCCAGATGCACCACGCGCTTGCCGTTGTATACATTGCACAGGGTAACATCTACGCTGGTGATGGCCTTGGCCGTGATGAACACGGCATCATCCTGCCCAAACAGCTCGCCGGGCTTTACCTGCAGATCCCGGTACTCGAACTTATCCTCGCACAGGATCACGCCATCCACGCCCTTGCACTTGAAGTGGATCTCCAGTGCGGTCAGGGTCACGCGGGAAATATTCTTGAAGGTCAGGCAGACAGCGTGCTCGCCGCTGACGTCTCCCTTGAGCAGCTCCACGCAGACAAACTGCACCGGACTGCCGGGGGTATAGTAGTTTGCGCGGGTCTGTGCGACCGGGTTAAAATTTTCCTCCACGATGCTCGCTCCTTTCCTAAAAAGCTTAGTCCTGCTGCTCCGGGGCATCCAGCTGCGGCATTTCCGGCTGGGCAGGCTCGGCTTGCTCGGCGGGTTCTGCACGCTCGGCAGTCTCCGCAGGCTCTGCGGGCTGCACCGGGGCGGGCTGCATGGTCTGGTCGGGCTGTGCCTGCTCGGGCTTTGCATCCTCGCAGGGGGGCAGGGTGCCGCCGGCCATAATGGTGTTGAACTGCTCCTCGTTGAGCTTTTCGCGCTCCATCAGAGCCTTGGCCAGTGCATGGAGCTGGTCGATGTGCTCGGTCAGGGTGCGGCGGCAGGTCTCGTAGGCCTCGTCAATGATATCGCGGGTCTCGCTGTCAATCTCGGCAGCGGTGGTCTCGCTGTAACCCTTGCCCTGACCAAAGTCGCGGCCAAGGAAGGTCTCCTCCTGCGAGGTGCCGTAAACCACGGGGCCCAGACGCTCGGAGAAGCCGTAGCGGGTGATCATCTGGCGGGCGATATTGGTGGCCTGCTGCAGGTCGTTGGAAGCACCGGTGGAGATGTCCTCCAGAATCAGCTGCTCGGCCACACGGCCGCCCAGGCTGGACACGATGTCCTCAAACATCTCGCCCTTGGTCACATAGCTGCGATCCTTCTCAGGCAGATACATGGTGTAACCGCCGGCCTGACCGCGCGGGATGATGGTGATCTCGTGCACGCGGGGATGATGCTTGCAGTAGAAGCCTGCCACTGCGTGACCGGCCTCGTGGTAGGCGGTGAGTTTTTTCTCCTCCGGGGTGACCACGCGGCTCTTCTTCTCGGGGCCAGCCATCACCTTCATGGAGGCTTCCTCGATATCCTCCATGGTAATGCCTTGCGGTTGCGGCGGGCTGCCAGCAGCGCGGCCTCGTTGACAAGGTTCTCAAGGTCTGCACCGGCAAAACCGGCGGTGCGCTGGGCAATGACCTTCAGGGAGACGTCCGGTGCAAGGGGCTTGTTGCGGGTATGCACCTTCAGGATCTCCTCGCGGCCCTTGACATCCGGCAGACCCACATAGACCTGACGGTCAAAACGGCCGGGACGCAGCAGCGCCTTATCCAGAATGTCGGCACGGTTGGTGGCCGCCATGACGATGATGCCGTCGTTGGCCTCAAAGCCATCCATCTCCACCAGCAGCTGGTTCAAAGTCTGCTCGCGCTCATCGTGACCGCCGCCCAGACCTGCGCCGCGCTGACGACCCACAGCATCGATCTCGTCGATAAAGATGATGCAGGGCATGGTCTTTTTGGCCTTATCGAACAGGTCACGCACGCGGGATGCGCCCACGCCGACGTACATCTCCACAAAGTCAGAGCCGGAGATGGAGTAGAAGGGCACCCCTGCCTCGCCTGCACAGGCGCGGGCCAGCAGGGTCTTACCGGTACCCGGAGGGCCCACCAGCAGCACACCGTGGGGGATGCGGGCACCCAGCGTATTGAACTTATCGGGGCTCTTGAGGAACTCCACAACTTCCTTGAGCTCCTCTTTTTCCTCGTCCTCACCGGCCACATCGGCAAAGGTGGCAGTCTTTTTGTTCTCGTGCTCGTCCTTTACCTTGCCTTGCCCACGTTCATGATGCCGCCGCCACCGGCGCCGCCGCGCATCATGGAGAACAGCAAAAAGCCGGTGCAGCCCAGCATAGCCAGATAGAACAGGATCTCCATCCAAGGGATGGTCTCCTTGGCGGGCACATAGTCGTACACCATGGGCGCATCGGGGTTGGCTGCATCGTACTGGGCGATGTAGTCCGACACATGGTCCACGAACATCCGGGCGTAGGGCAGCTTGTAGCTGACTGTCTCGGTGCCGTCATCGTTCTTCTTCACCCCGGTGGGGGCGGAGGAAGAGGAGGACAGCAGGCCGGAAAGCAGTCCGCCCGTAGACTGGGTGGTGGTCTGCTCGGCAGCGTTGGGCAGCTCCTGTGCGCCCTCCTTCAGGGTCATGGTGATCACGCCGGTATTCAGATCCAGCGAGAATTTAGTGACCTGATTGCTCTCAAAATAGTGTACCACCGTGGAATAAGCCATGGAGGAGCCGTTAGCGTTGCCGCCGGTGCCGCCCAGCACCGACCACACCATCAGCACGGCTGCCAGCACAATGGCGATCACCAGCGGATTGAAACGGGGTTTCTTCGGTTGCAAAAAAATCAACTCCAGTTCTGGATTTTTATAATGGACACGTTACTTCGTGTAGACCTCGGGCTTCAGCACACCGACATAGGGCAGGTTGCGGTATTTTTCACCGTAGTCCAGACCATAGCCCACCACGAACTCGTCAGGCACCTGAAAGCCCTCGTAATCCGGCTGGATGTTGCCTTGCGGCGGCTGGGCTTATCAAGATGGTGCAGATCTTAACGGAGTTCGGATTGCGCATCTTGAGCATGGGCACAAGGTTGGACAGGGTGACTCCGGTGTCCAGAATGTCCTCCACGATCAGCACATCCTTGCCGGACAGATCACCGTCCAGATCCTTGATGATCTTGACCAGACCGCTGGTGGTGGTGTTGCTGCCGCCGTAGCTGGAGACCACCATAAAGTCGATATTGCAGGGGATGCTCACAGCCCGCATCAGATCGGCCATAAAGACCACCGAGCCCTTGAGGATGGACACCAGCACCAGATTTTTACCGGCATAATCCCGGCTGATCTGAGCGCCCAGCTCTGCCACTTTGGCCTTCAGCTGCTCTTCGCTGACCAGAACGGTCTTGATATCATCATGCATACTCATTTGTTTTTTCCTCCTGTGTTTCGATCTCTGCATCCAAGTGCAGGATCCATCTGCTTTCCGTGTCCGGTGCAAGGCCATCGGCAAAGCCTTCTCCACACACCCATAAAATTTCGCTTCCGCTGGCAAGCAGCGGCAGCGTATCCCGCAGTTCGTTCGGGACGCCGGCCTCGTTCATCCACTTTCGCAGCGGTTTGCTCAAGCCCCGCCCCGCAGGCCGGAAGCGGTCTCCCGGCTGTCGGGCACGCAGCACAAGGCCAGTGTACAACGTAGTTATTCTAGCATAATCCGCCCGATTTTTTAAGTCTTTTTTATGAACGACTTGTATTTTTTCTTCAAAATCGGCTGTTAACAGCTCCGCTTTCCCCTTCCAGCCCCCGCGCAGCCGGAATTCCGGCTGTTTTTCGGGCAAAAGGGGCACTTGCTGCGGCGCGCTCTCCAGCTGCCGGGGCAGCGCGTCCGGCAGCATTTCCTGCCACAGACAGCCGTTCCCGGCGCAAAAACGCACCTGTCCGGTCAGCTGTACTGCACCGCTGCCTGCCGCACCACGGCGCACAGCAGCTGCACATATTTTTCCTCTGCGTCCCGCACCGGAGCCACAAGGCTGTGCAGCGCATTTTCCAGCAGCAGGGGGTCTGCCGCCTGCAAGGGCGCCAGCTGCCATGCAGGTTCTGCGCCGGGCAGACGTGCCGCTGCCAGAAGCCTTGCAGCCCCGGCGGCAAGATAGGCATCCACCCGCGTCGGCCTTTTCACAGAACCGCGCCAGATTCTGCACCGCCGCCGCTTGGTGCTTTCCAGCGCAGGCAGGGCGCTGTGGCGCAGCCGGTTGCGGGCGTAGGCGTCGGTGTCGTTGGTCTCATCGGTGACCCACTGCTGCCCCGCAGACCGGCAGACGGCTCGGTCTCGGCACGGCTCAGGCAGAGCAGCGGACGCAGGTAGCACCCGCGCCTTGGCGGATGCGCCCGCACCGTGCAGCCCGGTGCCGCGCGCCAGCCGCAGCAGCAGCGTTTCGGCTTGGTCATTTGCAGTATGGGCCGTAGCGATGGCATCTATCCCCTGCCCTTGCAGCTGCGCAAAGGCCGTGTAACGCAGACGGCGCGCCCAGTCCTCTCCGGCGTGCACCGGGGGCGAAACCAGCTCCGCCGCATGGAACACCCGCAGCGGCACGCCCAAGCGGGCGCATTCCACCCGCACAAAGGCCTCGTCCCGGTCGGCGCTCTGCCCGCGCAGACCGTGGTTCACATGGCAGGCAGAAAGCGTATAGCCAAACCTCGGCTGCAATTGCCGCAGCAAGAGCAGCAGCGCCATGCTGTCCGCTCCGCCGGAGACTGCCGCCGCCAACCGCAGCGATGCACCGGGCTGCAAAAGCCCCTCCCGGATGCAGAAATCCTCCACCCGGGCAAGAATCGCGGTATCCATCAGCGTTTGAAGTCCACATCCATAAAGCGGGTGTGGGCACCATCCCAGCCAGCGGCACAGTACTGGTCTCGCCGTGACGGTTCTTTGCCACGATACACTCGGCGGTATCGGCATCCACCTCGCACCGTCCGGGTTCTGGCTGGCGTAGTAGGAATCGCGGTACAAGAACAGAACGCAGTCTGCGTCCTGCTCGATGGAACCGGAGTCGCGCAGGTCCGAAAGCTGCGGGCGATGGCTGGAGTTGTTGCCCTGCTTTTCCACTGCACGGGACAGCTGGCTCAGCGCGATGATGGGCACGTTCAGCTCCTTAGCATGATCTTCAGGTTTCGGGTGATGGAGCTGATCTCCTGCACGCGGTTCTCGCTGCGCTGGCCGGTGGTCATCAGCTGCAGATAGTCGATGACGATCAGGCCCACGTTGGGGCGGGCAGGGTCCTGATTCACCCGGCGGATCTTGGCCTTCATCTCGGTGATGGTGATACCGGAGGTATCGTCCATATAGATCGGTGCATCGTGCAGCTTTTCGGTAGCCAGCGCCAGATACTCCCAGTCCTCGGCGCGCAGCGCACCGGTACGGAAGGCCTGACTGTCGATACCGGCCTCCGACGAGAGGATACGGTTGGTCAGCTGCTCCTTGGTCATTTCCAGACTGAAGATGGCCACCGGCACCTTTTGCTGCATGGCCACGCGGGTGGCGATGTTCAGTGCAAAACTGGTCTTGCCCATACCGGGACGGGCTGCCAGAATGACCAGATCGCCGCGGCCAAGGCCTGTAAGCACGGTATCCAGCAGACGGAAACCGGTGGGAATGCCCTTGTACTTATCCGCATCCGGGCCGCTGATCTTTTGCAGGTTGGTCAGCGTTTCCACCATGCTGGACGAAAGCGGGGTCAGGGCGCTGGAATCGCGGCCGGAGCGGATCTCGTAGATGCGCTGCTCGGCATTTTCCAGCAGAAGGTCGGCGTCCGGCTCGTCCCCGGCGTCCTGCAAAATGTCCTTGGCTACCCCCATCAGCTGGCGCACCAGATACTTTTCCTGCACGATCTGGGCATAAGCCTTTACGTTGGAGATACTGGGCACCGTTTCTGCCAGACCGGTCAGGTAGATCTTGGCCTCGTCTGCGCTGGGGAACACACCATCGGACACCACTGCATCCAGCAGGGTGACAAAATCGATGGTCTGGTCGTTGGTGAACAGGCGCAACATCTCGGTCCAGATCTGGGCGTTCTGCCGGGTGTAGAACATTTCCGGCTTGAGGATCTCCACAAGATCGGTCAGGGTGTCGGGCTTGAGCAGCACCGCGCCCAGCACGCTCTGCTCTGCCTGCATATTGTAGGGCAGATTGATGCCCACGCTCTCCAGATTCAGTTCATTGGAATAACGTCGTTCGTTCGGCATAGTAGTTTGTCCTTATCCAAAATCCAAAGCATCCTGTAAAGCCAAAAAGCGCCCCCTGCTGTGAGGGGGCGCAAACGGCACACAGATCAGGCCTGTTCCACTTCCACCTGGATCTTGAAGGAAGCCACGACGCCAACGTACAGACGGACTTTGCCGTTGAACACGCCGGCATCCTTGATGTCCTTGGTCTCCAGCTCGATCTTCTTTTTATCAATGGGTGCACCTGCCAGCGCAGCCAGTGCCTCGGCAACTTCCTTGCCGGTCACCTTGCCGTGCAGACGGCCGGATGCGCCGCCCTTGGCCTTGATGGTCACAGTCTTGCCTCGATCTTGGCAGCCAGAGCTTGGCGGCTGCCACGTTCTCAGCCTCGTGGAAATCGGCTGCGGCTTCCTTGCCGCGCGCCATGTTCACAGCGCTGGCATCCGCCACAGCGGCCAGCTTGCGCGGGAACAGGTAGTTGCGGGCGTAGCGTCGGAGA
>ENA-OQIO01001436-OQIO01001436.1-human-gut-metagenome-genome-assembly--contig:-NODE-1436-length-11627-cov-2.870696_pt1 | contig 11627 bp, 13 predicted proteins | sample MGYA00242573_ERZ504737 | MGnify/ENA primary metagenome ERZ504737 (study PRJEB26092, sample SAMD00036203) | human gut metagenome | host: Homo sapiens | study: EMG produced TPA metagenomics assembly of... | reverse complement strand
GCGACGAGGCTCGCTCGCAGCACTGCCGTGCCGCGACACGCACAGCGGCACCAACGCCCCGACTGGGCTTTTCTCGCTTCGCTCATGCCCTGTTCGCCCCTCTGCCCGCTGGAGCCAAAAAATCGGCGCTTTTGCGCCGTACAAGCGTTTTGCGCAGCAAACCTTGGCGGAGGGCGAATTCACTTCGCCCGAGCATTTTAATTTCCCGCCGGAATCCAAAAAAGAGGTCACAACTTACGTTGTGACCTCTTTTTTGGAGCGGGCGACGAGGCTCGAACTCGCTACCTCCACCTTGGCAAGGTGGCGCTCTACCAGATGAGCTACGCCCGCGGAACAAGATGTACTATACCAGACATTTTTTGCTTTGTCAAGCATAGATTTTAGGATTCTGTTGCAAAATGCGGGGGGCTGTGATACACTTGCCCGGTAAATCGTATTTTTCAGGAGCAGTCATGGCCACTTTACAGGAAGAGATCTCCCGCCGCCGGACGTTTGCGATCATTTCGCATCCGGACGCCGGTAAAACCACGCTGACGGAAAAGTTCCTGCTTTACGGCGGGGCGATCGCCCAGGCGGGCGAGGTCAAGGGCAAGCGCGAGCGCGCGGCGAAGTCCGACTGGATGGAAATTGAAAAGCAGCGCGGCATTTCCGTCACGTCGTCAGTCATGCAGTTCCAGCACGGCGGCTACTGCATCAACATCCTCGACACGCCGGGACATCAGGACTTCTCCGAGGACACCTACCGCACGCTGATGGCCGCGGACAGCGCCGTCATGGTCATTGACGCGCAAAGGGCGTCGAGCCGCAGACGCGCAAGCTCTTCAAGGTCTGTGCTCTGCGCAACATCCCCATCTTTACCTTTATCAATAAGATGGACCGCGAAACGCGCGACCCGCTCGAGCTCTGCGAGGAGGTCGAGCGCGAGCTCGGCATCGACACCTATCCCGTCAACTGGCCGATCGGCTGCGGCAAGGAGTTTGCCGGCGTGTACGACCGCGATAAGCGCTGCATCCTGCACTTCACCGATGCGGGTCACGCCAAAAAGGCGGGCATCACGGAAATCGAGCTCGACGATCCCGCGCTCGTCGACCTGATCGGTCAGACCCGCCGCGATACGCTCGCCGAAGAGGTCGAGCTGCTCGGCGCAGGCCGCGATTTTGACCTGGACGCCGTGCGCCACGGTAAGCTCTCCCCCGTGTTCTTCGGCAGCGCGCTGACGAACTTTGGCGTCGAGCCGTTTTTGAACGCGTTTTTAGAGATGACCACGCCGCCGCTGCCGCGTGTGAGCGACGCGGGCGAGGTGGACGTCTACTCCCCCCGAATTCTCCGCCTTTGTTTTCAAAATTCAGGCCAACATGAACAAGGCCCACCGCGATCGTCTGGCGTTCATGCGCATCTGCTCGGGCAGGTTTGAGCGCGACACGGAGTATTTCCACGTCCAGTCGGGGCGCAAGATGCGCCTTTCCCAGCCGCAAACGATGATGGCCGCCGAGCGCGAGATCGTCGACGAGGCCTACGCGGGCGACATCATCGGCGTGTTTGATCCCGGTATCTTCTCGATCGGCGACACGATCACGATGCCCGGCAAAAAGTTCCGTTTCTCCGGCATCCCGACGTTCGAGCCCGAGCACTTCATGCTCGTCTCACCCAAGGACACGATGAAGCGCAAGCAGTTCGTCAAGGGCGTGGAGCAGATCGCGCAGGAGGGCGCCATCCAGATCTTCAAAATCCCCGACAGCGGCTTTGAGGACGTGGTCGTCGGCGTGGTCGGCACGCTGCAGTTCGACGTGTTCGAATACCGCATGAAAAACGAGTACGGCGTCGACCTGCGCATGAGCGGCCTCCCCTATGAGCACCTGCGCCTGATCCGCGAGTGCCCGTGCGACGTGAAGGGACCTGATGCTCTGCTCGGCTCCCGCGTGCTCGAGGACTTCAAGGGCCGCAAGCTCATCGCCTTCGGCGGCGAGTGGAGCGTGGCTTTCTCACCAAGCACAACGAGGTCTTATCCTCGACGACTGGCTCAGCGTGTGATTTTGCCCGAAAATCGCAAAAACATCAAAAGGAGCGCGGTTTCCGCGCTCCTTTTTGTCTGCTTTTTTGTCGAAAAAAAGGTCAAATTCTCTGTTGGCAAACGTTAAGAACGCGTATATAGTGTGAGCTGTAAAAAAGAGTAGGTGCAGCCGCTTCGACCGCATCTCAAACGATAATAGCAAACCCGGTGAAAACCGGCGACGCAAAGCTATAGGGCCTTACCCCTGAGAACAGGCTGGCAGCCAGTTACCGAAAGGAGATCGCCGTATGAAACGGCTGTTTCGTCATGCCTGCGCTATGCTCGCAGTGCTTCTTGTCATGTTCATGTTCACGGTTGTGAACGCCAGCGCTACCAATGGCACCACCATTGACACCACGAATGCCAAGTATGGTTTCGTCACCGTCAACTACACCTCCAATGCCAAATTGAAGGTCGGCATCCAGTACGGCAGCGAAAAGGTGTCCTACAAGAATTGCCCGAGCGGCAAGGACGCCGTCTTCTCCCTCGAGCAGGGCGACGGCACCTACACCATCTTCCTCTGCGAGAACATCTCCGGCACGACCTATCGCGTTGTGACCAGCAAGCGCGTCAACGCCAAGATCGAAAACGCCTACGCCCCTTACCTCATCGCCACGACCGACGTGCAGTTCACCTCCGGCGACGATGTGTGCAAGAAGGCCGCTGAGCTCTGCAAGGACGCCAAGACCGACATGGACAAGGTCACCGCGATCTACAACTACATCGCCGGTCACTACACCTACGACACCAAGCTCGCGAGCGGCATCACCGCCGGCAAGGTCAGCAAGTACATCCCCGACACCGCTGCCACCCTGAACAGCAACAAGGGCATCTGCTACGACCTCGCGTCCCTCTTCGCCGCCATGTGCCGCAGCCAGGACATCCCCTGCACCCTCACCAAGGCTACGCCGGCAGCAGCTACCACGCCTGGAACAAGGTCAACGTCAGCGGCAACTGGTACCAGATCGACATGACCTATGCCGTCACCAAGCGCGTCATCAACGAGACCACCTTCGCCGGCTGCGTCTCCTCCCTGACCTACTCCCAGCAGAGCGACACGCTCGCCGTGTCCGCGGTGGCGTAAACCCTCACAATTCGTCGAAAGACGGCGGCACCGGCCGCTATGTTGCACTGGTCGATTTCAATACAAACGCAACAGTAGCAGACGCGGGCTGGCAGGATGTTTCCGCCGAGGCGGGTTATACCGCTATTCTGACCGCCATCAACGACCTGAAACCCGACGGCGGCACCAATCTGGATGACGGTCTGCAAAACGCAAACCTGTTATTTGCAAAATCTAATGTTCAGGAGATTGACTCCAAGAACATTATTGCTCTGACCGACGGTGAGCCGACGTACTATATGACGAAGGATATTTTTGGCAACCCCACCGTTGGAGGTTTCGGCAACTCATGTACTAAGGAGGTCTTCGAGGCAACCGCGAATACAGCTGCATCTATTTGCAATAGTGGAACTACGCTCTACTCCATCTGCTTTGGTGCTGCCAACGAGGAAGTGAAGAATCCTAACACAGGTGCATATATCAGTCTCTTCGAATATCTGAACACCTATATCGCCCTCAACAAGACCTACTCTGCTAATGACTTCTCCGGGTTGAAGGACGCTTTCGACGCGATCTCCTCAAGCATCACCTCCGGTCTTTCCAGCGGCACGGTCCACGACTCGCTGCCTGACGGCGTGACCTGCATCAGCGGTGATTTCGAAGGAAACCGGAATTTGACCGGTGCTACCGGCGAGCCGGGCGAGGGCGGCGTTACCACTTACACCTACACCAAGACCTACACCGTCAAGATCGCCCCCACGGCAGTCGATGCCGAGCAGTACGATGGCTACTACCCCCTCAACGGTCCCACGACCCTGACGGTCAAGGGTAGCAATGACGAGGATGTCACCATCGACTTCCCCATCCCCGCCGGTAAAGTCACATTGCAGAAGTACAATCTGACCATCAACTACAAATACGCCGATGGTACTGAGGCTAAGCCGACTCACACCGAGTCCCTCACGTATGGCAGCTCCTACAGCGTTGCCAGCCCCCTGATCACCGGCTACACCGCTGACAAGCTTACTGTCTCCGGCAGCATGCCCGATAGCGATGTCACGGTCGATGTTACCTTCACTGCCAAAGATTGCACCGTCACCTACGAGTCCAACGGCGGCAGCACGGTTCCTTCTCAGACCGTTAAGTACAACGAAACGGCTAACAAGCCCGCCGATCCCACCAAGAGCGGCTACACCTTCGCTGGCTGGTACGCCGAGGAGAAGCTCACCAACAAGTACGACTTTGCTACTCCCGACATCACCCTCTACGCCAAGTGGACGCGCAACTACGCCCCGCGCCCCTACACGCCGCCCACCATCGTGATCCCCGATGATGCGCTCGGTCTGAACACGACGGATGACTTCGCCTATATCGTCGGTTACGGCAACGGCACGTTCCGCCCGAACGCCGCCATCACCCGCGCTGAGTTCGCCGCCATCGCCGCCCGCTTCAATCACGACGGCGACAAGACCGCTGCAAAGTTCAGTGACATTGCGAACCACTGGGCCAAGGACGAGATCAGCATCGCCTACAACAACGGCTGGATCACGGGCTATCCCGACGGCACGTTTGATCCCCAGCGCGACATCACCCGTGCCGAGACCATAACGCTCGTCAACCGCATCCTCAACCGCCAGCCCGAGACCGAGGACGATCTTCTCCCGAACATGACGGTCTGGACGGACAACGCGAACCCGAAGCCTGGTATTACCTCGCCGTTCAGGAAGCGACGAACAGCCACTACTACAAGTTCAAGACGAACTCCAAGTATGAGAAGTGGACCGAGCTGCGCGAGACCCGCGACTGGACGCTGCTCGAAAAGTAGGCCAAAATCCCTCCACCCCCTATTGTAAAAGGAAGAACCGCTCTTGCGAGCGGTTCTTCCTTTTTGCACTCCCCTCGCGATCTCAAAATCCATTGACAAAGCGAGCGTCCCTGTGTATCATATCAACATACTTATAAGATAGGATTTATCTCAATGGCCACTATTTACGCGGACAACGCCGCGACGACCCAAATGAGCCGTGCCGCGATCGACGCCATGCTCCCCTATCTGGAGACGATCTATGGCAACCCCTCAAGCCTGCATTCCGTCGGCCAGCAGGCGGCCGGGGTGCTGCTCAGCGCGCGCGACCGCATCGCCAAGTGCCTGAACGCCTCCCCGCGCGAAATTTACTTCACCTCCGGCGGCAGCGAGGCCGACAATCAGGCCATCCTCTCCGCCGCGCACCTCGGCGAACGCAAAGGCAAAAAGCACATCATTTCGACCGCATTCGAGCACCACGCCGTGCTACACACGCTGAAAAAGCTTGAAAAAGAGGGCTTCGAGGTCGAGCTTCTCCCCGTCGGCCCCATCGGCACCGTGACGGCGCAGCAGATGAAAGACGCCATCCGCGAGGATACGTGCCTGGTTTCCGTCATGTACGCCAACAACGAGATCGGCTCCATCCTGCCGATCAGCGAGATCGGCGCCGTCTGCCGCGAGGCGGGCGTGCTGTTCCACACCGACGCCGTGCAGGCCGCGGGGCATCTGCCCATTGACGTCAAGGCGCAGAACATCGACCTGCTGTCACTCTCCGCGCACAAGTTCCACGGTCCGAAGGGCACCGGCGTGCTGTACGCCCGTCAGGGCGTCTTCCTGACGAACCTCATCGAAGGCGGCGCGCAGGAGCGCGGCAAGCGCGCGGGTACGGAGAACATCCCCGCCATCATGGGCATGGCTGCGGCGCTCGAAGACGCCTGCGCGCACCTCGACGAGAACGCGAAAGGGTCAGCGCCCTGCGCGACCGCCTGATCGACGGCCTGTCCAAGATCCCGCACAGCGCGCTCAACGGCGATCCCGTGAATCGCCTGCCCGGCAACGTAAGCTTCTGCGTCGAGGGCGTCGAGGGCGAAAGCCTGCTGCTCCTGCTCGACGTGAAGGGCATCTGCGCGTCGTCCGGCAGCGCGTGCACATCCGGCTCGCTCGACCCAAGCCATGTGCTGCTGGCCATCGGTCGCCCGCATGACGTGGCGCACGGCTCGCTGCGCCTGAGTCTGTGCGAGTGGAACACCGACGAGGAAATCGACCGCATCCTCAATGCCGTGCCCGAGGTCGTAGAATACTTACGCGGCATGTCCCCGCTGTGGAAGGACCTCGTCAGCGGCAAAAAGCAGTTCGCTCTATAAAAGCACGGCAAAATAAGGCAAAACGATAAATGCGGCATCGCTTCTCACAGGGGACATTCCCTGCGCCAATGCTCATATACGGTAAAGAAGCAACAACACAAATTGAGAACAGCGTACCCTACTATTCTGTATCAAAGTGGAGCAGTAACACGAAAATGTTGCTGCTCCATTTTCATGCCCCTTAAATAATTTCCTTGAATCTGCTTGACTTATATTACGGTTAGTGATATATTTATTACAGTAATCGTAATAAGGAGGCTGGACTATGAGAGACAATGCAAAAAGTGGCGCACTTACAGAAGTGACCTTTTATATTTTACTCTCTCTTTATACACCAAAACACGGATACGCCGTTATGCAGTTTGTTGAAGAAAAAACGGGCGGGCGGCTTTCGTTAGGAGCAGGCACTTTATATGGAGCATTAAACTCTTTGCAGGACAAGAAGTGGATTGAACCTTATGGAGATAGTGAGGGAAGAAAAAAAGAATACCACATTACAGCACAGGGAAAAGAAATTGCAGAAAAAGAGCTTGCAAGACTAAATGAACTTGTAAGCATTGCAAGTGAAATTATTGGAGTTACAGTATGAGTAAAAAATGTTATCGCTTTTTTGGCGGATTGCTAAATACGCAGGAAAAATGGCTAAACAAAATGTCTGAAAAGGGTTATCGACTTGTTCGGACAGGAAAACTGTTATACGAATTTGAAAAATGCAAGCCTGATGAAGTAACCTATTGCGTAGAATTTGTCGGAGAGAAATCAAAAGAGAATTCCATAGCCTACGCTAATTTTTTAGAGGATATGGGATATAAAGTGTTTTTCAAAAATATCAATCTAAACTATTCTGTTGGCAAAGTCCGTTGGCGTCCATGGGCAGAAAGGGACGGTCGTATTGCGACAAACGCAACAACTTTTAATCGAGAAATCTTGATTGTGGAAAAAGCAAATGATGGAAAGCCTTTTGAACTCCATACCTCTTATGACGATAAAGAAAAATATTATCGCAACTTACGCAATCCGTGGCTATTTCTACTGCTCATGTTTGCACTATTCGCAGTTACAAAGCAATCTATAATCTTTGGTATTTTTGCGTTGGTTTCTGTAATTCCTGGCAGTATATATCAAATACAGATAATGAAAATCCGGAAGGAAGCCAAGACACAGGAATGGTGAGGAAATAAATAGCAAATCCAGCCGAGCCTGTCAACAGTCAAGATGAACGGCGCAAATGCGCCGCCGTTGACAGCCCCGCCCGTCTTTGCTGTTCGGTAATCAAGAGGGCGACAGCATAAAATGCTGCCGCCCTCTGCCATTATTCAGAAAGGGGGATTTTCCATGACCGAACACGAAAAGTATCAAGAACATATCCGGCATACATTAAACCACGCAGGCAAGCCTTTAACAGCAGAGCGTTCGTTTGCCAATTTCGATTACAGCGCCGACCATGTAAAGTGCGCCAAAGAATACATCATCGAATTGATCTTACAATATTCCACACTTGTGGCGCAATTTGCAGAAACTTATCTTAAAAACGACGGCTCCGGCAGAAACACACTGAACTCCAACGACTTTAAAATTCCAGCATTTTATCAGGCTGGTGTGATAATACTCAAGGAAACGATCAAATCTCCAATTGGTTGAACTCGCTTATGGCCGCACTTGGCGGCACCGATGAAAAAGTTTCTGAGCCAGCGTAATAATATAGCAGGGCGATATTGTTCTGTCGGTTTATCTCCTTAATACCATAAGCGGGGCGCTAATGCGCCCCGCGTTTTTTATTCCCGTTCACCGAGGCTTCCTCCAGCTTTTGCAGCGCGCGCTTTTCAATGCGCGATACATAGCTCCTCGAGATGCCGAGCTTTTTGGCGACCTCACGCTGTGTGCGGGGCATCCGGCCGCCGAGGCCGTAACGCGAGATGATGACCTCTTCCTCTCGCTCGGTCAGGCACTCGTGCACGAGCCTTCGCACGCGCAGGCAGTCGTCGCGGTCCTGAATGTCCAAATACATCGTGTCCTCGACGCCGACGACATCCATGAGGTAGAGCGACTCGCCGTCGGCGTCGGAATCGAGCGAATCGTTGAGCGACACCTCGCCCTGTAATTTCTTCCGACTGCGAAAGTACATCAGAATCTCATTCGCTATCCTCTCCTGACGGACACATAAGCTGCCCTATGGGCGGCAAATTCAGCTCTCCATCCTCCGCAAAGAGGTATACATAGACGTTTTTGCCGTCCCAAACCACTTTTTTGACGATAGTACGCAGCAGGCGACGCCGTTCTTCAATAGTAGTCGAATCCACCGTGTCGGCGAATGACTCAATCATATCTCTATAGAAAAATAGATTTTGGCTCAGAGCATTACTCTGCCTAGCAAGCTTTTCCAATTCAGCAATTCTTGTCTGCTCCTGTTCGCTCTGCCGGTGCAGCGCATCAATCTGCTCCATGACGTATTTGGCCGAGGTCTCGCTGGCAACGGACAGAGATTCCACCAGTCGTTTGATGCGGGCTTCTGTTTCAGCATGGTTCTTCACTAATAAAGTCAACTCAGCTTCATAACTTGCTTTGTTGTCATTGATTACTTTCTTGGTTTTTGACAGTAACTGGCCAAAGTCTTTTTTGTCGGTGGCAACCTTACGTATTTCCTCAACAATCTTAGCATCTAGAGTGTTGCCGTTGCAGTTTTTCATACTACAGACAGTACCATGACTGCGCTCTTTGGTGGAGCACATATAGGTGTAAATCAACTCCCCATTAGCATTAGTGCGACCAGTCAGTTTCGGGCGCATATAGTCACCGCACTCGCCACAACGCAGAAGGCCGGACAAAAGCGCCACATTGCTGCGCGGTTTGCGATAGCTCTTGGATTTGTTCACGTCCAGCATAGACTGTACTCGTACCCAGTTTGCACCGGAGATAATGCCGGGATGTTTCCCCACTGCCACAATCCAATCTTCCATCGGGCGAATCTGAGTAGCTTGCCAGGGCGTTGGAGCGTGCGGTTGTAGGCCATAATACCGTGCTCACCGTCAAACTCCGATGGCTCAGCAAAAAGGTCTACGTTGTTCTCCTTGAGATACTGATACGCCGTATCGTCAGCAATCATATAAACCGGATTTGTCAGAATACCCCGGATGGCAAAGCGTGTGAACTGCTTGCCGCGCTTTGTGACACAGCGGTGCTCTAATAAGTACTGGTCAGTTTTACTGAGGGAGCCACTTTCCGTGAACACAGAAAAAATTGTCTTTACCAGCTGAATCTCCTCCGGAATAGGTTTGAGCTTACAAGCTTTTTTAACCTTGCCATCTACTGTTACGCTGGACAAGCTTTCCGAAGCGTAGCCAGTTGGTGTCGTCCCGCCCAGCCAGCGTCCGGTCTTGGACAGCTCATGCATGTTGTCGCGGATACGCTCGGCTATGGTTTCCCGCTCCAGCTGGGAGAACACTGACGCGATATACATCATTGCACGCCCCATTGGAGAGGACGTGTCGAACTGTTCCCGGATGGAAATGAAGTCAATGTGCCGGTCACCCAGATCCTCGATGAGCTTTGCAAAGTCACCAATATTGCGGCTGATACGGTCAAGGCGATAGACGACAATAGCAGCGAACTCAATCTTCTGGGAATCCTTCATCATCTGCTTGAACTGCGGACGCTCCAGATTGCCGCCGGAAAACCCCTCGTCCTCATATACAAGCGCATGCTCCGCCTCGTCTTCGCCAAAGTGCATTGCAATATATTGGCGGCACAGCTCAATCTGGTTCTCAATACTTTCGCCTTTCCCGGTAAATTTGGATTTGCGGGAATAGATGACGTATTGCTTCACCTGCGGCTGGTCTGTTGTTTTCATAGCAACACCTCGCATTACATTGTTAGGTTGTTAGATATATTGTAACGGATTAGAACCCATTTGAAAAGGTGCAAATGAGATTTTTTGAAAAGTTCTCCAAAGAACGTTATACCCCTTTATACCCCTTTCAAAAGGTATAAGGGGTATAACGTATTCTCACTGCCAGTTTCGTTTCAGGACTTCACTTTTGAGATACAGCGTACTCTTTTCCGACGTTTTAATCGGATGGAGCTTTCCGCGTTTTGTTAGGTCAATGATGTTCTGCCGGGAGCATCCCAATATCTCCGCCGCCTCCGCTGCATTGATAACTCTGTGCGTGGCAAAGTTCCGGAAATCCTCAATAGTCAGCGGAACGCTTTTGCCGATCCGGTAGAGCATCGCATCCGAGACGGTCATGTTCACATCCCATGCAACGCCATATCCGCCCGTCTGCATCTGCACATGCTGAAAATAGTCCGGCTTCTTGAGAAGAATCTGAAATGCCCTTGTCTTTTCAAAATGCTTCTGCAAATCGCATTTCTTCACTGCGCCATCCCGGAAAAATACCAGCAGGCAATGGTTCTCCAGCGGCAGCACATCTTCAATTCTCTTTGAGAACCGCCGCGTAATTTCTTCCGGAAGCTCCTTCTCGTTAATGGGAACAAGGTAGTAATCATCCTGTGCGCATCGCCCCATTGCCAGCATCAGAAGCTCGTACTCATCATATTCCTTCAGATGATTGTCGCGCAGAATCTCACCGATGTTCTGGCGGTCGATCGGAACGATCCGCTGCTGAACCCAGATCTTGCTCCAATAGGAATTGACTGTGGTTTCCCCACGCTTCACAAAGGAGTCCAGCAACAGCGGCGTTTCCCATGCATCCGCATTTTCAGGCAGCTCAATATAGAACTGCTTTTCCTGCTTGTAATACAGGAGGTACGCCAGATCCTTCTGCTCCTGCGTCGATTCATCTCGAATTGCAAAAATCTTCATATGCGCTCCACCTTTTCCAAATCATTTCCCATACGCCTTCAGAAAAGACCCACCAATTTCGATAGAATTACGGTGGACAGACCATGACAAATGGGTCAACTCCTGTTTTTCCTTCATAAGCTGCATATGTACATTCTCACTCCCCATTATCGTACTTCATCACTTGTCATACGTCAAGCTATAATGCAAAAAGCCGCCACCCTGATTTCACTCAGGGCGGCAGCTTAAACTTGTTTATAGCAAATCGGATAAACAAGTTGACACTATTGCTTGGAACGTAAATGTTCAACTACTGCATCGATAAGCTCCAACTTTTGTTCCGTAGAGCAGGGCAATTTCTGCACCATCTTTAGCGCTTGCTCTGCGTGGAACTTGGCCAGTTCCTTGCTAAGTTTTGCCTTTCCTTCCGGCGTGGTCGGCATAATCAAAAAGACTTCCATATCTATTGTTCCTTTCAGAAAATTATGTGTGAGTTGTAGCAATCGCTGCAACTCACGGTGGTTATCCTAAAATTTCCAAGTGTTTAC
>ENA-OQIO01001435-OQIO01001435.1-human-gut-metagenome-genome-assembly--contig:-NODE-1435-length-11628-cov-3.001478_pt1 | contig 11628 bp, 10 predicted proteins | sample MGYA00242573_ERZ504737 | MGnify/ENA primary metagenome ERZ504737 (study PRJEB26092, sample SAMD00036203) | human gut metagenome | host: Homo sapiens | study: EMG produced TPA metagenomics assembly of... | reverse complement strand
CCGCCATTGCCATTGCTGTTTCTTCCGCGATCCAACATCGATAAACTGTTTTCCAGCTTCCTTACGTTTATCTTCTGTAAATCCCATAACTGTTGGTGTTGCAGAAGTGATCGCTACAACCTTCTTGTCTTCTTTCATTTTCTTTAACAAGTATTGTGCTGTTACACTTGAGAAATCCTCACCATCAAAGGAATCTAAAGGCTTTCCTGTTTCCACATCAAATGGTGCACAGTAATGCCAGTCTTCTTTATGTTCCTCAGCTAATTTATATCCTTTTCCTTTTTGCGTATTAATATGAACGACAACTGCTTTTTTTGTATCTTTGACCTGTTTGAATGCTTCGATCAAATCAGCGACTTTATTTCCTTCTTTGACATAAATGTAATCTAATCCCATGGCTTTGAATAGATTGCATTTAGATTCTCCGTTTGTTTCACGAAGCGCTTTTAGATTCTCATATAATCCACCGTGGTTTTCTGCGATCGACATATCGTTATCATTAACTACGATAATCAGATTTCCACCTAATTCTGCGGCATAATCAAGACCTTCTAATGCTTCCCCTCCACTTAAAGATCCATCTCCGATCACTGCGATCACATTTCCATTTTCTTCTTTTAGGTCTCTTGCTTTGGCAAGTCCAAGTGCAAGACTTATAGAAGTTGATGTATGCCCAATTGTGAAATGATCATGCTCACTTTCTCCTGGATTACTGTATCCTGATACATCATCATAATGTTCTTCATATAGGAATGCATCCTTACGTCCAGTCAACATTTTGTGTGGATAAGATTGATGGGAAACATCATATACGATCTTGTCTTTTGGCGATTCAAATACATAATGCATGGCGATCGTTGCTTCTACCATACCGAAATTCGGTCCAAAATGGCCTCCATGCTTACTTAATTTTTTTAATAATGCATCACGAATTTCTTCTGCAAGTACATTTAACTGATCCTCGGATAATTTCTTGACATCTTCTGGACCATTGATATTTTCAATATACATCTATTTTTCTCCTTGTCTGGTTTCTTGTAAATACACTAGCAATAGTGTATGATATTTATATCATACAACCTAAAGTTAACTTTAGGTCAAGAATATTTTGAAAGAAGGTTTTTCTATGTACACGATCGGTCAAGTCTCTACAATGTTTGATCTTCCTGTTTCTACCTTAAGGTATTATGACAAGGAAGGATTTTTCCCTAATCTGGAACGTAAAGGAAACATCCGTTATTTTAGTGATAATGAATTGGAAGCGCTTCGTATTATTGAATGTCTGAAGAAATCCGGTCTTGAGATCAAAGATATAAAGCAATTTTTTCTCTGGGTATCTGAAGGCAGCGCAAGCTATGAAAAAAGGAAAGAATTATTTGAAACCAGAAAATCAGCTGTTGAAACTGAAATCCACGAACTTCAAAAAACTCTTTCCCTCTTAAAATTCAAGTGCTGGTATTATGAAACAGCAATGAAAGATGGTAATGAAAATGCTATAAATGCCATGTTGCCTGATAAACTTCCTGAAAACATACAAAAACTATATAACGAAGGTCATGAATAATTTTTTTGCCCTAAAACTATTCGAAATAACAATTTAATGTTAAAATAAAGACAAGGAAATGTTAAAAATGAGAGGTGATATTTTGAAAAAGAAACTTATGGTACTTTGTGCTGTCGCAATTATAATCAGTACATGCTTGTCTGGGTGTAAGATGAATTCTGGAAAAATCCGCTTTGGTTCTGCTGGAATCGGTGGTACTTACCAGATTTTTGGTGATACTTTTGCCAACCTTATCTCATCTAAGAGTAAAAAATATAACATTGAAGTAAAAACAACTGCAGGTTCTGCTGCAAATCTTCGTCTGTTATCTAAAGATTACATTCAGATGGCTGTTGCCCAAATGGATTTGATCAATGATGCTTATAACCGCACTGGTATTTTTGAAAATGATAAGAAATATCAGGGATATCGTGCTGTTGCTTCCCTTTATACAGAAGCCTGTCAGATTGTGGTTCCTGCGGATTCAGACATTCAGTCTATGGATGATCTAGAAGGGAAAAAAGTCTGCATTGGTGAAGAAGAATCTGGAACTGAACAGAATGCGTTGCAGATTTTAAATGCTTATGGATTAAACGAAAGACTTGTTGATACTGTAAATTTGAATTATACAGATGCCGCCAAGAAATTAAAATCTGGCGATATTGATGCATTTTTCTGTACCGCAGGTGTTCAGACGACTGTGATCAATGAGCTGTCAAAACAGTGTAAGATTCGTCTGGTCAGTCTTGATCAAAAAGGGAGTTCTCGTTTGAAGAAATCTTATAAATTTTACACAGAATATACAATACCTGCAGGTACATATGTAAATCAAACTAAAAAAATTAAAACTGTTGGTGTCAAAGCTGTTCTTCTTGCAAGTGATAAACTTTCCGAAGATACTGTCAAAGACATTACACAGATTCTGTTTAAAAATCAACAGCAGATTCAGTATGCACTACCTGTAGATATTTCTCTTGATGAGACAACTGCCGTTGATGGTATCACGATTCCATTCCATGACGGTGCTGCTGCCTATTATAAACAACATGGAATCACAGTAAATACAGAGAAAGGAAGCAATTAACCGCTGCGGTGTAAATAAATGACAATACAACTAGATATGTATCAGACGATCGCGGTTGCCGTAGTCGTTTTGATGTTAGGAAACTTTTTAAAACACAGGATTGCGATCTTAGAACGATTTTGTATTCCTGCACCTGTGATCGGCGGTGTGATCTTTGCAATCTTTACCTGTGTATGTTATGTAACTGGATTTGCCGAATTTTCCTTTGATGATATTCTAAAAGAAGTCTGTATGGTATTCTTCTTTACATCTGTTGGATTTCAGGCAAACTTAAAAGTCTTAAAAAGTGGTGGAAAATCTTTGATCATTTTCCTGATCCTTGTGATCATGTTGATCATATGCCAGAACTTTCTTGCAGTCGGTCTGTCCAAAGCACTACAGATCAGTCCTTTGGTTGGACTCTGTACAGGTTCTATCCCTATGATCGGTGGTCATGGTACCGCTGGTGCATTTGGACCTGTTCTTGAAGACTTTGGTGTTAAAGGTGCCAGCACTTTATGTACAGCTGCTGCTACATTTGGATTGATCGCTGGAAGTATCATGGGCGGTCCCGTTGGAAAACGTCTGATTGAGAAGAAAAATCTTTTAAAGACTGCAATTCCTGAAGATAACAGCCTGTTAATTGAAGAAGAGAAAAAGCATGAACGTCACACAAGTATGTATCCAGCTGCCGTGTTCCAGCTGATCATCGCCATGGGGATTGGAACGATCATTTCCAAATTGCTTTCCATGACAGGTATGACATTCCCAATCTATATCGGTGCCATGATTGCTGCTGCATTTATGCGTAACATCGGCGAATATTCTGGACAATTTACAATTTATATGGGTGAGATCAATGATATTGGTGGTATCAGCCTATCTTTATTCTTAGGAATCGCCATGATCACTTTAAAATTATGGCAGCTTGCAGACCTTGCACTTCCACTGATCACATTACTTGCAGGACAAACTATTTTGATGTTCTTATTTACTTATTTTGTAATATTTAATATCATGGGAAGAGACTATGATGCCGCTGTATTATCTTCTGGCGTATGTGGTTTCGGAATGGGTGCCACGCCAAACGCCATGGCGAATATGCAGGCAATCTGTGAACGTTATGTCCCATCGTCAAAGCTTACCTTCTGGTACCTTTGATCGGTAGTTTATTTGCAGACTTCTTAAATAGTCTGGTTGATCACGTTTCTTTATCAATTTTCTATAATCTAGAGGGAGACGATGAAAAATGTTTGGAAAAAGAAAAAAAGACGCGAAGCAATCCGAAATAAGCTCCGTGAGAAATCAGAATATAAAATGAAAAGCGAAAATGTTGCAATACCCGAGATCCATACAAAAGATTTTGATGAGATTGAGGAACATATTGATGAAATAGAACAGGAAAAAGAAGAAAAACATTCTATTCTCTATGATAATGTAGCAATTCCTGAGGTTCATATTCATAAAAAGGAAAAATAGAATTCCGATATACAGGATTCCAACAAAAATGGCAGTACATTCTTCCAGTTCTGGTTAATGTACTGCCTGTTTGTTATTATGCTTCTGCTCTCATTTTTGCATATAATTGTTTTCTCACAAAGTAATAACAGATCACCTGTAATACGATTGTTATGATCCAGGATGCTGGATATGATATAAATAAAATATCCAAAGATCTATGATTCGGGAAGATCCAGAAAATCCATACGATTCTTGTTCCTACTGTCCCAATGATCGAAAGGATCATTGGCACACCAGAACGCCCCATTCCACGAAGTGCTCCAGGAAACAGATCCATAAATCCACAGAGGAAATACGTAACCGTTGTATATAACAAGATTTCCATTCCACATTGAATTACTTTTGAATTACTTGTATAGATCGTCAAGAGTTTAGGACCAAAGAAATAAGCGCTGTTTCCCAAGATCATCATTGCTACAAATGATAAGATCAGACAGTCGATCAAGACACGATCCATTCGTTTCCATTTTCCAACACCATAGTTCTGACTGGTAAAACTCATGCAAGCCTGTGTCACTGCATTCACTGTAACATACAAAAATCCAAAAATATTATTTGCTGCCGTATATCCTGCCATTGCGATCGATCCAAAAGAATTCACTGATGACTGCAATAATACATTAGAAAAATTAATAACAGTGCTTTGAATTCCTGCTGGAATTCCCACCTGAAAAATCTGTTTTAAATATTCCTTTTGAATCTTTAATTTTGAAAAACGCAGTTGGTAACTTGTTTCTGATCGATACAGACATCGAAGCACGAGTATACTTGAAATCAGCTGTGAAATTACCGTTCCGATTGCAACTCCTGCAACGCCAAGATGAAAAATGATAACCAGACACATGTTAAGACCTGCATTTGCAATTCCAGCAACGATCAAATAAAACAGCGGACGTTTTGTATCTCCGACCGCTCTTAAAATGGATGCTCCATAATTATAAAGCATAAAAAACGGCATCCCCATAAAATAAATTCTCATGTAAAGAGTGGAAAGATTGATCACATCATCTGGTGTATCCATTAATTCTAATACTGGTTTTGCAAAGATCAATCCTACAAAGACCATAATAATTCCGCTGATCAGCGCCAGTGTGATTGCCGTATGAACGGTTTCAGACATTTCTTTATCTTTGCCCGCCGCATAAAATCTTGCGGATAAAACATTCGCTCCAAGGGATATTCCAATAAATAAATTGGTAAACATATTGATCAGGGCAGTGGTTGATCCAACCGCTGCAAGCGACTGGCTCCCACTAAATCTTCCAATAACTATAATATCCACTGCATTAAACATCAGCTGCAAAATTCCGGATAACATCAATGGTAACGAAAATGAGATCAGTTTATCCATAATCGTTCCATTGCACATATCAATTTCATATTTATTACGTTTTATTGTTGAACTCATTGCCTTACTCAAATACCTTTTTTATACTGTCATAGTGCAGGAAAATCCCTTCCTGTGCAAATACTTTGATCTCATCTATTGAGGCAAACATATAGCCGTCAATCTCTGCTTCCTGAAGTTTACATCACTGTCATCGATATCTAATGTAAAACGATAAACATCTACAAAATAGTTATCTCCTTCTCCTGGATTCTCTCTCTTGTATGTAAACATATATCCGCCTTCAGCATCTTTAACATCCAGTCCTGTTTCTTCTTTCACTTCACGAAGAACTGCATCATAAGATGCTTCCCCTGCCTGTGCAGCACCACCAGACACTTCCCACCATCTGGTGCCCATGCCTTTGTCATAACTCTCTTTGTGATCAAAAATTTGCCATCTGATCTTCTAATGACTCCAAGAACTGTCAGATGATATTCATCATCTTTTAATGTCCAGTCATTTCTCTTCATTGTACGGCCTGTCAGTTGTTTATTCTTATCGTAAATGTCCCATCTTTCTTCCATTTTTGCATTTCTCCTTGGGTGTGTTTCTTTATTAATCTTAACATTTTACGAAATTTATTGCAAATTGTGATTTGTAGTTTGAAGACGGAAATTATTGGTGGAATATTATAAAAAGAGATCATGTGTCTGCAACCCACTCGCGTTCGGACTCCCACGTAGCTGTACTAAGCTCCTGAATGGTCTAACGACCATCCACTCGCTAAGTGCAGACGTGTCCGTACGGTTGCCGACACATGATCTCTTTTATAATATTCAAATAATTTACGTGATTCAAACCACTATACAGTGTGTATGTTTTATTGTATTGGCTGATAAGTTTGGTATTCGTTAACAGAAGATAAAGGAACTCTTAGACACCGATTTATCGAGATGTTTGAAATTTCTCTTATCTTAATTTCTACGAAACCTTAAATTGCGAGAATTTTCAGCTATCGATTACCTAAATATATAAACAATACAGTAACATACACACCACCTTAAATTTTCCAATCTTGTGAATTGTCCACTCTATAGACTTAGGTATATGATAAAAATAAATAAGCAACCGAAAGCGATGCATTGGAATTCTGCTTTTTCTTCGTTAACATCCAATTGATTATGTATCCTTTTACAACATTTCTACTTCACAACTATGCTTCTTAGTTTTCTTGTCATAACTGATTCCAACTGCTAATATACTTCCTTCGTATACTGGAATTTCTCCAATTTTTCCTTGGAATCTTAGTTGATAATTCTTCTCTTTAATCTGCTCTATCGCTTTTTGTGGTGTATGATCTATTTTAAGTTCCAGAATAATTCCAGGTATATTATTTCTTTTTGGATAAAAGATAAAATCCACAAATCCTTTTCCTGCTTTGTCTTCTCTCTCAACACGGTATTCATCTCTTGCAGAGAGGTAAACTAAGTTTACAATTGCTGATAATTCCACTTCGCTATTATATGAATAAATCGGAACTTCTGTATCATGGACGTATTCAAGAATCTCTTCCATTGTATCCGTATCCCCATGAATTGTTGCCTGAAGCATTCGTTGAGATTCTCTTGCCAATCGGTAAACATATCCTAATTGCTGGTTTGATAACAGCAATTCATCAAATTTGTCCATCAACTCTTTGTTCGGAATAAATACCTTCCCATTCTCATAGGTCAACAATCCATAAACGACCATTGCTGAATAAATCTGGTCTTTGGTATGCAACGCATTTGCTGTTGCTGCATATTGTTGCATTTTTGCTGGAACATGTTCTCCTGCGACCATTAGCACAAGATCATTTCGCACATCTGCTATATTCCCTTTAATATAGTTGAAAATAGAATCATAAGTTCCAGAACTTGTCCAGTAGTTTGCCAGTTGGTTATCTCTTAATGCACAAACAACCGATCTTGGATTATACAAATAATCTCCTGCTGCCGCCCGATAACCGTCATACCATTCTTTTAATTCACTTCTTAAAATCTTCGGATTCTTTGTTATCTTTTTATAAATGTCATAAAGCTGGTCAACTTCTTCATCCAAAAAGCCAAAATATTCACTGTATTTTTCTTTACATGCCATATCATACTCATCAAACATATTTAATTCTGATCCATCAGAATATTTTGCGATTGGAAGGATTCCTGTCATATAAGTCATTTGAACATATGGACGGTCTTTTAATAAATTACTTAAGAACTGGATATACTGTTTTTTATTTTCTTCGTTAATAAAATCTTTATGAAAAATAAAATCCCATTCATCCAGAACAAAAACAAAGCGTTCCTGGTTACATTCTTCAAAAATCGTTTCTAATACATCCGCTGCCGAATCATCTTCATACACTTCAATCTGTGGATATTCCTTCTTAAGATCTCTGATCAAAGTTGTCTCGATTTTTCCTATATAATCAGAATATGAGTCACAGGATCTTGATATCTTGCTAAAGTCGATGGAAATTACATTATATTTATTTCTGTATTCTTTATATTTAAGATTACTGGTAATCTTTAGTCTGCTAAAAATCGAATCTGAATCCACTTTTTTACTCAAAAATGCAGCTATCATATTGGCCATGATCGTTTTTCCAAAACGCCTTGGTCTTGTAATACAAATATGCTGATTGCCTGCATCCAAAACAGGAAACAATTCTGCCAGTAATAATGATTTATCTACAAAATATGGCTGATTTGTTTCACCTTGATATAATGCATATGGAGTTGAACTATTTAGATATCTTCCCATGAGTTGGATTCCTCCTTATTTTGGTTCTTATTATACATTATTTTACCGACTTCGTCTATTCAAACCACCACACAGTGTGTATGTTTTACTGTATTGGTATTTATAATAAACACTGTCTGTCGCTACAAAAATTGAAAAACGATAACACTCAACATACACCCCACTTAAATTTTTCAATCTTGTAATTGTCCACACTTTAGACTTCTGGTATATGATAAAAATAAATAAACGATCGGAAGAGCAGCATTAGAATTTTGCCACGTTTTTTACGGATTCGCAGCCGGCTTGGTGCGTTGTCTGAGCCTCAAAGAGTTTCTGTTTTGAATACCCTTGAAGGCGAGTTACGCAAGGAAAGCCGGCGGATCAGCGATCTGTAAAAAACGTGAGAAAAATTCTCTAGCTGCTCTTCCGATCGTTTATTTATTTTTATCATATACTCAAAATCTAACAGTTGGCCAACTTACAAATTAAAATTTCGCCGATCATTTCCATGATCTCATTACTTCTCTGAACAAATTTCGTCATCTCCTCAGGAGCCAATGTCGTATGGCTTAACATTGCAAGATCATATAACTGTTCGCAAATAATCTTCGCATTGTCAGCATCTCCATGTTCAAACAGATATTTCACAAGTGTATTATTTGCATTCAGAGTCAGAACCTGTGCAGGAGCACCAAACATATTAGGGTCCATACCAGGCATTGCATACATCTTCATCATATCCTGCATACGTCTGCTTTCTTCAGATAAAGTGATGATAGAAGAAATCTTTGCATCTTTTAATTTTTCAACGTGAACTTCAAGATTTTCTTTGTTTAAAGTCTTTCTAAACAGGTCAGTTAAAGAAGTCTTGATTTCTTCTAAATCTTTTGCATCCACATCTTCTTTTAAAGCATCTTCGACATCCGCATCAATACGTTTAAATTTGATATGCTGATTCTGCTGTTCGATCTGTGTGATAAATGCAGAATCAATGTTGTGATTTAAGATGACAGCATCCATATCCTGTTCTTTGAACATATTGATATACTGGCTCTGCTGAACTTCATCTGTGATGTAGTATAAAGTTGTCACATCGTCATCATTTGCAGGAGCTGGAACAAGGTCGCTTAATGTTACATATTTATGTTCCATGTTCTTAAATAAGATGTAATCTTTGATCTTATCTGCGAATTTCTGGTCACGGATAAATCCAAATTTGATAAATGGACTGATATCATCCCAGTATTTTTCATAAGATTCACGGTCTGTCTTGCACATACCAGTTAACTTATCAGCAACTTTCTTTGTGATGTAATCAGAAATTTTCTTCACGAATCCATCGTTCTGAAGAGCACTTCTTGATACGTTCAGTGGCAGGTCAGGACAATCGATCACACCTTTTAATAACATTAAGAATTCAGGAATGACTTCTTTGATGTTATCGGCGATAAATACCTGATTGTTATATAATTTAATTGTTCCTTCGATAGAATCATATTCTGTATTGATCTGAGGGAAGTAAAGGATACCTTTTAAGTTAAATGGATAATCCATGTTTAGGTGGATCCAGAATAATGGTTCTTTAAAGTCATGGAAGACTTTGTGGTAGAAGTTTTTGTATTCTTCATCAGTACATTCATTTGGACGTTTATTCCAAAGAGGATGTGTATCACTTAAAGAAACAGGTCGTTTATTGATCTTAACAAGATCTTTTGCAGGGGAAACTTCTATAGTTTCTTTTGTACCGTCTTCGTTTTCTTTTTCTTCAGTTTTTGCATCTTCATGGATGTGTTCTACAACGACATCATCGTCTTTTACCTGATCTTCTGGGATTGTCTCAAATTCTTGTTCGGCACCTTCTACAGATAAGAAAATCTCTGTTGGCATGAAAGAACAGTATTTCTCGATGATCTCTCTTGCACGGTATTCATTTGCGAATTCTGTGCTTTCTTCATTTAAGAATAAAGTGATCTCTGTACCAACCGTTTCTTTTGTACCTGTTGCCATTGTGTATTCTGTACCACCATCACAAGTCCAGTGAACAGGTTCTGCTCCTTCTTTATAAGAAAGAGTGTCAATCGTAACTTCGTCCGCTACCATAAATGCAGAATAGAAACCAAGACCAAAATGTCCGATGATCTGGTCACCTTCTGTTTTGTCTTTGTACTGTTCTAAGAACTGAGTTGCACCAGAAAATGCAATCTGAGTGATGTATTTTTCAACTTCATCAGCAGTCATACCAAGACCAGTATCGATGAATTTTAAAGTTTTCTTCTCAGGATCAAGGATAACTTCAACTTTGTTTTTATGTCCTTCTGGGAAATTGTATTCTCCCATCATATCTAATTTCTTTAATTTTGTGATGGCATCACATCCGTTAGAGATTAATTCACGGAAGAAAATATCGTGATCGGAATAAAGCCATTTCTTAATGATTGGGAAAATATTATCGCTGTTAATGGAAAGAGTTCCTTTTGTTTCTGCCATAATTTGTACACTCCTTTATCTAAAAATATTATGATCTTAATCAAGTGTTCTATGTCAAATAGAACTTTTACAAAGAGTATTGTAGAACCAAAGTTGATAAAAGTCAAGTAAAAATTAGCACTCATGAAAAAAGAGTGCTAACAATTAACTGCCGGTGTTTTCTTTTTATATAAATACTAGTATAATAGAAAGAAAACAGTAAAAAACAAAATCAGAAAGAGACAACCAATGAACAAAATAAACTACCAAAAACAATTAGATAAAGTAATCGAAAACTTAGGAGAAACCAAACCAACCCCTATTACTCCACAGCTGCTGTGCGCCATGTAGCAGCTATGTCATGGAATATCTCTCCCAATATTTTGATATCACCATTGACTACTACAATCCAAATATCGACTCCAAAGAAGAGTATGAAAAAAGAGTCCACGAACAACAGCGTCTGGTCAGTGAAATGAATCTTCCTATTAAAGTGATCGATGCTGGATATGCCCCGCAGACTTTTTTTGATATGGCAAAGGGCTATGAACAGGAACCAGAAGGTGGTAAGAGATGTTATCGTTGTTACAAATTAAGATTGGATCAGGCGGCAAAACTTGCCCAAGAAGGTGGATATGATTATTTCACAACAACCCTTACGATTAGTCCATTAAAGAATGCTGCATGGCTGAATGAACTTGGACAGAAAGCAGGAGAATTAGCAGGAGTCAGATTTCTTCCATCTGATTTTAAAAAGAAAGGTGGTTATCAGAGATCTATTCAATTATCGAAAGAATATAATTTGTATCGTCAGAATTTCTGCGGATGTGTTTTTTTCTAAAAGAGAAGAGTGAGGAGCGGATGCATAAAGAAAAAAAACATATAAAAATACAGAAAAGTACTTGCAACGAACAAAAAAAT
>ENA-OQIO01001434-OQIO01001434.1-human-gut-metagenome-genome-assembly--contig:-NODE-1434-length-11629-cov-1.328725_pt1 | contig 11629 bp, 10 predicted proteins | sample MGYA00242573_ERZ504737 | MGnify/ENA primary metagenome ERZ504737 (study PRJEB26092, sample SAMD00036203) | human gut metagenome | host: Homo sapiens | study: EMG produced TPA metagenomics assembly of... | reverse complement strand
GAAGCATATAACTGCGATATTACTTATGTTACAAATAACGAACTTGGTTTCGATTATCTGAGAGATAACATGGTGATCTACAAAGAGCAGCTTGTTCAGCGTGGATTGCATTATGCCATCATCGATGAGGTCGACTCAGTATTGATCGACGAGGCGAGAACACCACTGATCATTTCCGGTCAGAGTGGTAAATCCACCAAGCTATATGAAGCGTGCGATATTCTCGCAACACAGTTAAAACGTGGTGAGGATGTGCCGGAGTACTCCAAGATGGATGCCATCATGGGAATTGAACAGGAGGAGACAGGAGACTTTGTTGTCAATGAGAAGGACAAAGTTGTCAACCTGACACAGGAAGGTGTGAAAAAGGTTGAGCAGTTCTTCAAGATCGATAACCTTGCAGATGCAGAGAACCTTGAGATCCAGCACAATGTGATCCTTGCTCTGAGAGCACATAATCTGATGTTCCGCGATCAGGACTACGTGGTAAAAGATAACGAGGTTATGATCGTTGATGAATTTACCGGACGTATTATGCCGGGACGCCGTTATTCAGACGGACTTCATCAGGCGATCGAAGCGAAGGAGCATGTAAAAGTAAAACGTGAGAGCAAGACGCTTGCAACGATCACATTCCAGAACTTCTTTAACAAATTTGACAAAAAGGCCGGTATGACTGGTACAGCACTCACAGAGGAAAAGGAGTTCCGTGATATTTACGGTATGGACGTTATTGAAATCCCGACCAATAAACCGGTCCAGCGTATCGATCATCATGATGCCGTATATAAGACCAAGAAAGAAAAATATCGTGCAGTTGTCGAGGAAGTGAAGAAGGCACATGAGAAAGGACAGCCGGTACTGGTTGGTACGATCAACATTGATACTTCTGAGTTACTCAGCGGCATGTTAAAAAGAGAGGGAAATCCCTCATACTGTATTAAATGCGAAGTTCCACGAACTGGAGGCTGAGATCGTAGCAGGTGCCGGACAGCATGGAGCAGTTACGATCGCGACAAACATGGCAGGCCGTGGTACGGATATTAAGCTTGATGACGACGCAAGAGCAGCAGGCGGTTTAAAGATCATTGGTACGGAACGTCATGAATCAAGACGTATTGACAATCAGCTTCGCGGTCGTTCCGGACGTCAGGGAGATGTGGGAGAATCACAGTTCTTCATTTCACTTGAAGATGATCTGATGAGACTCTTTGGCTCTGATAAACTGATGGATGTGTTCAATGCACTTGGTGTTCCGGAAAATGAACAGATCCAGCACAAGATGCTTACCTCTGCCATCGAGAAAGCACAGCAGAAGATTGAGGCTAATAACTACGGAATCCGAAAGAATCTGTTGGAGTACGATCAGGTTATGAATGATCAGAGAGAGATTATTTACAAAGAGCGTCTGCGCGTGTTAAATGGAGAGAGCATGAGAGATGCGATTTTCAAGATGATCACAGACCGCGTAGAGAGTTGTGTGGACACCTGTATTTCTTCTGAGATTCCAAAAGATGAGTGGGATTTAAATGAACTGAATCAGTTACTGCTTCCTATCATTCCTCTGGAACCTATAACGGAAGAAACGATTGCTGATATCAGGAATAACAAGGAACTTAAGCATCTCCTGAAAGAGAAAGCAGTGAAGTTATATGAAGCAAAAGAGACAGAGTTCCCTGAACCGGAACAGTTCCGTGAGTTAGAGCGAGTTGTCTTATTGAAAGTGATTGACCAAAAATGGATGGATCACATTGATGACATGGATCAGCTTCGTCAGGGTATCGGACTTCAGGCATATGGACAGAGAGATCCGCTTGTTGAGTACAAGATGGCAGGATTCGATATGTTTGATGAGATGACAGCGAATATTCAGGAAGATACGATCCGCCTGTTATATCATGTGAAGATTGAACAGAAAGTAGAACGTGAGCAGGTTGCAAAAGTAACCGGAACGAACAAGGATGATTCAGCTCCTGCTGAACCGAAGAAACGTGCAGCAGCAAAGATTTATCCAAACGATCCGTGTCCATGCGGTTCTGGAAAGAAATACAAACAGTGCTGTGGAAGATTTGCAGAATAGAAATAAAATGTGCAGAGCATTTAGATTCACAAGAGTCTGAATGCTCTATATTTTTATCAGAACTAATGTTCGGATAAAGCCTATACAAATTTTCAAAATTGTGTTATATTCTTAAGAGACATTCGTCCGTATATTCCCTCAGAAAATATACCATACTTTATTAAGATAACCCCCGGAGGTGATTTTTGTGCAAAATGAACAACAAATCTTCAAACTACACGCCCCATACCAGCCAACCGGCGATCAGCCCAGGCGATCGAAGAACTGGTAAGAGGCTTCAAGGAAGGCAATCAGTTCGAGACTTTGCTTGGTGTGACCGGTTCCGGTAAGACATTTACAATGGCGAACGTCATCGCACAGCTGAATAAGCCGACTCTCATCATTTCGCACAATAAGACACTGGCGGCTCAGCTTTACGGTGAGTTCAAGGAATTCTTCCCGGAGAATGCAGTGGAATATTTTGTATCCTATTACGATTATTATCAGCCGGAGCATATGTGCCACAGACGGACACTTATATTGCCAAGGATTCTGCAATCAATGAGGAGATTGATAAATTGCGCTTGTCTGCCACGGCAGCACTTGTAGAGCGTAAAGATGTGATCGTGATCGCCTCGGTTTCCTGTATCTATGGTCTGGGCAGCCCGGAGGATTACCTTGGAATGATGGTTTCTCTGCGTCCGGGAATGGAGAAAGACAGAGATGAGTCATCCGTGCACTGGTCGATATCCAGTACACAAGAAATGACATGGATTTTCACCGTGGTACATTCCGTGTGCGCGGTGACACGGTAGAGATTTTTCCGGCAAACTACAGCGATACGGCGATTCGGGTGGAATTTTCGGAGATGAGATTGACCGGATCACCGAGATCGATGTGCTGACAGGGGAAGTCAAGTGCAGTCTGGAGCATTTTGCAGTTTTTCCTGCTTCACACTATGTTGTTCCGATGGAAAAGATTCAGAAGGCATGTGTGAATATCGAAGCGGAAATGGAAGAGCGCGTAAAGTATTTCAAGGGGGAGGACAAGCTGCTGGAGGCACAGCGTATCGCAGAGAGAACCAATTTTGACATTGAGATGTTGAAAGAAACAGGATTCTGCAGCGGCATTGAAAATTATTCCAGACATCTTGCAGGACTTCCGGCGGGAGCAACGCCACATACATTAATGGACTATTTTAAGGACGATTTCCTGATCATTGTGGATGAGTCGCATATTACGATTCCACAGATCGGAGGAATGTATGCGGGTGACCAGTCCAGAAAATCAACGCTTGTTGATTACGGATTCAGACTTCCTTCTGCAAAAGATAACAGACCTTTGAATTTTGAAGAGTTTGAGAGTAAAATTGACCAGATGCTTTTTGTTTCCGCGACACCAAATACGTATGAAGATGAGCATGAGTTGCTCCGTGCAGAGCAGATTATCCGGCCAACCGGTCTGCTTGATCCTGAGGTGGTAGTCCGGCCTGTAGAGGGACAGATTGATGATCTGATCGGAGAAGTGAATAAAGAGACGGCAAAGAAGCATAAGGTTTTGATCACAACCCTGACCAAAAGAATGGCTGAAGATCTGACGGACTATATGAAGGAACTCGGTATCCGTGTAAAATATCTGCATTCGGATATTGATACTCTGGAGCGTGCAGAGATTATCCGTGATTTGCGTCTGGATGTGTTTGATGTTCTGGTCGGAATCAACCTGCTCCGGGAAGGACTGGATATCCCGGAGATCACACTTGTGGCGATTCTGGATGCAGACAAAGAGGGATTCTTACGTTCCGAGACATCCCTGATCCAGACCATTGGACGTGCGGCGCGTAACAGCGAGGGACATGTCATCATGTATGCGGATAAGATTACCGATTCCATGCGCAAAGCGATCGACGAGACAGAACGGCGACGCAGGATCCAGCAGGAATATAATGAGGAACACAATATCACACCGACAACAATCCAGAAGTCTGTCCGTGATCTGATCAGTGTATCTAAGAAGTGGCACAGGAGGAACTGAACTTCAAAAAAGATCCGGAGTCCATGAACAAGGAGGAACTGACGAAGCTGATCGCAGATATTCAGAAGAAAATGCAGAGAGCAGCGGCAGATCTGAACTTCGAGGCGGCAGCAGAATACCGCGACCAGATGCTGCAATTGAAACAATGCTTCAGGATTTATAATAAGGTGGAAGGGCAATTGCTTAATAAAATATAGAAGGGTGCAGATATATGAAAACATCAGAGAACCGCAAATACATCAAGATACGCGGTGCGAATGAACATAATTTGAAGAATATTGATGTGGATATTCCGAGAGATGAATTTGTTGTGCTGACCGGACTTTCCGGTTCCGGTAAATCATCTCTTGCGTTTGACACAATTTATGCGGAGGGACAGAGACGGTATATGGAGTCATTGTCCTCCTATGCAAGACAGTTCCTCGGACAGATGGAAAAACCAAATGTTGAGAAAATCGAAGGGCTTTCTCCGGCAATTTCCATCGATCAGAAATCCACAAACCGGAATCCGAGGTCAACGGTCGGAACGGTCACGGAGATCTACGACTATTTCCGGCTGCTTTATGCAAGGATCGGAGTACCACATTGTCCAAAGTGTGGAAAGAGATCAAAAACAGACGGTCGATCAGATGGTCGATCAGATCATGGAGCTGCCGGAGCGTACTAAGATCCAGCTTTTAGCACCGGTGGTCAGAGGAAGAAAAGGAGAACATCAGAAGTTTTTTGAACAGGCAAAGCGAAGCGGTTATGTCCGTGTCGTTGTAGATGGAAATCTCTATGAACTATCTGAGGAGATCAAGTTAGACAAGAATAAAAAACACAACATCGAGATTGTTGTGGATCGTCTTATGGTAAAACCGGGGATCGAAAAACGACTGACAGATTCCATTGAGAATGTACTGCAGCTGGCAGACGGATTGATGATCGTGGATGTGATCGATGGAGAACCGATTCAGTTTTCTGAGAGTTTTTCATGCCCGGACTGCGGTATCAGTATCGATGAAGTGGAGCCGAGAAGCTTCTCTTTCAACAATCCGTTTGGTGCGTGTCCGACCTGCTTTGGACTTGGATATAAAATGGAGTTTGACATTGATCTGATGATCCCGGATAAGAGGTTGAGCATTTCGGAGGGGGCAATCCAGGTGATGGGCTGGCAGTCCTGCACTGATAAGAGCAGCTTCACCTATGCGATTTTAAAAGCGCTGACGGAAGAATATCATTTTTCACTGGATACACCGTTCCGGGAATATCCGGATGAGATAAAAGATGTTTTGATCAATGGAACACACGGAAAAGAACTGAAAGTACGCTATAAAGGACAGCGCGGTGAGGGCGTGTATGATGTCGCATTTGACGGTCTGATCCGCAATGTGCAGAGAAGATACCGTGAGACTTCCTCTGAGACGATGAAAGCAGAGTATGAACAGTTTATGCGTATCACGCCGTGTGAAGCCTGCCATGGACAGCGTCTGAAACCGGAATCCCTCGCAGTAACGGTTGCGGACAAAAATATTTATGAGATGACCTCCATGTCGGTGAAGAATCTTAAGACATTTGTAGATCAGATGGAACTCACAAAGCAGCAGCATCTGATCGGCGACCCGATTTTAAAAGAAATCCGTGCAAGAGTGGGATTTTTAAATGAGGTTGGACTGGATTATCTGTCATTGTCGAGAGCGACAGGAACACTGTCCGGTGGTGAGGCACAGCGTATCCGTCTTGCAACCCAGATTGGTTCCGGTCTTGTGGGAGTTGCCTATATTCTGGACGAACCGTCGATCGGACTGCACCAAAGAGACAACGATAAGCTTCTGGGGGCATTGATGAATTTAAGAGACCTTGGCAACACGCTGATCGTTGTGGAACATGACGAGGATACGATGAGGGCGGCGGACTACATTGTGGATATCGGACCGGGAGCCGGCTCACATGGTGGACAAGTGGTTGCGTGCGGCACTGCAGAAGAGATCATGCAGAACCCGGATTCTGTCACAGGGGTATATCTGAGCGGAAGAATCCAGATCCCGGTTCCAAAGGAGCGCAGAAAACCGACAGGCTTTCTAACGATCAAGGGCGCAAGGGAAAATAATTTAAAAAATATCGACGTGGATATTCCGTTGGGCGTTATGACCTGCATTACCGGTGTTTCGGGTTCTGGAAAGAGTTCGCTGACAAATGAGATTTTGTACAAACATCTGGCGAGGGATTTAAACCGTGCAAGGTGCATTCCGGGAGAACATGACGATATCCTTGGACTGGAGCAGCTGGACAAGGTGATTGATATTGACCAGTCTCCGATCGGCAGAACGCCGCGTTCAAATCCGGCGACTTATACCGGTGTCTTCGATATGATCCGCGATCTTTTTGCGGGAACACCGGATGCAAAGGCAAAAGGATATAAAAAAGGACGTTTCAGCTTCAATGTGAAAGGCGGACGATGTGAGGCATGCTCAGGGGATGGAATTATCAAAATTGAGATGCATTTCCTGCCGGATGTCTATGTGCCTTGTGAAGTGTGCGAAGGAAAGCGGTATAACAGAGAAACACTTGAAGTAAAATATAAAGGAAAAAACATTTATGATGTGCTGGATATGACAGTGGAGGAAGCATTGGAGTTCTTTAAGAACGTGCCGTCCATTGAACGCAAGATCCAGACTTTATATGATGTGGGACTTTCCTATGTAAAACTTGGACAGCCATCTACGGAACTGTCCGGTGGTGAAGCACAGCGTATCAAACTTGCAACAGAACTCAGCAAGCGCAGCACAGGTAAGACCATTTACATTTTGGATGAGCCGACAACAGGACTTCATTTCGCAGATGTGCACAAATTGATCGAGATTCTGCGCAGACTTTCAGATGGAGGTAATACCGTAGTCGTCATTGAGCACAATCTGGATGTGATCAAGACTGCTGATTATATCATCGATATGGGACCGGAAGGTGGAGACGGCGGCGGAACTGTGATCGCCAAAGGAACACCGGAGGAAGTTGCCAAAGTGAAAGGATCCTATACCGGACAGTATGTAAAAAAATATCTTAAGAAGTAAATAGCAGGATGTACGCTTAGCGTACATTCTGCTGCAATGGACAGAGATGTGATACACTGCAGATTTGCGGTCGTCATAACAAAAAAGGTGTCTCGCATGAGACACCTTAAAATTTCGGGGAGTGCTCCTCCGATATCCGTAGATATCGAAGAAGCATGAGTTATGAAAAATTATATTAGCCGACTTAATAAGTCATATTAGCTAGTACTATTATAATATAAAAAGAAAATGTGACCATTTTGTGATGAAAAAATAAAAAAATCTTATGAAGCATCATTTATTAAAAAAATCTTATTTTTCTTGAAAAATAGGATTTTCTGGAAAAAAAACTTTGAAAAATATAACTTTTTGTATATAATAAGATTGTATATGTAAAAATAGGAGTAGTATCGTACTTCTTATTTTAATAGTGCAGAAGAAAAAAAGTGATTTTTAATGTATTTCCGTATATCTCATACAGGAAAATATTGACATACATTCCAAACAATTCCAGAAAGGGGAATATCATAATTATGATGAGTACAGATATTGGTATCGATCTGGGTACCGCAAGTATATTAGTATATATCAAGGGCAAAGGGGTTGTATTAAAAGAACCGTCTGTTGTCGCTTTTGACCGTGATACAAATAAAATCAAAGCCATTGGGGAAGAGGCAAGATTAATGCTCGGCAGAACACCGGGGAATATTGTTGCTGTAAGACCACTTCGCCAGGGCGTTATCTCGGATTATACAGTTACAGAGAAGATGATCAAATATTTCATTCAGAAGGCTCTTGGCAAGAAAACATTCCGCAAGCCAAGAATCAGTGTCTGCGTGCCAAGTGGTGTGACAGAGGTTGAAGAAGAAAGCCGTTGAGGATGCGACCTATCAGGCAGGAGCAAGAGAGGTTTCTATTATTGAGGAGCCGATCGCAGCAGCTATCGGAGCCGGAATTGATATTGCAAGACCTTGTGGTAATATGATCGTAGATATCGGTGGCGGTACAGCAGATATCGCTGTCATTTCTCTGGGCGGCTCAGTTGTGAGTACTTCAGTCAAGATCGCCGGGGATGATTTTGACGAGGCAATCGTCCGCTATATGAGAAAGAAACACAATCTTCTGATCGGTGAACGTACTGCAGAGGATATCAAGATCCGTATCGGAAGCTGTTTCCCACAGGCACAGGCCGAGACGATGGATGTACGCGGACGTAACCTTGTGACAGGACTTCCGAAAACTGTAACGGTTTCTTCGGAGGAGACAGAAGAGGCACTCAGAGAGCCGACACTTCAGATCGTAGAAGCAGTACATTCTGTACTGGAGAAAACTCCGCCGGAACTTGCAGCAGATGTTGCGGATCGTGGTATTGTGCTGACAGGCGGTGGTTCATTGCTCAGAGGTTTGGAGGAGCTGATCGAGGATCGCACCGGAATCAATACGATGACTGCAGATGAACCGATGACATGTGTTGCAATCGGTACCGGAAAATTCGTAGAGTTTTTAGCCGGAAAACGTGACGAAGATTAAATTTTTTTTTTGTGTTTTGCCGATACAATAAATGAAAGATATGCTTTGTGCACAGATAGGGAAAACGTGTGAAAAATAAGGTTTTTCATATGCGGAAATACGGATTAAAATACATCAGAAGCTGTGCAGAAATGGAGAGTTTACATGGTAAAGGGATTGTATACAGCGTATACAGGAATGATCAATGAACAGAATCGTCTGGACATTCTTTCGAATAACCTTGCAAATGCAGACACCAATGGTTATAAGAAAGAGGGAGCGACAAACCAGACGTTTGCAGATGAGCTTGCGATCAAGATCAAGGATACATCCAGCTACGGCATGCCGCAGAAGCTGGAACCATGAGCATGGGTGTACACATCGGAGAGACTTACACGGATTACAGCCAGGGAAATTTCAGGGTAACAGATAACGCAACGGATTTTGCACTGGATGGAGATGGTTTCTTTGCAATCGCCTATACGGATAAAGCAGGAAACACATCTGTAAAGTACAGCAGGGATGGAGCCTTTGTGGTAAATACAGCAGGTTATCTTGTCACAAAAGACGGCGACTATGTATTAAATCAGAATGGAGCATGAATGCGGATGCAGGAGCACGTATTCAGGTGGATCCGAATGTACCGATCACGGTGGATGAAAAAGGTAACATTTTTCAGAATAACCAGCAGGTTGGCACGATCGGCGTTGTAGATATTGCAGATTATAATTATCTGGCAAAATACGGCGAGAATATGTATGACCTGGTAAATGGCGGTGCCCGTCAGGCATCCACTGCGAAAGTAACGCAGGGATGTATCGAATCATCCAATATCAATGTTGTTTCGGAGATGGTCAATATGATCACGATATCGAGAGCCTTTCAGGCTGGACAGAAGGTGATCAACGCTGTGGATGAAACATTAGACAAAGCGGTAAACCAGGTGGGAAGGGTATAAGCAGGAGGTAAACTGGAATTATGATGAGAGCTCTTTATACTGCGGCAACCGGTATGATTGCACAGCAGTCAAACGTGGATAATATTTCAAATAACCTTTCAAATGTCAATACAGTCGGATATAAACAGGAGAAGATGGAGTTTAAAGTCTCTGCTTTACCAGACAATCCAGACGCGTACAACCAGTGCAAATGGCGAGGAAAAGCCGATCTCTGCACAGGTAGGACTTGGTACCAGAGTGGCATCCAACACCTCTATTTATACACAGGGGTCACTGATGGCAAGTGAGAATGCAACTGATTTTGCAATCAGCGGTGATGGATTTTTTGCAGTGCGCGGAGCAGACGGAAAAACTTATTATACCAGAGCCGGAGATTTTGTATGGTCTGTCAATGCAGGCGGTACATTAACTCTTTGCACGAATGAGGGATACCCGGTTTTAGATTCCAACAATCAGCCGATCAATCTTCCGGCAGGTATCAGTGCAGAGAAAGTGATCGTCAGCGAAAATGGAAAAATGGGATATACCAATGCAGCCGGCACATATGTGGATATGAACCAGACGATTGGATTATTCCAGTTTAATAATCCAAGCGGACTTGAAAAAACAGGAACCAATCTTCTTGCAGTGACACCGGCATCCGGTAATGCAATGAACGAGTCTACAACTGCAAATCTTACTAAGAGCAAAGTTTTACAGAAATACCTGGAAGGTTCTAATGTTCAGGTCGCAGATGAGATGGTAAACCTGATCATTGCACAGCGTGCATATCAGCTCAACTCAAAGGCAATCACAACATCGGACGAGATGCTTGAGCAGGCAAACAATCTGAAACGTTAAGATTAGACAGCGGATGTAGGAAAGGAAAAACAATATGATTTCCATGGACAGCATTTCATCATTGATCGATACAAGCAAAAATACAGCAGCTGCAATCAGGCAAGTTCCCTGCAGAGTTCCTTAAACAGTATTTCTTCGGATTCTTCCGAGGACGAACTGATGCAGGTTTGTAAAGATTTTGAATCATATTTTGTGGAAGAAGTTTTAAAAGAAATTAAAGAGAGCCTGACAAGTGAGGATGATGAGGAGGATTCTTCCACATCAACACTGAAAGATTATTATATGGACAATGTCATCGAACTGGTTGCAGACCAGGTTGTAGATGAGGTTGGAACCAATTTTACGCAGCAGCTCTATGAGCAGATGAAACGTAATTATAATATAGAATAAGTTTGCGCAGATAAAATGTCGTAAAATCGGCGCAGCAGAAGTAAAGTGTGCAGATAAGTACATAATTGAAACAGTATGCAAAAATCGGTGCAGTTTTAACGGGAAAATGAACGATGGGTTCAAAAATCCCGTTAGACTGCATTTTTTATTCATGGCAATAGCTCGCTCACAAAGCGTTTATTTTATTGCTTTCGCAGCAGAAAACAGAATTCTGGAATGGAGAAAACAGTGGAAAGTCTTGCAGGATATGTGGAACACATTATATATCGGAATGCGGATAATGGATATACCGTGTTAAATCTGGTGAGCGGGGAGGATGAAATCACCTGTGTGGGGATATTTTCGGCAATCGCAGAGGGAGAAAATATTGAGGCACAGGGGGAGTACACGGAACATCCGACCTATGGGCAGCAGTTTAAAGTAACAAGTTTTGAGGAGAAAGCACCTGAAGATGAGGAGGCAATAGAGCGGTATCTTGGTTCCGGTGCAATCAAGGGAATCGGGCTTGCCATGGCGGCAAGAATTGTCAGGCGTTTTAAGGAGGATACCTTCCGGATCATAGAGGAAGAACCGGAACGTCTCGCTGAGATCAAAGGGATCAGTAACCGCAAAGCGATGGAGATTGCCAGCCAGGTCAACGAAAAGAGGGATCTGCGGCAGGCGATGATCTTTTTGCAGCAGTATGGAATCACGATGAATTTAGCGGTCAAGGTATATCAGGCATACGGACAGGATGTTTATGGTATCATCCGGGAAAATCCGTACCGGCTGGCGGACGATATTGATGGAGTCGGATTCCGGACGGCGGAT
>ENA-OQIO01001433-OQIO01001433.1-human-gut-metagenome-genome-assembly--contig:-NODE-1433-length-11630-cov-2.254542_pt1 | contig 11630 bp, 13 predicted proteins | sample MGYA00242573_ERZ504737 | MGnify/ENA primary metagenome ERZ504737 (study PRJEB26092, sample SAMD00036203) | human gut metagenome | host: Homo sapiens | study: EMG produced TPA metagenomics assembly of... | reverse complement strand
CAAGAGCAGGCAGTTCCTGTTGTAAATAAAGAGGAATTGATCGCGAAAGCTTCAGAAAAAGTAACAGAATTAGAAAGTAAACAGGGATGAGAGAGTTTCATTATTAAACGAAATCGGATCCCTGTATACACAAGCAGAAGAAACAGATCTGGCAATCCAATATTATGAAGAAAGCTTGGAACTTTGCAAGCAGCACGGAAAAGCGAGCACAGATCTAATGAAACTTTACAATAAAAAACGTCAAGAAGCTGCAGAAGCGAAAGATGATGAAAAAGTAAAGGAATATATGGATAAGGTTCAGAACCTGATGCAGATGTCAAAGGATATGATCCGAGGAAATGCATAACATTTACGGGGAGGAAATTCCTCCCTGCAAACATATAATTCATTCGCAACGTATAAGGCAAAATTAAAGGAGTAAAGAAATGTATAAAAATTTGATTGAATTATTTAAAGAAAATGAAGGTAAAGGAGCAGTAGGAGCATTCAACTTACATTGTTTTGAAATGCTTCCAGCAATGATTCAAGCAGCAGAAGAACTGAACGTTCCAATCATTATCCAGACTTCTCTTGGAACAGCTGAATATATTGGTTTTGAACCATTGATCGCAGCTGTAAAAGCTTTAGCAGAAAATCTTCTGTAAATGTAGCTCTTCATATGGATCATTGTAAAAGCATTGAAGCACTGAAAAAAGCAATCGATCTTGGATATTCTTCTGTAATGTATGATGGATCTGCATTACCAATTGAAGAAAATATCAAAAATACACAAGAAGTTGTAGCATATGCTCATGCACATGGAGTATCTGTAGAAGGTGAGATCGGATCTATCGGTGGAGCTGAAGAAGGTGTTGTAGTAGAAAAAGACGCTGCGATGTATACAAAACCAGAAGATGCACTTCATTATGTTAATGAAACACATGTAGATGCATTAGCAGTATCTATTGGTACAACACATGGTCAGTTCAAATCTAAAGCTAAGATCAATTATGAATTATTAAAAGAATTAAAAGCTAAATTAGGACCTGTTGGATTAGTTCTTCATGGAGGAACAGGAGTATCTGATGAAGATATGAAACGTTGTGTACGTGAAGGAATGAAAAAGATCAATGTGGGAACAGAATTAAATAAAAACTATATTGAAGTTGTCAGCAAAACATTCACAGCTGATGATGTAACACCACTGACATCTTTAAGAAATCTGTTAGGACCAGCAAATGAAAGAATCAAAGAAATTGTTATAGATAAGGCTTCATTATTTAAATTATAGGATTAAAAAGTTTAAATAACCCTCTTATATTATATAATTCATCAGATGCGGCAGGGAGGAATGAATCCCTGCCGCATTTAACTTTTTAGAAAAATATCTATCATTTGAGCGGAGGAAATAAGCATGAAAAAAACGATCGTATTGCTTGCAGGATACCCGGCAACAGGAAAAAGTTATCTTTGTAATAAAATATTAGAAAAACTTCCAGACTTTTTGATCGTATCTCAGGATGATATGAAAGAAAAATTATTTGACCAGTATGGATTTGATAATATGGAAGAAAAAGTAGCCATTGAAAATCAGAGCTGGGAACAGTACTATGAAGTTATGGAAGAAGATCTTAAGAATGGGGATTCCATTATTTCAGATTACCCATTCAGTGTAAAACAGAAAGACAAGATTAAAAATCTTGCAGAGAAATATGAATATCAAGTTGTAACATTCCGCTTGATCGGAGATCTAGAAGTTTTATTTAAGCGTTCACAAAAGAGAGATTGGATCCAAAGAGACATTTAAGTCATCTGGTATCACGTTATCATAAAGGTGATGTACTAGAAGACAGAAGCAAGGCAGATTGTCTTGTAACCTATGATATTTTTATGGATCGTTGCAAGAACCGTGGATACGGAACATTTGAACTGGGACATCTGATCGAAGTTGATGTAACAGATTTTTCGAAGATTGATTACCCAGCATTGATCAAAGAATTATGTGATCTTGTAGAAGAATAAAGGAGAAACAGATGGGAAGTATTTTTTGTATCGGACAGTCAGCGTATGATATCACGATTCCGCTTGACGGCGCGATCTGTGAGAATCAAAAATACCGCGTGACACAAAAAGAAGAATGTGGAGGCGGACCTGCATTTAATGCTGCATATCTGTGTGCAATGTGGGGAGAAAAAGTAGAATTGATCAGCAGGATCGGAAACGATACTTACGGGAAACGATTGTTAGAAATTGCTGCACAGGCTGGGATCGGAACCAATTATCTGATCAAGGATGATGAGATTGAAACACCGCATAGTTATATTTTTTCAAATCAGGAAAATGGATCAAGAACGTTATTTAATTTCCCAGGTGAGAAAAAAGACATTAAATATAAATATCCGGATGAAGAAGTCTCTGTTATCTTAAGTGATGGACACGAACCAGAGATCAGTGTGGAGGCAATTCATCATTATAAGAGTGCCATTTCGATCGTAGATGCAGGGACATGCAGAGAAAGTACAATGCAGGTAGCAAAAGAAGTAGATTATCTGGTATGTTCTGAAGATTTTGCAAGACAATATACAGGAAAGACGATCAATCTTAATGATCCAAAGAAAGCATGTGAAATCTTTGAAGAAGTAGAACAGATCAATCATAAGCATGCAGTGGTCACACTGGGAGAAAAAGGATTATTATATCGTAGAGATGGAAAGATCACATTGATGCCAGCATTTAAAGTAAAAGCAGTCGATACAAATGGTGCAGGGGACATTTTTCATGGTGCATTTGCATATGCGATCAAGCAGCAATTGGATTTTTATGATGTATTAAAAATAAGCTCTATGGCGTCTGCGATTTCCGTGCAGACATTAGGAGCACAATCCTCTATACCACAATTAACAAAAGTAACAAGCGAACTTCAAAAGAAGGGAAATCATTATGACAAGAGAAGATATCTTTAAAACTGTTGATCACACACTATTAGCCCAGACAGCAACTTGGGAAGAAATTAAAGAAATATGCGATGATGCGATCAAATACCAGACAGCATCTGTATGTATTCCAGCATCTTATGTAAAAAGAGCAAAAGATTATGTTGATGGGAAAATGGCAATCTGTACAGTGATCGGATTCCCAAATGGATATAGTACAACAGCAGTCAAAGAATATGAAACAAAAGATGCTATATTAAATGGTGCAGATGAAATTGATATGGTCATCAACTTAGGAGATGTCAAAGATAAACATTTCGATAAGATCAAAGGCGAAATTGCGTTATTAAAGAGCGCATGTGGAGATAAAATATTAAAAAGTTATCATCGAACATGTCTGTTAACAGAAGAAGAAAAGATTAAGATGTGTGAGATTGTAACAGAAGCAGGAGCAGATTTCATCAAAACATCTACAGGATTCTCAACATCAGGAGCAACATTTGACGATATTGCTTTATTTAAGAAATATGTTGGAGAAAATGTAAAGATCAAGGCAGCAGGAGGAATCAGTTCCTTTGATGATGCTAAGAAATTTATCGAACTTGGGGCAGACCGCCTTGGAACAAGTCGATTAGTAAAAATCGCTAAAGCAGAAGCTTAAAAATACAATTTGAGAATATTTATCGTTAACAAAAAGGAATGTTGCATTCGTGCAACATTCCTTTTATCATTTTTATATAGAATGATGAGAAGAGGAACAGTATATGTCAAAAGAGATATCAAAACAGGAAAAAGAAGATTATCTAAGTCTAATGTATGAAATGAAACGAAAAGAGAACCAGATTGTAAAATCCGACTTATCCAGGGAACTTGAAGTGCCGTTATCAAGAGTTACCAGAGTTACAGATGGATTGTTAGAAGAAGGATATCTGTTAAAGGACGAAGGAAGAAGAATGTTCTTAACGCCGATGGGATTATCCAAAGGGCAGCAATGTCTGGAAAGAAAACGATGCCTTACAGAGTTTCTGCGTTTGGTTTCTGGTGTTGATGGAAGTATTGCAAAAGAAAATGCATGTGCGATCGAACATGTTCTGGATGAACGCATTTTAACCGGAATCCGTATGTTTATGGAAAACCGTCATACATATTCATATATGACTAGAGGAAATGATTTAAATCTGATGTTTCCAGAAGGAAAGAGGATCATGCCGATCGCATTTTTTGAAAAAGGAACATCACATCCAAGAATTCTTTCGAAAGAATATCAGCAGTTTGAGAAACGAGTGGAAGTAGCGATCAGCAAAGAAGTTACTTGTATTTAAAACCGATAGATTCAGATCTGCTGAAAAAAGAAATTCGCTACTGTTATGGAAATCAATGGATGTATGCAAAAAAAGAAAATGGAAAATTTGGAATTTTGACAGAGGCATTGGACTGTACGATTCGAAGAAACGACAAATTATCTGAAGGAATTGTAGAAATAGTAGTGTGTGATCATCATGAAGAAGAGATTATAGAAGAATCGGTTCGTATTTTAACCGTATCATTAATTTAGGAGTTTGACAATGTGTGATAAAACAATGGAAAATTATAAACCGAATATGTTTCAGTTACAATGCTTAAAAGCATTAGAGATACAGATTGAGGAAGGAAAAGGATACAACGAAGCAGAGATCGGAAGAAAGATGCAGGTAAACAGATCAACAATCTCCCGATGCTTCAAAAGATACCGAGAAGAAGGATTCCTGGAAGATAAGGAATTTACCAGAAAAGGAAAAGAATTCTTAGAATATTATAAAATGATCGAAGCAGATCTTTACCATTACTTTGCATCTATTGGAATTAACGAACAACAACAAAGACAGGCAGTTAATGGAATGTTTGATACAGCAGATATCGATACGATTCAGAAATTATGCCAGAAAGAGAAAATGCATCTAAAGTATGAAAGTATCGGGAAAAATGAAAGTAAAGAAATTACTAAGATGACTTACGAACAATTATGCAGCAGTCTAAAAAAAGGCATATACCAAGTCGCATTTTCCATTTATCGACAAGGGAAAGACTGGCAAAGTCTCTCTATGGCAGACCAAGGATTTGAAAAACCAGCATATCTGTATTTAAAAGGGGATAAAAACTATTTAGAATTAACCGTCAGAGAAATGAAAGCAATGACAAAAGGTGGAGCGATGCTGTCTGGACATATTCAGACAGTCAAATGCAGAAGTAACAAAGATGTTTTAACTGATCTTCTGATCCAAGATAAGAAAATACAGATTCCATTTGAAGATTTTGAGTTTGAGCAGTTGTCAGAAACAGAAATCACCGGGCAGATCCAACTGTTTATGACAAGCAGCGTTGGGGAGAAGAGAATGCCAGAGAGTATGGCCACGTTGATCGTAAAATTATAGAAATATGAATTATGGAGGTTAATTTAAATTAAAATTATCCATAATTCTATAGTTTTTAACAGTTTTTCTTTCGTATCCACATCAAGCTGCATGATCGCATTATAAAGTTTACGATCAAGCGCAGTTTCTGAATACTCCGGATCAAGCGTACCGACAAGAGAATCCAGAGAGCAGCCACAAAGCTTCGCATAATATGTTAAAATACGCAGGGACATAGCAGTACGGTTATTTTCTACATTGCTGATATAACCAGGCGTTACACCAAGAGCCTCAGCAACTTGATTTTGTGTTAAACCCATTTTTTGACGGATATGTTTGATATGAGTACCATAATTTTCAGAGTTCATATGATAGAGTCCTTTCTATATTATTCATAATAAAATTATATAATAAATGATGATGAAAAATGTAGCTACTAATAGAATAGAATCTGTGGAATGAATATAAATAGAATAATAAGGCTGAAAGCTGCTTTACATCAACACCTAGGAATGAAGCAAGAAAGCAATTGAGAATCATTATCAATTACTGACCATATGTTGCAGTGATGCAACAAGATGGACGAAATGAATATGATGTATCGGAAAGATATTGTCATTTTTAAAGAGAAATAGTAAAACATCTTTTGGTTGAACATAAGAATACAATATGGTAAAAATAAAGCAGAACATGAGCCTTCGGTGAGTGTAAAATAATAGCTAACGAAAAGAAAAGAATCTGAGAGTGCGATCTTGGGTTCTTTTTCTTTTTTATCTACAATGGGAAAATAACAGATAAAAATTCAGATTTTTTGTCTGGTAAAAAAATAAAATGAGAAAAACTCTTATTAACAACAATTTTGTTGCATCGATGCAACTTAAGAAAAATAAAAAAAAGAACGTAAATATCAAGAAAGTGAAAATTTTTTGAATTTTTCACTTTCTTTTTTTGTTCTCTTGAAAATTTGTTGTGATTGACATGAAAATAATAGTTATGGTAAATATTAGTCAAAACTAACTTTAAAAATATTATAAATTGATTACAACAAGGGAGGAAAAGAGAAACTTATGAAAAATCGTTTTTTAGCATTATTAATCTGCGCGATTTTGGTATTTTCAATTATTCCATTTGGAAAAAACATAAAAGCATCACAGACAAATAATAATGCAAAACAAGTAAATACGCCAGAACAGATGGCTGCAGTTATGAGAGAAAAAGCAAATAATAATACAGCCAGAATGAAAGGAAAAATAACTCAATCTCAGGTCAATGAAACGATTAAACAAAAATTGATCGTAAAAACAAGAGATGAGATTGAAAATACTTATGGTGCTAACAGTGTGTACTACTACACAGTGGGAAATTACCAGATTTTGTTTTATGACTCTGCAGAAGAGGCAAAGAATGCATGTGAGAAGTTAAAAAAGGATCTTCCAGGAACAACAATATTTCAAGATATACCAATCACACTAAAAGAAGCAGCAAAAGATAATGGATCAGATGAAGTGGCGGCATACGATGGAATTAAAAAAATGGGAATGGATCAACTTAAGGAAGAAAAAGACAGTTGGAAAAATAAAAGTGCCAAAGTTGCCGTGATCGACAGTGGAATTAATGTGGATCATCAATGGTTTAAGAACAGGCTAGATCGAGAAAACAGTATAAATCTTGCGTTGGATGAAGGAAATGAAGATGATAAAACGAAGCTGCATATAATGATACAAAACAAGGACATGGAAGTCATGTCGCAGGAATCATTACACAGGCAACACCAGAAGAAGTACAGGTTATGGCAATTCGAGTATTTAGTGTTCTTGGGACAGCATCCTATGCAACGATCACAAATGCGGTGGATTATGCAGTAGAACATAAAGCAGATATTATTAATATGAGTCTTGGATTTGAAATAATGTCAGGATTTGAAAATGATCAGATAACTCTGATGGATGAAGCATTTGCAAGGGCATTTAAAGCAAATACAACAGTATGTGCTGCGTCAGGAAATGAATACACAGATACTTCTAAAAGTTATCCAGCGAGCAGTCCATGGACGATCGCAGTTGGATCATTTGAGCCAGATGCAAAAGGTAACCTGATTCGTTCAGATTTTGCCAATAATGGAGAACTACTTGATTTTGTTGCACCAGGAAGAAATATCTATAGTGCATGGATCAATGGAGAAGAATCAACCAATACGATAAGCGGGACTTCTATGGCAACACCCCATATGGCAGCGGCAGCAGCTTATGTCAAAATGAAACATCCAGATTATAATCAAAGGGATGTATATGCGGCGTTTAAAGATAATGCAGTAGATCTTGGGGAATCTGGAAAGGATACAGAGTTTGGATATGGATATGTACATTTGGAAAAATATAACACAAATGAAGCAGCAGAATCTAAAGACGGAAAAGAATACCAGCAATCTCAGCCCCGGCACAAATAAATAAAACAATGAATGATTCAGGAAAATCATTTACAATTGACGCAAAAATAACAAGAGGAAACGGAAATCTCACGTATGAAACAACAAATGAGAAAATTGCTACGGTCAAAGATGGAAAAGTAACGATCGTTGGACGTGGAAAATGTAATATCGTGATCAAAGCATCCGAGACAAAAGAGTATAAAGAAACAGAAAGAAAAAATAACGATCAAGATTGATAAAGGTTATCAAAAGATCAAAGTTCCAGTTACCTCATATAAGAAATATGTTTCAGACAAAAACTTTAAGTTAGAAGCATATGTTGAAGCACCAGGAGATGGGAAAGTTGAATTTATTGCAAATGAAAATGATGTTGTAAAGGTAAGCAAGGATGGAGAAGTGACGATTCTTGGACCTGGAACAGCAAGAGTATACGCAGTGGCAACAGGAACAAACAACTTTAACAGAGATATCAGTGATGCGATTGTGATCACGGTAGAAGATAAGAAATCAGATCCTGATATAAAAAACAATGTTGGAAATACAACAACAGCAATGCAAAATGCAACAATACCAGACACAACAACAGTGATTCAAAATGCTTCAACAGCGAACACAAAAATAGCCGTGCCAAGAGTCGTTGTAAAAAAACTAAAAGCAGGAAAAAAACAGATCAGATTAACATGGAAAAAACAATCCAAAGTATCAGGATATGAAATACGATATGCAACAAAAGCCAATATGAAGAAGGCGAAACGGATCAAAGTAAATGCCAAAACAGCAAGTAAAACGATCAAAAAATTAAAATCAAAGAAACGATATTATATTCAGATCAGAGCATATAAAACAAATGATCACAAAAAAGATTTATGGAAATTGGAGTATAAAGAAAACATTAAAAACCAAATAACAGGAAGGAAAAGAAATGAGAAGAAGGAAGTTATATAGAGGATTGGCAGTTGCATTTTCAGCAATCCTTCTGGCAACAAGTAACCCAGCAACATTACAAAATGTTGCTGCAAAAGGAATTCATTTACAAAAAAAAGCAAAGGCAAAGATGATCCTGGAAGATCCGACGGAGAATGGAGTTTACACATTATCAATGACGATTAACAGAGAAGGAACATCTGAGGAATCAATGCTAAGCGGATTTATTGATCCAAAGATTAAAGTTACCGTTCAGGATGGAAAGACATGGGTAAAGATTCTTAGTACAACATATGCAGATATGATGTACGATATCACACTTGGAGATTCAGAAGGAAATTATAAAACATCTGAAAAAACTCCAGTAGGAGAAAAAAATTCTGCGGGCACTTATAATATGTATGAGTATAAGATTCAGATCAATAAATTGTCAGACATCACAAAAATCGCAGTATTGGCAGAACCTATGGGAGGAAGCAGAGACAATATAGGAAATTATGAAAAATATACAAAAGCGGATATAGAAGATATGTCGATCGAGTAGAGGATGGACAGGCTTTGATGCCATCAAAGATCAAGATCAAAACCAACAGGAAAAGAAGCACTGAATCAAGCGTTGATCGATTATGGACTGGATAAGAATAATGATGGAACTGTCACAAAAGAAGAAATTCAGCAATACAAAGGTGACAAGATGGAATTACAGAATTGCAATTTAAGTAATGAAGGATTGGAATTGCTCAAGTACCTTCCGGAGTCTGTGACAACCCTTAATCTTTCTTATAATAACATAACTGAGCTTCCATCAGATCTGTTGATGATGATGCCACAATTAGAAAATTTCTATATGGAAAATAGTAAACTTACGTCTATCCCAAAAGGATTCTTCAAGAGCAACACAAAGCTTAACTGGATCGCGTTGGATGGAAACGAGATTACAACATTAGAAGATGGAATATTCAAAGGACTAGATCAGCTGACAATATTAGGACTCGAAAACAATAAGATTTCAAAAGTAGATAAAAATGCCTTTGAAGGTATGAAAAAAATAGAACAGCTGAGTTTATATGGAAATAATCTCACAACATTAGAAGATGGAAGTCTCAAACCATTGGCAGGGTCATTAAAAATGTTGTTTTTACAGGAAAATAATATGGAAAGTCTTCCAAAAGCAGTAGAGGATTGTTCCTCATTGACGGAACTGCATGCATGGGATAATGGAATGAAAGATATCAGCAAAGTTGATTTTTCAAAACTTCCGGAATTGACAGAATTAAACCTTATGCATAATGAGATAACACAGATTCCAGAAAATGCATTTGCAAAAAACACAAAACTTGATGGTTTGGATCTGTTTGATAATGATTTGACCTCTGTATCACCAGATATTCTTCCAAATGGAGTTAGTCTAAGAAAACTGGACCTTAAATTCAATAACATGCAGATCATAGATAAAAAGCTGATCAATAAAAGCCAGTCATATAATAAATTTTATCCACAGAAGTCCGCAATGGAATTAAGACTAGAGAAAAGCGGTGATCAAGAGATGAAATGGTCACAGCAGTTAAGTGCGTTGGATTTGATGTTCTGGTATGAAGAAACAAATGATGCAAAGAAAAAAGAACTTCAGTCAGTTGATGAATATAAAGAATATCTGAAAGAACAAGGATATGCGGAAGGCGATTTTACAAAGACATTAAAAGATTTGTCATATCAGTGGGATATCGTAACCAAAATTCAAAAGAAAGACACAAATGGAAGATTTGTAACGATCGATCAAAGAATCAATGAGGGAAAAGCAGACGAAATGGATGGTTCTTTCAAGTTTACAGAAGATGGAACGTATCGAGTTGTAAAGGATGTTTATGGTTACATGAGTTCTATGAGAAATTTCTTATTTGAAGCAAAATCAAATGAAGTAACAATTGAAGATAAGAAAGAAGACAAGAAGGAAGATAAAACAACAGCAACTTCGCAAATAACAACAATAAAGAAGAAAGAAATACAAATAGCAAAACCATCAAGGGTTGTAAAGCTTAAAATAAAAAAATCTTCAAAGAGATCTGTGAAAATAAGCTGGAAAAAGCAGAAAAAATGCATCAGGATATGAAGTTTACAGATCAACGAAGAAGAATAAATCGTTTAAGAAGATCACAACATTGAAAAAAGCTGGAAAAGTAATTTATGTTAATAAAAAACTGAAAAAAGGAAAAACATATTATTACAAAGTACGTGCTTATAAAGTAGTATCTGGCAAAAAAGTATACGGAAAATTTTCAATGATCAAAAAAATTAAGATCAAAAAATAATCTACAAAGGAGAAAATGATGAGAAAAAGAGTATTAACATATTCACTAGCAGTAGCAATGGCAGTAGCAATGGCAGTTCCACAGACAGTAATCTTATCAACAGGTATTGTACAGGTAAAAGCGGCAAATACAGAAACTGGATTAAAAACAGGAATTGCGATCACAAAAGCAGAATGGGGAAAAAACTGGTCAGGAAAAGAAAATTATATTAAATTTACTGAAATGGATAAATCTGCATCTACTTCTTCAGATTATTGCAGTAAGATCAATAAAGTTGTAGTGAACGACAAGGAATATCCAGTTTATGATGAAGAAGGAAAAGATAATTATTATTCAATGACATATTCTGATGGACTTTGTATATATATGGGATCGATCAAAGATGGCGAAAACACAATCATTGTTTCAGCAAATGGTTACAAAGATAAAAAGATCATTGTGAATGTCGACAAAACAGCAAAAACAGTAACTTTCGTTTCACAGGAAGATTTGGGATCAGGAGATGCAGTGATCGATAAAAATGCGTTAAATAATATGATCACAGCAGCAAAAGCATATACGAAAAGAATCGGCATCTGATGAAAAATGGAATGCATTCCAGGAAGCGATCAAAACAGCAAGAAGATGTATATAATAAAGAAATACTGCAAACCTTCAGGAATCAGAT
>ENA-OQIO01001432-OQIO01001432.1-human-gut-metagenome-genome-assembly--contig:-NODE-1432-length-11635-cov-1.551008_pt1 | contig 11635 bp, 16 predicted proteins | sample MGYA00242573_ERZ504737 | MGnify/ENA primary metagenome ERZ504737 (study PRJEB26092, sample SAMD00036203) | human gut metagenome | host: Homo sapiens | study: EMG produced TPA metagenomics assembly of... | reverse complement strand
ACAAAACAAACAAGTTGTTGATGATTTTAAACAAGAGATAAAAAAGAAACAAAGAGTACATTTCCTAAAGGAAATGGTAGGAAATTTAAAAAATATTTCTTTTAGTTTATATTATAATCATATTATTGATGACAGTCTTACTTTGTGGAGTTATAAGTGGGTTATTTGCTTTCTTTATTTTAGGATTCCTTATTTTTGTAGGAATCCTTTATTATTTATTTAGACATAAAAAATCTATCGCATGGATAGATTTTTATAATAAATGAATATTATTTTTTTCACATTCATCAATCATTTCTTGAGGCCAAATACTTGCTTGTACTTCACCAATATGAGCACGATTTAAAAGTAACATACAAAGTCTTGATTGACCAATACCACCACCGATAGTGTAAGGTAATTCTTTATTCACGATGGCTTGATGATATGGAAGATTTAAACGATCTTCACAGTTTTCTTTCTTTAATTGTTCAACTAAAGAATTTTCATCCACACGGATACCCATTGATGAGATTTCTAAGGCACATTGTAATGGTTCGTACCAGAATAACAAGTCACCATTGAGTTTCCAATCATCATAGTCTGGTGCACGTCCATCATGCTTTTGTCCACTTTGTAAAACATTACCGATTTGCATAACAAAGACACACCCGAATTCTTTACAAATTTTATTTTCTCTTTCTTTAGCTGCTAAATCAGGATGTTGATTTTCTAATTCTTGTGCAGTAATGAAATGAACACGATCTGGTAAACGATTAACAACATGAGGGTATTTATACCAAACTTCATGTTCCATATGTTTAATGACTTTAAAAATCTTTTTAACATGATTTTTTAATGTTGTAATATTGCGATCTTCTTTTTCGATGACACGTTCCCAATCCCATTGATCAACATAGTAAGAATGTAGGTTATCAACTTCTTCATCTTTTCTAATAGCGTTCATATTTGTATAAAGTCCTTCACGAACACCAAAACCATATTTTTTAAGTGCCATTCTTTCCATTTAGCAAGTGAATGCACAACTTCAATATCATCATTTTCAAAACATTTAATTTTAAAAGAAACAGGTTTTTCTACACCATTTAGATTATCATTTAAACCACTACTTTTTTGAACAAAAAAGTGGTGCTGAAATTCTTTCTAACATTAAAGCTCTTCCAAATTCTTTTTGAAATGTATCTCTTATGTATTTAATTGCTTCTTGTGTTTGTCTTAAAGACAACACAGGATCATAATTTTCTGGAATTATGAGATTCATTTTAATTTTTCCCCCTTTAATAAATATGTTCTATTTTTATCATTTATCTAGATATATGAAAGATAATAATAAAAAATTATAATAGCTATAAAAGTGTTTCAAATGTATTCACTTGTTGTCAATTACCTTTCTTTTCTGTATAATAAGAAAAAATGAAAAGTAGGTGTAAACATGAGAAATTTAGAACATGTTAAACATGTTATTATAAAAATTGGTTCGACTTCTTTGTGTAATGAAGATGGACAACTAGATAAAGAAAGAATTTTAAAACTCATCCAACAAATAGCTATTTTAAAACGTAAAGGGTTAAAAGTAACACTTGTTTCATCAGGAGCGATTTCTTCAGGAATGGGTGTTTTAAATTTAAGTGAAAAACCTAAAGAAATTTCTAAAAAACAAGCACTTGCGGCTATTGGACAAGCACATTTGATGCAAATTTATGAAGATTTATTTTCATTGTTTCATTTAAAATGTGCACAGATTTTATTAAATCATGATGATTTTGATCATCGTAAACGTTTGATGAATTTAAGCTATGCTTTATCTTCTATTTTAGATTATGATGTGATTCCTATTATTAATGAAAATGATACATTAGCGGTAGATGAAATCAAAGTAGGAGATAATGATACATTATCTGCCTTACTATTACCTATTGTGGATGCACAATTACTTGTTTTAGTTTCAGATATTGATGGACTTTATAATGATAATCCTCATACCAATTCCAATGCAAAATTATTAAGTGATATTGAACTTGTGGATGATAAAATTATGAACTTTGCGAAAGATTCAAGTAGTCAATTTGGTACAGGTGGGATGGTGACAAAATTACGTGCTGCAAAAATCGTTAATGATTATGGAGGAGATATGGCCATCGTTAATGGCAACAATGAAACAGCTCTTATTGATTTATTAGAAGGAAAACAAATTGGAACATATTTTAGTGGAAAAGCGGGGCGCACTTTAAGTGCTAGAGATCATTGGATCATGTATCGTAGTTCTCCTAAGGGAAAAGTCATTGTTGATGATGGTGCATGTGAGGCTTTAAAAACACATACAAGTTTACTACCTAAAGGAATCAAAGAAGTTGAAGGTTCATTTATGCAAGGTAGTGTCATTGATGTTCTTTCTTTTAAAGGACACTTAATAGCAAGAGGTATTACGAATTATTCAAGTGATGAGTTAAAATTGATTAAAGATCATCATAGTAATGAAATAGAAAGTATTTTACATTATAAAGATTATGATGAAGTGATTCATGCAGATAATCTAGTCATTAATAAGGGGTGAAATTATGATTAAGGACCAACTTAAAGAAGCTAAAAAAGCATGTCGTTTTATGCAAAATGTTAAACCAGAAGTAAAAAATAAAGCTTTAAAAAATATTTCTGAGGCATTAATTCAAAAAAGTGAATTGATTATTCAAGAAAATCAAAAAGATATTGCAGAAGCTAAAAATAATGGTATTAAAGAATCAATGGTTGATCGTTTATTATTAAATAAAGAACGTATTGAAGCGATGGCAAAAGATATTTTAAAAGTAATTGATTTACAAGATCCTATTGGAACTCTTGTAAGAGAAATTAAAAGACCCAATGGTTTAGTGATTCAACAAATCAGAATTCCTTTAGGAGTGATTGGGGTAATTTATGAATCAAGACCTAATGTAACAGTAGATATTGCCAGTTTATGTATTAAAACAAACAATGTTTGTGTTTTAAAAGGTGGTAAAGAAGCCATTCATTCAAATCGCATTTTAGTTCAAATTATAAATGAGGCTATTCAAGATGTTTTACCAACACATACGGTTACTCTTATTGAAACAAAAAAGCGTGAAGAAACTTTAGATTTAATTCAAGCCCATGATTATGTAGATGTCATTATTCCTCGTGGAAGTGCAGGGCTTATTCAATATGTTGTTAAAAATGCAACTGTTCCAGTAATTGAAACAGGAGCAGGAATTTGTCATCTTTATGTTGATCAAGAAGCCAATCTTGATATGGCTTTAGAAATTGCAAAAAATGCAAAGATCCAAAGACCATCTGTATGTAATGCAATTGAAACGATTCTTGTTCATCAAAAAGTATCACCAGAATTCTTACCAAAACTTCAAGAAATATTTAAAAGTGTACAAATCTATGGTGATGAAAAAACAAGAAAAATCATAGATTGTCTAGAAGCTACTGAAAAAAATTATGCTACAGAATATGATGATTATATTTGTAATATAAAAGTTGTAGATGATATTGAAGAAGCGATTGAACATATTTATAACTATTCAACAAAACATTCAGAATCGATTATTACCGAAAATAAAGAAACAGCAAAATATTTCATGGAATCTTTAGATTCGGCTTGTGTTTATCATAATGCTTCTACACGTTTTAGTGATGGGGGAGAGTTTGGTTTTGGGGCAGAAGTGGGTATTTCAACACAAAAACTTCATGCCAGAGGCCCACTTGGTTTACAGGAAATTACTTCTACAAAATATATGATTTATGGAAATGGTCAAGTAAGGAGCTAAGCTCCTTCTTTTTTTATAGAAAATTAATTAGTGTACTAATTATATTGACATTAGTTAGTGCACTAATTATAATATTTAGTATACTAACTAATAAAAGGAGGCGTCTTATGGATCCATTGGAATTTGAGGATATTAAAGAAGATCTTTCTACAATTTAAATCTCTCCATAAAAATATTCATGAGTTCACAAGTAAAAAAAGTAATATACAAGGCTTATCAGCTGATCAATGTTATTTGTTAGGTCTGATTGATCATTTTGGTCATCCGAATCAAAAAATTCTTGCAGAACGTTTAAAAATTACACCAGCTACATTATCAGTAAGATACAAACGTTTAGAAAAGGCGGGTTTTATTGAAAAAATTGTAAGTAAGCAAGATAAAAGAAATATTACTTTGCATATTACAGAAAAAGGAAATAAAGAAATTGAAAGTTGTAAAGATGGCATGAAAATGTTTACAACACGCTTATTTGGAGGAATAAATAAAGAAGATTTAGATAGAATGAGAACGTATTGTCAAATCTTTGAAAAGAATATTTGTTTAATGAAGGAGGAGTTAGATGTTCAAGATTAAAGGATATTTAAAGAAGTTCTGGTATTTAATTCTTGCTTGTATTTGTTTATTGTTTGTACAAGCACAAACTGAATTAACTTTACCAGATTATATGAGTGATATTGTTTCAGTGGGAATTCAAGCAGGGGGATTTGCTTCACCTGTTTCAGATGTTTTAACGGAAGAAACTTATCAACATTTATTATTGTTTGTTGATCAAAAGGATCAAAAAACAGTAAAAAAAGATTATAAAAAAGTTAGTAAAGTCAATCAAGATATCATTGATACATTTCCTAAGGCTAAAGGAAAAACAGTTTATCAATTGAAAGATTTATCAAGTGATGAAGAAAGTGAATTAGAAGATATTTTAATGAAACCGATGTTAATTATTACTTCGCTTGATAGTATGGATACTTCTAGTAAAGAGTATCAAGAAAAATTTGGACAATTACCTCCAAATATGAGTGTTTATGATGCGATTTCTTTTATGGATGAAAGTCAAAAATCAAAGATGTTTGAAGACATGGATACAAGAATAGATACAATGGGTGAAAGTACTTTAAAAATTGCAGCCGGTAATGGTGTTAAAGCTGAATATAAAAAATTAGGTGCTGACATTGACAAAGTACAAACCGATTATATTTTTAAAACAGGTTTAAAGATGTTAGGAATTGCTTTACTTGGAACAGTGGCTGCCATTTCAGTTGCTTTCTTTGCGACAAAAGTTGGTGCTGGTGTAGCGCGAGCTTTAAGAAAAGATGTTTTTGAAAAAGTAGAAAGCTTTTCTAATGAAGAATTTAATCATTTTTCAACAGCGTCGCTTATTACACGTACAACAAATGATATTACTCAAGTACAAATGGTGACAATGATGCTTTTACGTATTGTATGTTTTGCACCAATTATTGGTATTGGGGCTTTGATTAAAGTTTTTAAAAGAATCACCATCAATGACATGGATCATTGCAGTTGTTATTCTTGTTATTTTTGGTGTGATGGCGGTTGCGTTTGCTGTAGTTATGCCAAAATTCAAAATTATTCAAAATTTAATTGACCGTTTAAATCTCACAATGCGTGAAAATTTATCAGGAATGCTTGTTATTCGTGCTTTTGGTAATGAAAAACATAGTGAAGATCGTTTTGATAAAGCCAATAAAGATGTTACAAATTTAAACTTATTTGTTAATAGATCAATGGCTTCTATTATGCCAATTATGATGTTTATCTTTAATGTCGTTACTTTAGTAATTGTCTATTATGGTTCTAAACAAATCGATTTAGGTAATTTAGCAATTGGACAAATGATGGCCTTTATGCAATATGCAATGCAAATTATTATGGCCTTTTTAATGATTGCAATGATTGCTATTATGTTACCTCGAGCTAGTGTTGCTGCTAATCGTGTTTATGAAATTATTGAAACTAAGCCAACAATTCAAGATCCAACAAATCCAATTGCTTTAGATGAAAGTAAAAAAGGACTTGTTGAATTTAATCATGTTTCATTTGCTTATCCAGGGGCGAGTGAACCGGTTTTAAAAGATATTGATTTTGTTGCTAAACCCGGACAAACAACAGCTTTTATTGGCTCTACTGGTTCAGGAAAATCAACACTTATTAATTTAGTACCTCGTTTTTATGAAGTCAGTGAAGGAAGTATTAAGGTTGCAGGAGTTGATGTTCGTGAGATGACACAACATGAATTACGTGATCGTATTGGACTTGTTCCTCAAAAAGGAAACTTATTTTCTGGAACAATTCGTTCTAATTTAAAATATGGTGCACCAGAGGCAACAGATGAAGAATTAGAAGAAGTGATTCGAATTGCTCAAGCAAAAGAATTTATTGATCAAAAAGAAGAACGTTTTGATATGGAAATTTCACAAGGTGGAACAAACGTTTCTGGTGGTCAAAAACAAAGACTTGCGATTGCTCGTGCTATTGCGAAAAATCCAGATATTTATATTTTTGATGATAGTTTTTCAGCACTTGATTTCAAAACAGATGCTAAACTTCGTCAAGAATTAAATCAACTTGTTAAAAAGACAAAAAGTACAGTTTTATTAGTAGGACAACGTATTGCTTCTATTATGGATGCAGACCAAATCATTGTCCTTGATGAAGGAAGAATTGTTGGTAAAGGAACACATGATGAATTAATGAAATCATGTCAGGTTTATCAAGAAATTGCCTATTCTCAATTATCTAAGGAGGAACTAAGTCATGAGTAATGAAAGAAGAAGACAAGGGCCTCGTGGACCAATGGGTCATGGAATGAGAGGTAATGGTGAAAAAGCCAAGAATTTTAAAGGAACATTAAAGAAATTATTTGTTTATTTAAAACCTTATTATTTTAAATTAGCGGTTGTTATTATTTTTGCGGTAGGATCAACGATTTTTACAATTGTAGGACCAAAGATTCTTGCTAAAGCAACAGATAAATTATCTGAAGGAATTATGGCCAAGGTAAGTAATACAGGAGGAATTGATTTTGATTATATTGGTATGATCTGTTTGATTCTTGTTGGTTTCTATCTTGTCAGTGCACTCTTTAGTTTTATTCAAGGATTTATTACATCTTCGATTTCACAAAAAGTTGCTTATGATTTAAGAAGCTCTTTATCTAAGAAGATGTCAAGAATGCCTTTAAGTTATTTGATAGACATTCTAGTGGAGACACTTTAAGTAGAGTAACCAATGATATTGATACAATTGCACAATCACTCAATCAAAGTTTATCGCAAGTGATTACATCTTCTGTTACAGTTGTTGGAATCTTTATTATGATGCTTACGATTTCAGTAAAGATGACTTTGATTGCGGTACTTGTTTTACCACTTTCGATGTTACTTATTATGTTTGTTATGAAACATTCACAAAAGTATTTTAGTAGACAACAAAAAAGTTTAGGGGATGTCAATGGTCATATTGAAGAAATGTATGGTGCTCATGATGTTGTCAAAGCATTTAATGGGGAAGAAGATTCTGTTAAAACTTTTAATGAATATAATGATGCGCTTTATGATTCAGCATGGAAATCTCAATTTTTATCAGGTTTAATGCAACCTTTAAGTAACTTTGTAGGAAACTTAGGATATGTAAGTGTTTGTTTATTAGGTGGTTTTTTAGCAGGGGGTAATACGATTACGATTGGTGATATTCAAGCCTTTATCCAATATGTACGCCAATTCAATCAACCAATTGCCCAACTTGCTCAAACAATGAATATGTTACAAAGTACAGCAGCCGCTGCGGAACGTGTTTTGAATTCGTAGAGGAAGAAGAATTAGAACCTGAAACAGTTAAAATTGAAACAGATGAAGTTGAAAAATTACATGGTTCAGTTACTTTCAATCAAGTTAATTTTGGTTATCTTCCAGAAAAACAATTATTCATGATTTCAATATGCATGTTCATGCTGGACAAACAGTCGCTATTGTTGGTCCAACAGGAGCAGGAAAAACAACGATTGTTAAATTGTTGATGCGCTTTTATGAATTAAATAAAGGTTCAATTATGATTGATGGTCATGATATTAAAGATTTTTCAAGACATGATTTAAGAAGTTTGTTTGGAATGGTTTTACAAGATACATGGCTTTTTAATGGAACAATTAAGGAAAACTTGATGTATGGTAAATTAGATGCCAGTGATGAAGAAGTAAAAAATGCCTGCGAAATGGCGTATGTAGATCATTTTGTCAATACTTTAGAAGATGGTTATGATACGGTTCTTGATGAAGAAACATCAAATATTTCACAAGGACAAAAACAATTATTGACAATTGCGAGAGCTTTCTAAAAGATCCTAAAAATTCTTATTTTTAGATGAAAGCAACTTCTTCAGTTGATACACGTACAGAAGTGCTTATTCAAAAAGGTATGGAAAAATTAATGGAAGGACGTACAAGCTTTGTTATTGCACACCGTCTATCAACGATTCGTGATGCTAATACAATCATTGTCATGAAAGATGGCGATATTGTAGAAATTGGTAATCATGATGAATTGTTAGAAAAGGTGGAATTCTACGCCTCACTTTATCAATCACAATTTGAAGGTAGCGAAATTTAGAAGCAAAGAAATTTGCTTCTTTTTTCTTTTCAAAACATGTTTATATATGGTATAGTACAAGCCGAGGGATGATGTTATGGTGAAAAGAAAACCACAATATGTCAAAATTAAAGAATATATTATTCAAAATATTGAAGATGAAAATATAATGAAAATGAACAAATTGAAAGTGAACATGCTTTATGTGAACTTTTTGGTGTTACCCGAATGACAGTGCGCCAAGCTTTAACAGATTTAATCAATGAAAACATAATCTATTCTGTTCCTAAAGTTGGCTCATTTGTTTGTAAGAAATCGAGATTTAAAAGTTTTGATGGACTAAACAGTGTTACAGAAGACTGTGCTAAGAAAAAAGAAGATTGTACAAGTCATGTCGTTTTAAATGAACTTGAAGAAGCTACAGATTTAATGAAAAAAGAATGGCTTTAGAAGATAATAAAGTATGGCACGTTAAACGTGTAAGACTTGTAAACGGAGAGCCTTTATGTTTTGAAGATGATTACTGTAATTATGATTTAACAGGAGATATTCCTTTAGAAGTATCCAGTACATCTTTATTTAATCATTTTGAAAATGATCTCAATTTACATATTGCTTTTTCCGATCAACAAATTGATGCGGTTTTAGCGGGTGAAGAACTAGGAAAATATTTACAAGTTGATCCAGTGACACCTTTGCTTAGAGTTTTATCGATTACATGCTTACATAATGGTAAATGTATTGAATATGGGTATACTTATTATCGTGTAGACAAGTATACTTTTAACCAAGTTGCATATCGTAGAAAATAAAAGGATGTTGTCAAATCCGTTTGGTTTGTTATAATGAGAATGTTAAAAAGGAGATTTTAGATGAATTATTTATATATTGCATTAATATCAATGGTACCTTTAATTGAACTTAGAGGAGCAATTCCTGTTTCTCAAGGATTAGGATTACCAATTATTCCATCTTATATTGTTTGTATTTTAGCAAATATGGTACCTGTACCTTTTATTTACTTATTTGCTAGAAAGGTTTTAGTATGGGGTTGTGATAAACCAGTTATTGGTAAATTTTTCACTTGGTGTTTAGACAAAGGTGAAAGAGGTGGAAAGAAGCTTCAAGAAAAAGTAGGAAGAAGTACTTTTGTTGCTTTATTATTATTTGTAGGAATTCCACTTCCAGGGACAGGTGCATGGACAGGAACACTTGCAGCTAGTATTTTAGATATGGATTTTAAATCAACAACGATTGCCGTTATGCTAGGAGTTTTACTTGCTGGTGTAATTATGATGGTGGTTAGCTTTTTAGGATTTTCATTAATTTAGAAGTATCTTTATACTTCTTTTTTTTGTAAGGAGGACGTGTATGAACGTAGAAATTATTAATGTTGGAACAGAATTGTTACTTGGAGAAATTGTCAATACCAATGCAACTTATTTACAAAAAATGTGTAAGGAATTAGGTTTAATGTTTTCTTTCAAACGGTAGTAGGAGATAATTCACAAAGATTTTTAGATTGCTTAGAAATTGCTTTTAATAGAGGATGTGATTGTGTTATTACTACAGGTGGGCTAGGACCAACTGAAGATGATCTCACAAAAGAATTATCTGCAAAGTATTTAGGCTTAGAAATGATTTATAATGAAGCAGAAGCCAAAAAAGTGAATGATAAATGTTGCTTTGTATCACAACTAGATCAAGTGACGGATAATAACTTTAAACAAGCTTATTTTCCTAAAGATTGTTATGTTTTAGATAATCCAATAGGAACTGCTAATGGGTGTGTGATGTCTAAAGATAAAAAAATGATTGTTAATCTTCCTGGGCCACCAAAAGAAATGACATATGTTGTTGATCATCAGCTTCAACCATATTTAGAAAAATATCGTCAAGCTAAAATCTATACGTATGATATTGTAACTCAAGGTGTCGGAGAATCGGCAGCAGCTACCATGATTGATGATATTGTTCAAAGTCAAAAAGAGGTTTCTATTGCTTTATACGCTTCAGAGGAATATGTAAGAATTCGTTTAGGGGTTAAAGCAAAACATCAAGATGAAGCAGATGTTTTAGTGAAAAAACAAAAGAATTGATTGAAGAAAGATTAAAGGAATTATATTGTTGAAAATCCTAATTTATTTGAAGAAGTGATGAAAAAGATTAATGGATTTACTATTTTAAATGAATGTGATTTTTTATTAAGTGATTATTTTGTTAATAATGGAGGGCCAGTCTTTATTCATTTAACTTTGAAGGAACATCCATTAGGTGAAATTGTTCATGTGTTATTAAAATATAAAGAAAAGAAATATCTTTCGATATTCCTTTACTTGTTAAAGCAAGTCTTTCTTTATCTAAACTTGAATCTAAATTGATTTATCAAAATTGATCAATTAATTCGATAAACTTTAAAGTTGCTTGTGATAAGCTTCTTCTTTTAAGATAAGCATAGCCAATGCTTCTTGAAGGAAGGGGCTTTTTTAATTGTATTTCATAAACTTTATTTTTTTCTAAAAAATCATGAGAGAATTCTTTAACAACACACGCATTTCCTAAATTGGCATGAGTAAATTCTAAGAGTAAGTGATGTGCTCCGAGTTCCATTTCGGGTTTTAATAAAATACCATGTTTCGCAAAATATTTATCAATATAATTTCTTGAATTACTTGATTTTTCTAAAAGAATAAGATTCTTTTTCGCAATTTCTTGATAGCTGTAAAGATGATCATCTTTTTCTTTAGAGATAAAGATATCATGAATTGTTAAACATTCTTTCATCGCTAGACTTTCATCATCAAAAGGAAGATTGATAAAGGCAAGATCAATCGTTCCATTTTTTAAATGTTCAACTGTTTCAATAGAAGTTCCATTGACAACATTGATTTTGATTGTTGGATAAAGATGATGAAATTGTTTTAATAAATCAATTAAGTAATTTTCGCAAATTGAATCACCAGCACCAATATTTAACTGTCCTGAAAGTAATTCGTTATAATGAGAAAGTTCATTTTCAACGCTGGTAATTAAAGCAAGGGCTTCAGTAATGTTTTTATGAAGGAGCATACCTTCTTTAGTAAGAGTAACGCCTTTGTTTAAACGAATGAAGAGTTGGGTATTTAGTTCTTTTTCTAAAGCATGGATTGTTTGAGAAACAGCAGATTGTGAAATGAATAAATTCTTTGCTGCTTTTGAAAAAGAAAGGGTAAGATGCTGCTTCATTAAATATCTTATATTGTT
>ENA-OQIO01001431-OQIO01001431.1-human-gut-metagenome-genome-assembly--contig:-NODE-1431-length-11639-cov-2.890375_pt1 | contig 11639 bp, 16 predicted proteins | sample MGYA00242573_ERZ504737 | MGnify/ENA primary metagenome ERZ504737 (study PRJEB26092, sample SAMD00036203) | human gut metagenome | host: Homo sapiens | study: EMG produced TPA metagenomics assembly of... | reverse complement strand
ATCGGATATACAGGGAATCTCTGCCTCCCAGAGAAGTGGTATGCATCGGGATACCGATAACCGGCATCGGGAAAATAGCAGCACACATACCCGGCAGATGGGCAGCCATACCGGCGCCTGCAATGATTACTTTAAATCCTTTCTCCTCTGCGCTCTTCGCATACTCAAAGAATACATCTGGTTCTCTGTGTGCAGAAATAATCGTCATCTCGTAATCTACGCCTAATTTTTCCAACATTGCTGCGGCTTTGCTCATCACCGGCATGTCAGAATCACTTCCCATAACAATTCCTACTTTAGCCATTGCTTGTCTCCTTTGCTCATAAATACTTATTAGTTTCTCTTATAAGTAGTTTTAATTAATTCATCTCTACTTATTAATAATAATACTAAGTCTGTCACTTCTTGTCAATATAAATCATGAAAATTGCCAGGAACAGCCAAAAAAAGAGAACCTCCCAACAAGCTGTTCTCTTTTCTTCTCTGTTATCCGATCAGTTGTTCCAGATATTCTTTTCCTGCCAGAATATCTTTTTTCTGTTCTTCTCCTGAGATTTCTCTCTCGATGGTAATATCTCCGTCATATCCCACTTCTTTTAACCGTTCGACAAAGACCGGATAATTGACCTTTCCCTGCCCGATCGGCACTTCTTCTCCAAGGAGATGACCGTCTGTCGGGTATTTTCCGTCTTTTCCGTGGACGCCGCGCACATATTCCCCGAAGACCTCCAGCGCATCCACCGGATTGGCTTTTCCGTACATTAAAAGATTCGCCGGATCCAGATTCACTCCCACGCATCCTTCGCCCACATCTTTTTCGATATCCTGCAGCGCCCGTTTCAATGTAACCGGAGTCTCCTGTCCGGTCTCGAACAGGAAGACCTGTCCGTTCTTTTTACACCGTTCTGCCACTTCCTTACAGGCATTCAGTGTTCCCTGATAGTTCGTATCATATGGATTTTCCGGCATATACCCTACATGGGTGACAAAATCGGTAACACCGAGTTTTTTGCAAAATCAGAGCCTTCCAGAAGCATCCTTACCCGTTCTGCCCGGTAATCTGCCGGGACCAGACCCAGGGTCAGCTGACCATCATAAAAATCCCAGACTTTCCGTCCGCCCCAGCCACACCAGAATGCACTGATAGTAATCCCGTGTTTTTCGGCTGCCGCCAGAATCGCTTCCGCTGCCTTCTCATCGTTGATAATTTTCCGCTCCCAGCATACCAGCTGACAGCTCTCCATGCCCATCGCACGGACTTCCGCAAATTTTTCATCAATATCTGTGTCCGCTTCCATACGGACGACCACTCCTACCCGCATATGTTCCCTCCTGTATTTCTCAGATATACATTTCTTTTTTCTCACGAAGATACAGCTTCGCAGCTTCCCACTCTTCCAATGCCTGTTCTACGGATTTTACGCCTTCCTGAAGCGGCGCGAGAGTGATTTCTTTTCCATCCTGCAGACATTCCAGAAAATACTTGATCTCTGTATAATATGGTCCGAGGTTCGTGATGTTGATACCAGTATTCGTCTGTCCCTCATACTCCGGATGAAGTTCCGGAATGATCTCTGTTCCGTCATCTTTGTATACCGCAAGTCCCGGCTGTCCTGCCTGATTAAAGTAAACAGTTCCTTTTTCAAAATACGCCCGGAATCCTGCCTGGAATTTCGGTATCGGAGACACATCCCACACCCCTTCTGCTGTAGCAAATACATCACCGAACTCATAGGTGGTGATTACCTGATTGATCATACCGGAATCAAATGTCGTTGCCCGTACTTCAAAATCATCCGGCTCACCCAGCATGTATCTCAAAAATCCAAGTCATGGATATGAAGATCCAGCACAACGGAACCACTCTTTTTCTCATCATGGAACCATCCCTCAAATCCCCAGCGGACATTGCCGCTCACACGTTGCATCACGATCGATTTAAGCTTTCCGAGTGTCTTGTTATCGTACACTTCTTTCAGATAGCGGTATTCGTCAAAGGCACGCACCACCTGTCCTACCATGACTTTCACTCCTGTTTCTTTCTGTGTCTCCAAAAGCAGTTCTCCTTCTTCTCTGGTCAGGCAGACCGGTTTTTCTACCAGAACATTCATGCCCTTTTTCATAGCTGCTACGGCATGCTCTGTATGCAGGTAGCTTGGAAGGCAGATATGTACTGCATCCAGATTTTCACGTTCGATCAGTTCCATTCCATATGTATATGTCCGCGCTTCGGGAAATTCTGCTGCTGCTTTCTGTAAAAATTCTTCCCGGCAGTCCGCCAGTGCGACCACTTCCACGTCCATCTGGGAAGACAGAACTTTTAAGGACAGATAATGAGTAGTTCCCATTCCGCCACATCCAATGACTCCTACTTTCATCTTTTGATACCTCCTCTTGCTGTTTCCTATGTATTTATGTATTATTTTGTGTTTTGTAACTGTTCAGTACCTTCACAGTTACGAGCCAAAATGCATTTAAAATCACCTTCGGTGATGGCATTTTGGCTTGTATGTCTCAGGATTTTGGCATATTCATGCCAAAACACTTCGCGGTACAGTGGCTACTGAATAGTTACTGTGTTTTTTGCTTTTTTTCTCTTTTACATTAGCATTGCCTGTAATTTCTGTCAATTTTTATTTTACCTGCTCAAATTTCAAAAAGCGACCGGAAATCAACTCAGAACTTTTCAAGGTTCTCTCTGATTTCCGGTCGCTTTTTTATCCTCTGTGTACTTTTTTATTTTTCCAGTGCGTCCAGCTCTTTATTCAATTCTTCTGTTCCCGCAAGAACAAATCTTCCGTCCTGAATCAGCGGAATCTCTCTTCCATCCGCTGTCTCAACCAGGATGGCTCCCAGTTCATCATACGGAATCGTGATATCGGTGTGACAGCCCAAATATGCTTTGCTCACATCTTCTTTTCTCAGAATTGAAACTTCATTATCTCTTGCTATGATTTCTTTTCCATCCGGATTATATACTTTCGTATCTTCCGCCCAGCTGTAACAGGTATCCCCCACCGCAAAGTGCGGTCCCGTCTTTTCTGCAATCAAAATCGGAAGTTTCGCCTCGATACCATATTCTCTCGCCACCCGGTATGCCGTTGTGTTGGTTCCGATCGCAAACTCACCCATCGGAAGTGTCGGGTGATGATAGAGAATATTTTCCCGGATATATTTTTTATTTTCCTCTTCGGAATCAAAATTGGTGCAGCTATACTCTGTAATCTTTCCATCTGTAAAAACCAGTTCCAGATTCTGATACTGCAGCTCATTGAGATAAACTTTTGTTACATGCAGTTTTCCGTTTGTTCCCGTCAGTTTCGGGGAGGTAAAGACTTCTCCCACCGGGATATTGACATCTGCCACGCAGTTTTCAAAATTTGTCTGTTTTTCCGGATCTTCCAGCTTGTGTAGCTGTACACGCAGATCTGTCCGGTTTTCACCTTTTCCCAGAATATGCACACTCGTTCCGAGATCCAGTGCATCGATCAGCTTTTGCTGAATCTGCTGATACAGATTATAGTCCAACGTATTGATTTTTACCGTCTCACGAAAGATTTCTTCAAACTGATCTCCGATCGCCGGTACCGGATAGGCGATGATCGTGAAACTTCTCTCCTCTCCTTTGATATAGCGGTTCGTAATCTGACCAATCTCATTTTGCATATGCACTTTTAACTTCTGCTGCTTTTCCGTAAGCTTCATCGCATATTCACAGGTCTCCGGTACAAATGGCCGTTCTCCGAAGATTTCCACAACGGCAGGTCCGGCATGCACACCCGCCAGTTCCTTATAAGTTTCATATGCCCCGCGGGTTGCCCGCAGCTTCCGGCTGACAAAATCATCATCCAGATACAGTGCAATATCGTTACGGTGGTCATAGTCAAACTGCGGATTCGGAATCGCTCCGTAATAGCCGATCCGGTGCAGTCCCTTATTTACCATGTGCACAGCACTCCGGTAGATCACCGGCTGTAATCCCATCTGCTCAAACTGCGTAATCGCAGCACGGATCATACGCTCAAATCCCAGCACATACCGAATATTCACGGTTTTCTTTCTGGACAGATCTTTGCCGGTAGCAATAAAGCCTATCCGATAGCCTTCCGTATAGGTGCGCGCCATCGCAGTAATTTCTTCTTCCGGCAATGTATTTAAAAAGGCGGCGGTCTTTTCTTCCTCTTCGGTCACATATTCGCCGAACTGATACAGATAACGCAGATCCGTCAGATCTGCATCTTTTATGATCTTTACTGCAAAATCCAGAGCCGATCCACCGCCTGGCGTATCCGTTCTTCTACCATTTCCTGACAGTAATCGTTCACATACCAGTATAAGATTTTCCTCACGTTTTCCCTGGTCGGTACTTCTCCGCCCTCAAACTCACTATACACCTGTAAAAACAGTTCCAATCCTACCAGAAAATCCCATTCTTTCTGTTCCCAGGCATACACGATCATACCTCGAAGTTCCGTATACAGGAAGCTTAACAGTACACCCAGCTCTTCTCCCAGTATCTTTGCCGCATAATCCGGACTTGAATAAGAGGTCGGATAATTTTCCGGCAGAATATCCTGATAATACCCGGTATTTTCCAGGCGCAGTTCTTCCAGTGAAAGTTTTTTCATCTCTCCGGTTTCTACCCGGTTCCGCAGGCAGATCATCTCTTCCAGAAATCCGGCTGTCTTTGTAAAAAAATCCAGATAAGGCTCAGCCACTGTCTTTTCCTCCCGAATCTCCCGGATCCGTTCCACTGCCAGATCATATCTTTCTTTTGCTAATTCATCCACAGACATTCCCTCTACATTTCTTTTACTTTTCTCGTTTTATAATCCAATGAGAATCAATGCCAGCCATCCAACAGAAATCACTCCGTTCGCCATCGCTCCCATCACACTGAACCGATAGTTTTTCCCTTTTTCTTTAAAGCTCTTCATTCCGATCAAAAAGCCGCTGACTGAAAAAAGTACCGCCATCAGACCAAGCGCTCCGATCCAGCTTTCTGCTTTCCCTTCCCAGAAAAACGAGAGGCACGCAGATACCAGAAACAGTATCAGGGAGCAGCCGGCAAACACCAATGAAGAAAAACCGCCTTCTGTCTCTTCTTTTCTGGTAAATGTGTATTTAAATTTTCTTCTCATAAATCATTCTCCTTATCCCATTACAGATCCAAAAGGACAGATATCCAAACAATACCCCCAGTGTATTTAAGATCAGATCATCCACATCAAAACATCCCACCTTAAAAATAAGCTGAATGGACTCCACCAGAAGACTTAATCCGAATCCTGACATAGTTACCAGAACACCATTCCGTAATCGTCTGCTCAGAATCGGAAGAAAGAACCCAAACGGAAGGAAGCCGATCACATTGCCTGCCAGATTCAGAAATGACACCCAGAATCCTACCCGGTGGCGATAGATCCAGAACCTTTTGATTTCCTGAAATGGTGTCAGATTGTATCGATACATCCGCTGATCAAAACTTGTCCTTCCATATTCTTCCGAGAGAAACAGGAAGTAGATCAGCAATCCTATATAAATCACAAACAGAATCCAGCTTATGACCCGGATTCTGTTTTTTGTTTCATCTTTCACTTCTTTTTTTACCCCTTGATCCCCGTACTCTGGCTACCTTCTTTCTAAAAAGTAATCTGATATTTCTGTTTCAGAAGTTTTGCTCCTGTTACGATCATCAGCACACCGGAGACAATTCCTGTCACCAGTACCACGATGCCAAGTGCAAGGCTGGCACCGCCGCTGTGGGAAATTGTTCGGTAAATTTTTTCATTACTCATATCTTTTACCTCTTTCCCTTCTATTTTGCACCGTACTGTTCATAATATGCATCGATGGCTGCTTTTAATGTATCGTCGATCACTACTTTCCGTTACATTCTTTATTATACAGGCATTCTACCACATCAGCCATGGATACGATCGCTGCTGTGTCAAATCCGTACAGATCTTTAATTTCATCCAGTGCACATTTTTTTTCCGCCTTTTCCTACTTCCATACGATTCAGGGATACCATCAGACCAACGATTGTTACATCTGCTGCATTTCTTACTTTTGGCACAGTCTCCTCCATGGATTTCCGGAAGTTGTAACATCCTCGATCATGATACTCTGTCACCGTCTTTTAATTTACTTCCCAGAAAGCTTCCTTTATCTGCACCGTGGTCTTTTTCTTCTTTTCTGTCGGAACAGTAACGTACTTCTTTTCCATACAGTTCACTGTAAGCAATAGCAGTTACAACACCAAGCGGAATTCCTTTGTAGGCCGGTCCGAATAATACGTCAAAATCGTCTCCATAGATATCATGAATCGCTTTTGCATAATATTCACCCAGTCTTTTCAGCTGCGATCCTGTCACATACGCACCTGCATTCATAAAAAACGGAGATTTTCTTCCGCTTTTCAGAGTAAAGTCTCCAAATTTTAATACATCACTCTCTACCATAAATTTAATAAAATCCTGCTTATACTGTTCCATGCTCTGTCATCCTCCTGTTTTTCGGCTTGTGCCCGAATTTTTCCATATTTAGTGTAAGTATACTACGTTACGCACTTTTTTTTCAACTGTTGCATAAATTCCGGTCTCGCGAAAACTGAGCGGATTGCAAATATTTTTGAGGATTGTGCGAGTAAGAAGTACGACTTAATTCAATATACCGCAAAAGGCACCAGAAGAAATATTTTTCTTCCGGTGCCTTTACCTGTTCTTATTATAGCAAAAGCCTTTGTTACTTTCTAGTGATAAATTAATAAATCTCCATTTTCACCTATCGAACAATGCCTACCATATCTTTTACTGATGTGAATCCGTTTTTCTTCATATAGTCTTCGATTCCATCGATCACTTCCATCGTCACTGCCGGATTGTGGAAGTTGGCCGTTCCCACGGATACGCGCTTGCTCCGGCAAGGATGAATTCAATTGCATCTTCTGCACAGGAGATACCACCCATACCGATGATCGGGATGTTGACTGCCTGTGCACTGATAGACCATGCGGACAGCAATCGGTTTTACGATCGGACCGGATACACCACCGGTTTTATTTGCCAGGGCAAAGGTCTTTCTGTTAATATCAATCTTCATACCGGTCAGTGTGTTGATCAGTGATACCGCATCTGCACCACCGGCTTCCGCTGCCTTTGCGATTTCTGTGATATCTGTCACATTCGGTGTCAGTTTCATAATCACTGGCTGTTTTGCAATTTTTTTAATCTGCCCGGTCAGTTCTTCCACATGGTGTGCATCCTGACCGAAAGCCAGAAATCCCGCATTTACATTTGGGCAGGAAATATTGATCTCCATCATATCAATCGGTTCGTCTGCCAGCCTTTCTACTACTGCCAGATATTCTTCCGGTGCATGGCCACATACATTGACAATGATTTTTGTATCATATTGTTTCAGAAACGGGATATCTCGCTTACAGACAGATCGATTCCCGGGTTCTGCAGACCGATCGCATTCATCATACCGCCGTAGACTTCTGCCACACGGGGTGTAGGGTTGCCGCTCCAAGGAACATTTGCCACACCTTTGGTGGTCACTGCTCCCAGGCGGTTCAGATCCACATATTCTGAAAATTCTTCTCCGGATCCAAAAGTTCCGGATGCAACAGTTACCGGATTTTTCCATTCTACGCCGGCAATATTTACACTCATATCCATCAGATTTCCACCTCCGTAGAAAGAAAAACTGGTCCGTCTTTACAGATTCTCTTATTATTCACGTTGCTGTGTGCATCTTTTTCTTTTGATTTGCAGACACAGGCCAGGCAGGCACCGATACCGCATGCCATGCGCTCTTCCAGTGAGATATAACATTCGATACCATTTTCCTCTGCATACTGTTTGATAGCTCGAAGCATCGGTGTCGGACCACAGGCATAGATGATATCCGCTTTCAATTTCTGTTCCCGGATCGCATCCATTACATTTCCTTTTGTTCCCACACTGCCATCTTCTGTGGAAATATACAGTTCTCCGGCTGCTTCGAATTCTTCTTTTAAGAACGTCTGCGCGTTACGGTATCCCACAACGATCTGTTTTTTCTCACACTGCATCTGTTTTGCCAGTTCCAGGATCGGCGGTACTCCGATACCTCCGCCCATCAGAAAAGCTCGTTTTCCTTCTGCTTTTTCTACAGGGAAGCCATTTCCCAGCGGTCCGATCACCGGGATCGCATCTCCGGCTTTCAGTCTGGAAAACTCTTCGGTTCCGGTCTTCGCTCCCGTGACACGATACACCAGACGAAGTCGGCTGTTTTCCCGGTCGATCTCACAAAGACTGATCGGACGCGGAAGTAGTTTGCTTCCATCCTTACTATACAACGATACGAACTGTCCCGGTTTTGCTTCTTTCCCGATGTTTTCCGTCTGGATCCACATGCTGAAGATTCCGTCACCAATTTCTTTCTGACGGATCACAGTACAGATTTCTTTCTTTTTCATGTTCGATACTCCTGTCTATTCCAGTTTATTTTGCCGCCTGCAGTGCACCGTCGATATCTGCGATCATATCTTTCACCGCCTGTCGGGATGCTTCTGCAAAATTCTGTGCACCGAACTGTGCATATGCTTCCTGTTTGTATGCTGCGATGATACCTCTGGAAGAGTTGATGATCGCACCCAGTCCGTCTTCATTAAAGAAATGCACCAGATCCTTTCCTCTTCCGCCCTGTGCCCCGTAGCCAGGTACCAGAATAAAGGTCTTCGGCATCAGTTTTCTTAATACTTTTCCCTGTTCTGGATAAGTTGCTCCTACGACCGCGCCGATATAACTATAAGAATCTCCCATATGTTCTTTGCCCCATGCGTCTACCTGTTCTCCTACCCACTCATACAGCGGACGACCGTCGATCAGACGATCCTGGAATTCTCCACTGGATGGATTGGATGTTTTTACCAAGATAAACAGACCTTTGTTTTCTTCTTTGCAGACCTTGATGAACGGTTTGATGCCGTCAGAACCGAGATACGGATTGACCGTAGCGAAATCCTCATCAAATCCTGCGAACTGCTGGGAACCTACTTTTACTTTTCCCAGATGACCTACCGCGTAGGCCTCGGAAGTAGAACCGATATCTCCACGTTTTACATCACCGATAACTACCAGTCCTTTTTCATGGCAGTAATCCACGGTCTTTTTAAACGCTTTCACACCTTCGATACCAAACTGCTCATACATAGCAACCTGTGGTTTTACCGCCGGGATCAGATCATAGGTAGCATCCACGATCTCTTTGTTGAACTGCCAGATGGCTTCTGCTGCTCCTTCGAGTGTCTCACCATACTCTGCAAATGCACGTTTCTGGATATGTTCCGGTACATAATTTAACATCGGATCAAGACCTACTACGATCGGTGCATGTGTTTTCTGGATTTTTTCAATCAATTTGTTAATCATCTGTTTTTCTCCTCGCCTTTTGCTTTCTGTATGTTGCCTTTTCCTGTTTTATTTATCTTCGTACACGACTCTTCCACCACAAATCGTCACTTTCACTTTACCGTTTACTTTTTTACCCTGGAACGGTGTGTTCTTACCCTTCGATGCAAAATCTTTCACATCGATCACATAAGATTCTTTCGGGTCGATCACAACCACATCCGCATCTTTTCCCGGTTTCAGGGAACCTTTGTTTGTAAGATGCAGGATCTGCGCCGGATTGTAACTCATTTTTTCTGCCATCTGCATCGGTGTGATCCATCCTTTGTCCACCAGTTCAGTGATAGTCAGCGATACACTGGTTTCCAGTCCCACGATGCCGAATGGTGCGCTCTTCATAGAAACACCCTTTTCCACCATCGTATGTGTGCATGGTCGGTGCTGATCACATCAAAGACATCATTTTTCAGTCCTTCCAGAAGTGCCTGCCGGTCTTCTTTTGTGCGCAGTGGCGGATTCATCTTATAATTAGTATCACCTTCCACGATATCATCCGAAGTCAGTGTAAAATGATGGGGGCATACTTCACCGGTTACAGAGATTCCTTCTTCTTTTGCCAGACGCAGCATCACTTCACTGTCTTTTGTGGAACAATGACAAAGATGCAGGTGGCATCCGGTATCTTTTGCGATCAAAATATCTCTTGCTACAATAGTATCCTCCACTGCGTTACAAATTCCAGGCAGACCAAACTTCTCGGAATTGGTATCTTCGTTCATACAGCCTCCGTTTACCATATGAATATCTTCACAATGTGCCAGTACCGGAATATTCATGCGTGCTGCAATCTGCATCGCTTCTTTATAAATCTGCGCATTCATAACAGATTTTCCATCCTCACTGATCGCCGGCGCGCCCGCCTGAACCATCCCTTCAATATCAGAAAGCTCCTCGCCTTTCATCCCCTGAGTGATAGCTCCTGCCTGCAGGACATTGACCAGATTACACTGCATTGCTTTATTTTTTACATAAGAAAGCCGTTCCGGATTATCAATGACCGGTTTTGTGTTTGGCATGGCAACCAGCGTGGTAACACCACCCCTTGCCGCAGCCTTCGATCCGGTAAATACATCCTCTTTATGTGTCAGCCCCGGATCACGCAGATGTACATGCATATCGATCAGCCTGGCATGACGTAGCAGCCTCTGGCATCAATCACCCTGTCCGCTTTATCCTTGATGTTTTCTTTTACTTCCTGGATCTTATCATCTTCCAGCAGTACATCTGCAACCTGATCCAGCTTTGTATCCGGATCGATCACATGACCATTTTTTATCAGGATTTTCATATTGCATCCTTTCCTGAAGCTTCTGCATCTTTTGCATATCTTCACACTTTTTTTCGTTCCCTCTCTCTGTAAGGAACCCTGTTTTCCATCTACTATCATACACGAAAACTGTACTGAAATAAAGCCTTTTTCTGCTTGACTTTTACAAATATTCCAACTATAATGAGCATTGTAGAAGGAAATTGGATATATCTAATATTACCCATCGGGCTGAACGGGATTATTATTTATTTTATCAATGCTAATCTCCAGAGCCGGGTGGATTTTTTATCTCTGGAATTATTCTTCTGCATTATATTTTCTATTTATTTTATTCTATGGAGGTAATATCATGAACAAGGGAACTGTAAAATGGTTCAATGCTGAAAAAGGCTATGGTTTCATCACAGGAGAAGACGGAGCAGATGTATTCGTTCATTTCTCTGCAATCCAGGGAGAAGGCTTCAAATCCTTAGATGAAGGACAGGCTGTAACTTATGATTTAACCGAAGGCGCTCGCGGAATGCAGGCAGCTAACGTTGTAAAATTATAATTTTTAAGAACAACAAAAAACCGGCAGACTTTTGATAGTCTGTCGGTTTTTGTTGCTCCTTTTTATTAAAACTCATTTCACCTGTCTGTTTCTGTGCTCTGGCTAGAGCGTGTCTGAAAAAGGCTTTTCGTGAGCTGCGAGTCCCAGTTTGTGGGAGATTTTATCCGAATGAGGGCGGCGTAGCGGGCTACGGCAACCGAATGAGGGTAAATATACCGCAAGTGGGGCTTGCAGATTGCGGAAATGATTTTTCAGACACGCTCTAGGACTTTCCCTTGCGAAATTTCTGTGGAGAAGTTCCGTAGAGTTTTCGAAAAGTCCGGAGAAAGACCTTATAATTGGTAAGACCGTGTTTTTC
>ENA-OQIO01001430-OQIO01001430.1-human-gut-metagenome-genome-assembly--contig:-NODE-1430-length-11643-cov-4.459187_pt1 | contig 11643 bp, 8 predicted proteins | sample MGYA00242573_ERZ504737 | MGnify/ENA primary metagenome ERZ504737 (study PRJEB26092, sample SAMD00036203) | human gut metagenome | host: Homo sapiens | study: EMG produced TPA metagenomics assembly of... | reverse complement strand
TCTTACTAATCCGAAACTGTTTTGCTGTCTGTCTCACTGTCGCATTATTTTCTATAATATAATTTGCAATTTCCACTGCACGCTCCTCAATATATTCTCTCATAGAAAAGCCCCTGCATAGTTTGTTTTTTACAATCTATGCAGGGGCAAATTAATGTATGTCTAATTCCTGTTCCATCTATTCGTGGAAAACATTATACTATACAACTTAATACTCAAATACTGCCACACCATATCCCGGAAGAGGATATGCAAAGGAATATTTCTGACCATCACATTCCTGCTTCTCTGGTTTGTAAACCAATGGGCGTTCCTCTCCTGATCCGCCGTATTTTGTCTCATCACTGTTAAGAACAAGCTTAAACTGCTTTCTTCTCGGAACACCAACACGGTAATCCGGTCTGTCTACCGGTGTAAAATTGCATACAAAGAGCAGATTTTTCTTACCATCTTTTGAATGTCTTGTGAAACTAAAAATGCTCCGGAAGATATCATCCTTATTGATCCAGTCAAATCCCTTCGGATCATTATCCAACTCATACAATGCCTTATTCTTCTTATAAAGATGAAGCAAATCTTTATACCAGTTCTGAATCTGCTGATACGGTTCTTCTGCAAGAAGGAACCAATCCAGTTCTCTCTCTTCACTCCACTCACGAAGCTGTGCGAACTCCTGTCCCATAAAGAGAAGCTTCTTTCCAGGATGTCCCATCATAAATGCATATGCCACTTTCAGGTTACGGAACTTATCCCATCCTTCTCCCGGCATCTTATTCAACATGGAGCATTTCAGATGAACAACCTCATCATGAGAAAGTACAAGAATATAGTTCTCTGAATATGCATACTCCATGGAAAATGTCATCATGTGATGTGCATTCTTTCTGAAATAAGGATCCAGTTTCATGTACTCTGTAAAGTCATGCATCCATCCCATATTCCACTTCAAAGTAAATCCAAGTCCGTCATCCTCAGGAGATCCTGTCACTTTCGGCCATGCTGTAGACTCTTCTGCAATCATCATAACGCCTTTATTTCTTCCACAAACTACAGAATTCAGATGTTTAAAGAATGCAATCGCCTCAAGATTCTCATTTCCGCCAAATTTATTCGGAATCCACTGTCCATCTTCTCTTCCGTAGTCCAGATACAGCATAGATGCCACTGCATCTACACGAAGTCCATCTACATGATAATGTTCAACCCAGAACAATGCATTCGCCAGAAGGAAGTTGGAAACTTCCGGTTTTTCATAATTGAAAACCTTCGTTCCCCAATCAGGATGCTCGCCCTTTCTCGGATCTGGATATTCGAATGTCGGTGTTCCGTCAAAATCTGCCAGACCATGTGCATCTTTCGGGAAATGCGCCGGTACCCAGTCAAGAATAACACCGATATTATTCTTATGAAGATAATTTACCATATATGCAAAATCTTCCGGTGTTCCATAGCGTGCAGTTGGTGCATAATATCCGGTTACCTGATATCCCCAGGAACCGTCAAACGGATGCTCTGCGATTCCCATCAACTCGACATGAGTATATCCCATCTCTTTTACATACTTTGTAATTGCTTCTGCAAACTCACGATATGTATAGAATCCTTCATCTTCTCTTCCAGGATGTCTCATCCAGGAACCCATATGCACTTCGTAAATAGACACTGGTTCTTCTTTGTTATCCCACTTCTCACGAGCTGTCATCCACTTACTGTCTGACCAGTTCAGATTAGAAATGTCTGTAATTCTGGATGCTGTTCCCGGTCGGAGCTCTGCATAATTAGCAAATGGATCTGCTTTATATATCTTCTCACCCGCCTGTGTCTCTATACAGAACTTATACAAATCCCCTTTCTTCGCCTCCGGAACGAAGCATGTGTATATTCCGAGAGGCTCTCCTCTCTTCATCTTATCTTTCGTCTCATCCCAGTCATTAAACTCTCCGATTACAGAAACGTTTACTGCATGAGGAGCCCATACCGCAAAATATACTCCTCTTTTTCCGTTCTTTGTCACCTCATGGGCACCCATCTTTTTATAAATCTCATAATGATTTCCCTGCCCAAAAAGATAATGGTCAAGTTCTCCGATCTCATAAGGCTGCACTTTCGTCTTCGTGCTGTTTTTCTTAACCATAAAGCCACCTCACTGCTCAAATATATTCCTGATTGTAATGATTTAAAAACCATACAATTTCTTATAGATCAAGGCACATTACCGAATCTTTCAATTGGTAACAAAGTTTCATTCTCCCCTTGAACACTATAGTTTTATTATACTTGATACTGTATAAAAAAGAAAGAGAAAATGTATTATTGCACAAAAATAGACAGTCGTTTTACTGACTGTCTATTAATTCTTAACAAATATATGTCATTAAATGTTGAAATCTTTCTCTGAAAGCAGAATTCTGTCGGAAGAATCTGTATTCTTTCCAAATACTCTCTTCACAAGCTTCTTTGCGGAAGCTTTCTGTGAATGAGCGATTGCATCATCCATCACTTCTTTCACTTCTGCTACTGTCACTGCATGATCTTCTCGCTGTAAAGAATCAATCTTACTGTACAGTGCAAGAATTCCCATCTCATCGATTCTGTAACCATTCTCCTGAGCATAAGTCTGTCCAAATGTTACAAGCTCATCATTGATAAAGATCGGCACTTCAAGTCTGGAAGTAAATTTTCTTCTGAATTCTCTGTTGGAAGAAAGAAGTCTGTCCAGTGGTTTTCTCTGCTCTTCAAGAACTACCAAAAGTTCTCCTGTATCCTGCTCCATTGCTTTGTTCAGCTTGGCGAGTGTTTTTTCGTTCATCTGTCCGGCTTTTTCAATGATCAGTGCACCGCCGTACAGTTTACGGAAAATGTCTCCGATTCTCTTCTTATTCAGTGACTCTCCTGTTACAATCGCAACCTTGCCCTGACGGATGTCACGCTGCTTCTGAATTGCCTTTACAACATCAACAGCAAGGACTGTCTTTCCATTTCCTTTATTTCCAATGATCAGAAGGTTTCCTGTTCTGGAAGTTCCTTTGCGGTTTGTACAGTTCTTATCCTGCTCAAGTACATCTACCAGCTGCTCACTCATACCACGTACAGGTACGAAATAAGAGAAGAGTTTCTTCTGTTCATCTGTAAGTCCTGCTCTTGTACCGATTCCGCTCTGTGTTTCAAGATCATAGCGACCATGTACGATAAATCCTGTATCAGACATTGCATCTGCAATCTCATCTAATGGCAATGGTGATGTCTTACCTGTTGCGATCAATTTTGCAGTCTCTTTACGGCTCAATGGTGTCGTCGCAGACATGATATCAATTCCGCCATCTTCATCCGGAATCTCTCTGTCATCCGGTTCCTCACTATGCGCTGGATTCACGCTGAATTCATCTTCAAAATTTGGCACTTCTTCATAAGAATTCAGACCAAGAAGATCATCATCTGAAACCTTATCTTCCGCTGTGAAAAGATCTCTTGGATTGATTACTTCATCATCCTCATCGTCTTCTTCATAACCATAAGCATCCAGATCATCATATCCTTCTTCCTCACCGAACAGATCATCATCAGACTCTTCATAATCATCCGGCAGATCGTCATCAGACTCTTCATAATCATCCAACAAATCGTCATCAGACTCTTCATAATCATCTAAAATATCGTCTTCGTCAAACTCTTCTGCATCATCCCAGTCATACGCATCATAATCTTCGTACTCATCCTCACCGAGTCTGAGATCATCCGCAAGCTCTCCCATATTTTCATGTGGTTCTTCTTCTACCTCAAGAACTTCTTCTGAACTTACTGTTGCATCTACTTCTTCCTCTTCCGGAATAACACCTTCAATCTCATCAATCAGTTTCTGTATCTCTGGTGATAAAATTGGTTCTTCATTATTTTTATTGTCCATAGTCTCTCTTACTGCTGCTCCTTCTGAATCATCTTCATCATTGACAACTTCAGTTTCTGAGATCAGTTCCTCCACCTCAGACAAATCTTCTGATTCATCTGTCAGATCTTCTGACTCAGCTGCATCTATTTCAAGAATTTCTTCCTCTTCCGGTTCTGCTTTCCCTGCTTCAAGGATTTCTTCCTCTTCCGGTTCTGCTTCCCCTGCTTCAAGGATTTCTTCCTCTTCCGGTTCTGCTTCTTCTACTTCAAGGATTTCTTCCTCTTCCGGTTCTGCCTCTTCTACTTCAAGAACTTCTTCTGGTTCTGCTTCTCCTGCTTCTATAGTAACTGCATCTTCTGGAACATCTTCTGAAGTCTCCTCCACTGCCTGTTCTATAAGTCCTTCTTCTGTCTCCGGTTCCGGTATCAGTTCTTTCATCCCTGATGGAACTACTCGTTCTTTACTGGCTTCCTCAGCTTTCTTCTCTTCTGTCAGTTGATTCACGATCTCAAGATCTTCTACATCCTCAATTGCTGCAATATCCTCTTCCAGATCTGTCATATCCGGTTCGACTTCTTCTCCCGGTTCTGCCTGAACTTCCGGTTTCGGATTGAGCAATTGCTGCAGAGCTTCATCTAACCGCATCGTATCTCCAAGTTTCTTCTTGACTGGTTTTACCGGATTCTTACTGACAATCGGTATGGAAGCAGTATCTTTGCTAAGTGTTCTCTTATCTCCACTTGTCTCTACCGTTGCCGGCTGAACTTCTGACTCATCCTCGGAAGCTTCTATAACTTCTGCTGTTTCTACTCCTGCTTCTTCCGGATTTTCTACTTTGGCATCCGGCTCTTCTGCCGCTTCCAAAGTAACCGCATCCGTGTCAATCACATCGGAAGTACTGTCGTTCTCCATCACCGGCTGTTCTGTCAGCCCGATTGATCTTGTATCTCCAAGTGCTTCAGCTCCTTCTGACGCAGAATCTTTTTCCTCGTCTTCTCCTAAATAGGAAGCCAGATCCGGTATTTCTTCTGTCTCTGAAGAAAGCTTCTCATATCTGTGATCATATTTCTGCTGCTGCGATGGTGACAATGGCTTATACTGCATCTTCAGTTCCATTGCCTTATAAACATACTTACCCTCGCTGAACCAGAGGATCAGATCATCACACTCTTCCAGACATTCTGTCATCATACCTGCTTCGCGATAAAGCTTCGCCAGTTCATAAGCCCACTCTTCAATATATTCTGCCTTCTTAAATTCCTCCAGAGCCTCGATCTGCTGTTCGATCGGCGCTCTCTGCGCTCTTAAGATCTGATATCTAAGGATATGCCTGTTCGGATCTTTCGGTGCAATCTGGATAAATTCGTCATAATAGTCGATTGCTTCATCTATATTCTTTGTCTTAATTGCAAGAGAACATAACTTATAGATCACCTTGCGGCTTCCTTCAGAACGGCGATATGCAAGATTCATCACATCATAGCTCTTCTGATACTCTTTTGTTTTTTCATAAATATCACTGACATTCATCAGCATCCCTGCGTTACGGACACGCTTCCAGTCAATCAGATCTGCTGCTGCCGCTGCTTTTCTGTATTCTCCATCTTCCATAAGTTCCAGCATCTCTTCTGTCTTTAACTTATATTCATACTTATCCACTGTACTCACCTCATTGTCATTGAAATATTAGTTTTGGTCTGAATGTGTCCATTAGGCACTAGCCGATACTCTTTCATTATTCTACCATATGAGGTCTGTAATGTCAAAAAATGCACCTTCAATTCCTTTTGAAAGTGCATTTTTAGTGTTATTTAATTGTATTATTATTATAATTTTATATTTTGTATCGGAGATTATTCGCGATTCTACGTTCTGTGAGACCTTTGTCGTCTGTTATTTTATCACTTGAATGATTTTCATATCCATTCAATACTTTATGTATTAAATCTTCTGTCAAGTCATTCCTGCTTTTATAACAAATCTGAGATTATAACATGTCCTTTCAATGTTTCTTTACACATTTTTCATTCTATGTTATATGCGGTATTTTTATTCAATACATCTATGAGTGATTCATCTTTTTCTCTTTGCTTCCAGTTTCCGTACTCTCCGATCTTTGATCTTCTTTTCTTTCTACTGGACTTTTACGCTTGGCAAAGGTCTCTTTCTTCACAGGAACCTTCACTCATCATACCACTGACATATTGATAAAAATCTGAAACTATCCTGTCCATGGGACTGACCTCCTGTTGAACTTGTATTTTTAATCTAATCAGGCATCTGTTACTTTTGCCTTCTTAGTTAAATATCTTTGGGAGATTTCTTTCTCTCTTTGATGGTTATATAATAACATTCGGCGTCTAATTTGTCAATATATTCATTTAATTTTTTTATATTTTTTATTTATTATCTGCTTTAGTTGTAATTGTCTGAATTTTCAAACATTTCAATTAACAGATTTCTGCTCCAGCCGGCATTTCTTTTTCCGGTGTCATCAGTGCAAGGTTACCTTCTGCATCTTCTGCACAAAGCAACATTCCCTCTGAAAGTACGCCTGCCAACTTCGCAGGTTTCAGGTTTACAAGAACCATAACTTTCTTACCAACCATTTCTTCCGGTGTGTAATGTGCTTTGATTCCGGATACGATCTGTTTTACCTGGCTTCCAACTTTTACCTGAGAGCAGAGAAGCTTTTTGGATTTCTTTACAGCCTCACATGCAATGATCTCTCCAACCTGGAACTGCATTGCTCCGAACTGCTCAAATGTGATCTCATCTTTCGGCTCAATGTCGATAACAGCTTCTTCCTCTTTCTTTTCTTCTACCTTCGGATGAAGTTCTTCAACTTTCTTCATAACCTCTTCGAGATCCATTCGCTGGAACAGGATCTCCGGTTTCTCTGTTACATGTCCGTTACCAAGCTGCTCAAGGATCTTCTTACTTGTAGAAGGCATAAAAGATTCAAGAAGTCTTGCCCCTTCAGAAATGCTCTGGATCAGATTCCAAAGTACTGTAGAAAGGCGATCCTTCTTGGATTCATCTTTTCCGAGTACCCAAGGAGTTGTCTCATCAATATATTTATTGCAGCGTTTGAACAGATTGAAGATTTCTGTAATCGCATCGGCAACGCGGAGGTCTGCCATCTTAGCATCAACTGCTTTAGAAGTATTCTCTACAACTGCTTTCAGTTCTGCATCTACATCTTCTACAACACCCTTATCTTCTACTGTTCCGCCGAAGTATTTGTTTGTCATAGAAACAGTTCTGTTTACAAGGTTTCCAAGTGTATTTGCAAGATCAGAGTTCAGACGCTCTACCATCAGCTCCCAGGAAATAACACCGTCATTCTCGAATGGCATCTCATGAAGTACGAAGTAGCGAACTGCATCTACGCCAAAGAAATCAACGAGTTCATCTGCATAGAGAACATTTCCTTTAGACTTACTCATCTTACCGTCTCCCTGAAGCAGCCACGGATGTCCGAACACCTGTTTCGGAAGTGGAAGATCAAGTGCCATAAGGAAGATTGGCCAGTAAATTGTATGGAAACGGATGATATCTTTTCCAATCAGATGAAGGTCTGCCGGCCACAGTTTGTTGAACTGCTCTGTGCTGTTTCCGTCTGCGTCATATCCGATTCCTGTGATATAGTTTGTAAGAGCATCAAGCCATACATATACAACGTGCTTTGGATCGAAATCTACCGGAATTCCCCACTTGAAGGATGTTCTGGATACACACAGATCCTGAAGTCCCGGAAGAAGGAAGTTGTTCATCATCTCGTTCTTACGTGCTACCGGCTGAATAAATTCCGGATGTGTATTGATATGCTCGATCAGACGATCCGCATACTTGCTCATTTTGAAGAAATATGCCTCTTCCTTTGCCGGCTGAACCGGGCGACCGCAGTCCGGACATTTTCCATCTACAAGCTGAGACTCTGTGAAGAAAGACTCACATGGTGTACAGTACATTCCTTCGTAATGTCCTTTATAAATGTCTCCCTTGTCGTAAAGTTTCTTGAAGATCTTCTTAACCTGTTTCTCATGATCTTCATCTGTTGTACGGATGAATTTGTCATAAGATGTATCCATCAGATCCCAGATTCTTTTGATTTCTGTTGATACATTATCTACGAATTCCTTTGGTGTGATTCCACCTCCTCGGCTTTGAGCTCGATCTTCTGTCCGTGCTCATCTGTTCCTGTCTGGAAGAATACATCATATCCCTGGCTTCTCTTGTAACGTGCGATTGCATCTGCAAGCACGATCTCGTATGTGTTTCCGATATGCGGTTTACCTGATGTATAGGCAATCGCTGTTGTTATATAATATTTTGGTTTTTCTGACATTTTTCTGCCTCCTTTTCCCACAATGTGGGATTCTTTTCTCAACTTTCAGTGATTACTAATACGATTTTTTCTGGATTTTTCGGAACAAAGAATGTGCCAAGGCACATTCTTGCACTTGCGTCGGTCGTTTGCGACACCTACTTTGTACGCCGCAGCGCATATCCCTAGCGGAGCGTTTTTAATATGTTAGGAACAAACCTAATATATTAAAAAACGCCCTCCCAGGGACTTGCATCCCTGAGAAGACGAATCCTACTTTCGTGTTACCACTTCTCTTCGTTCCTTCCTCGCGGAAAGAAACCTCTATGAGTATCTGCATTTTCGTTAGTAAAAACTGCTTTGTTAATCAAAACTACTTTGAATACTACGGCATTTCTCACTGTTGATACTCTTCGCTATAAAGGGCGAATCCCTTCACAGACTAACCCGGATCTTTTTATTCAAGATTGCTGCTTAAACAACTCACTTGATCACTCTGTTCAGGCTCATCTGCGCTGCTCAGAAGCCATCTTCATCTGTCTTCCATCCATCCCTCTCAACATCCGGCCTGACAGCCTTCAGGACTTTTCTGTAGAATCTGTTACAGACTACTCTCTTCCTCATCGCGTTTCGCTTATCACTGCTTTTCATTCCTTAAAAAGGTTAGCATAACGCGAATAGAATGTCAAGATACACCGCTTGATGATTTCTTTTTCGATTCCTCTGTTGCCCCGGCAGCATTTCCTTTTGCTTTCACTCTTGGAAATGTAATATCTACCCGGAACAAATCTCCGTCCAGATACAGATCAAATGTGCCGCCCTGCATCGTTGTAAGGCTCTTCGCAATGGAAAGTCCCAATCCACTTCCCTCCGTACTTCTGGAAATATCCCCGCGAATAAAACGTTCTGTCAGTTCTTCAGCCTGAATATTCAACTGATGCTCGGAAACATTTTTTCAATGAAAATTTCACCTTTGTATCATCTGTTTTCAGAGTCGCATAGACTCTTGTTCCAGGCATTGCGTACTTGGCTGCATTTCCGTAAATATTTTCCAGGACACGCCACATTCTTCTTCCATCGACATGCACAACAGCCGGTTCTGCCGGAAGATCTGTGACGATCGCCAGATTTCTCACCTCGAATTTTTCTTCGAGTTCGCCCTGCGTCTGCTGGATCATTTCCGACAGATCAAGATCCATATATTCCAGCGAAATATTTCCGCTGCTGACTTTCGATGCTTCTACTACATCTTCTGTCAATGTCTTCAGTCTCTGAGCTTTCTCTTCCAGAATATTCAGATAATCCTGAACTTTCGGATCCGCCGGATCTGTCTGTCTTAAGATGCCGACATAATTCAAAATGGACGTCAGTGGTGTCTTAATATCATGAGAAACATTTGTGATCAAATCTGTCTTAAGACGTTCGTTTTTCATTGCCTCAGCAACTGCTTTATTAAGTCCGGTTCCGATTCCGTTGATCATCAATGCAATGGTTTTATTCTCTCCATGCAGTCCGTCAATTGGAATCTGATAACTCATATTTCCGGCAGCAATCTCCTGGATTCCTTTTCTCAGTCGGTTCTTCTCCATCACATCTGCAACCATGTAATAGAATAGCACTGCGTCAGCGATCAGCAGCAGAAGCACCAGGAAGAAATCTCTATCCAAAAGTACGAAAAGCTGAAACAGGAAATAAAGAATCAAAAGTTCCTGCTGTTTTCTTTGTAAGCTTTCACATCTCGGAATACTTTTCCAAGAAATACTCCCACGCTTCGAAGCAGACTGTTCTCCCACAGACTCTTTGCTTTAATTCTTCTTACCAGACTGAGGTAACCGGCAAAGAAACAAGTAAATGTGAACACTCCATAGGAAAATACACCCACTGATTCTCCGAGACTTAAAGTCTGCATATATACATTTGGAACATAAGATGACGGAATAAATGTATCACTTTCCACAGCCCCATAGGAACTACACAACCCTGTAATTCCATCAAATAAGATATGAATTCCATCGATTCCTGCTACGAAAAAGAAATAACTTCCAATCACCCAGACAAAAATAATAACTGCAGCGGCAATCTCTGTCTTCCGGGAATCGAACTTTAACAAATGCAGTTCTTCATCCTGCGGTTTTCTTCCTGCCCCCAATGTCAGCCACACTACTGTGATCAAAAAGAGTACTCCGCTGAAAATCATAAAATGCAATGCTGCTTTCATATGCGGAATATTATTCTGATACTCAATACTGTTCTGGTAAAATTGATCCTGAATCGGATATTTTGTATCAACCGCAACTGCAAAAACATCTTTCCACTTTGTTCCTCCGGAATAATAACCATAAGAACGAATATTAAGCCATTGATCAGAATAAGATACATTCATATTCGTCTTAAAATCTTTCAACTCCGGATAGATCACCATGTATTTCACAGATTTTTTAGACGCAGAAGCTATTATATTCTCTATGCTATCTCTTACATCCGCATAATTTGCATATTCTGCTTTATTTGTAGTAACTTTCTTCGTCGATTCATCTGCGTACAGATAGGTAAAATTGGTATTTCCCTCTTCCAGATAATCCCAACCGCCTTCATAATCCTGCCAGTCTTCATAGATTGTTTGCAATGCTGTGGCTATATTATCGTAAACCAGCGACAATCTTCCATTTAACTGTGGATTGTTATTTACAACCTGAAGCAGATTATCTGCCTCAACCGGTGCGTATTTCTCTATCAGAGACTGGCCAAAATTCCAGCAGTCTGTATAAAGCAGATCACCATTTTCATCTGTAATCTGAAATGTATAATATCCGGAAGTTGTAAATTCACCTGCCTGCAATCCTGCCAGGAACTGATCTCTGTCCTGTTCGCCCATCTGAAATTGAAGTTTTCCTGCATTTACAAGAGAGAAGAAATCATTCATATAATAGTAGTAATAATTTCCGTCTGGTTTCTGGCAGACGATCACGCCATTCTGTTTGTAAAGATTGTCGTTATCTGTCCCACTGTAAGTTTCGCCCCAGTTCACCAGCTCTTCCATTGTGTACGTGACGCCGGACAGATTCGTCTCAGATATCTTTCCCTTCTTCGACAGTTCCATTACATCCACCAGTTTTTTCGGATTGTAGGCGCCGTCACTTTCAAAAAGATTCTGCAGATAAAGCTTCTCCTGTACATCGTACATGTAACTTTCGACCATCTTGCTGAATTCTTCGGATTCTTCAAAAGACTGTGTATTCATCTTTTGGATCTGTGAAAACTCATCCCCCCGCCAGTGTCAGGAGAGAAAGCAAATTTGTCACAAGCAATGCTCCGCTAAGAATCGCCACAACAAGAACGATTGTCCTTGTCACGGTCTTCCTGTACCATTTCTTCATTGTTAATCCTTTCTTATATGCCTTTTTATGCTTTTTCGATTTTATATCCG
>ENA-OQIO01001429-OQIO01001429.1-human-gut-metagenome-genome-assembly--contig:-NODE-1429-length-11644-cov-2.990709_pt1 | contig 11644 bp, 18 predicted proteins | sample MGYA00242573_ERZ504737 | MGnify/ENA primary metagenome ERZ504737 (study PRJEB26092, sample SAMD00036203) | human gut metagenome | host: Homo sapiens | study: EMG produced TPA metagenomics assembly of... | reverse complement strand
AAACTCGCTATGGTGGCGGGCCTGAATAAGTTCCTCCGAGTCTATTATGGCAAGGTCACAGAGCTCTACCGCAGCTTGCCGGCAATAGAATGAGCTGAGATCTCCAATACTTTATTTGAGGCGGCCAGGCGATCCACTTTGCCGCCTCTGCTTTGCTATACTCTTCTTCTGCCGATAACTTTTCTTTTAATTAGGGCTTGACTTTTTAGCAGGTTTACAGCAGCATCAGGATAACGCCGTACGCGACGCTTGCGAGCGTGCCGAACACGATGACCGGCCCCGCGACGACGAACATCTTTGACGCCATGCCGGTGATGAAGCCCTCTGGTTGTGTCAAGATAGACATACAGTTTTCTCGAAATTTTTTCAGTTGCCTCCAAAGTGGGGGGCGCTTATTGTTTTAGCTTGCCGTTACAAATGCAAACCCGCTCGAAGTACGCATATCTATCTCAATCTCTCCTGAAGGGTACACACGAACCCGCTCTACAAAATTTCTAATTATTTCTGGATCATACTCTTTAAGCAGGATGATCTGATCTGCTGTTCTTTTTCCCGCCGCAAGATTACCTCGAGACTCATAGTGCTCTACCAGAAGCCGCTTGATCTCTTCAGCTCTACTTGAGAGTCTTGCCAGCTTCTCTGAATCTGTCTTCTGGATATCAGCAAATTTCTCTCTGCTTATGCGACCCACTCGGTATTGCTCATATAGTTCAGCCTTTCTACTTTGGAGCCGTCTTGTCATATTGGTGTTAGCATCAAGTTCCGTTTGAATACTTGAAACGTTTCGTTTGACCTACTATTCAATTAAACCGACAAATTCATGAACTAGATCATCTCTTCAACAAACAGTTCAGGATGGTTGATAATGTCACCGTGGCCGAAGTCTGAGAAACAGCGCACCGTCAGCTTTGGATAAACCTTCCGCAGCTTCTGGATGGCTTTCTTCATATGGCCCTCTTTTTCTCCGTACCAGCATGCAACTTTCGCATCAAGCTGTACAGGGAAGTCGGTACGATAGAGATAAAGCCCCGCCTCCCATGTAGCTCGGACGGACTCCAAACTAATGTGATCTAGGATACGGCTGAGCATGGTCTGCATTCCCTGCTCAGTTTGTCCCATGAAACGCAGAGCCCACGCTGGCACAGTTTATTATATCGTATTGCAAATCGGTCTGTAAAGGCGGGATCTATCATTCAAGAATAGCTCAAGACATTTCCACAATGACGGCCTTTTCTCTTGCCATTTACTGTAGGTGCGACTACAATGATGATACTAAACTCAGGAAATTTACTACCAGATATAAAACAAGGAGACCGACCCATGAACACCGCTAATCTCAATACGCTCATCCAGCGCTACGAGGATAACTTTGAGTGGATCAACAATGCGGAACATGACGAGATTTTCAAGTGGCGTGCTGTCCGCTGTTTTCAGGATGTCTGGTTCAGCGAAGAAGTCGAGGATATGACCTTTGCCGAGAAATTCAAAGCCGCCACAAAAGAGTGCTCTGTGTTGCTCGATAATGGGCAGGTATCCCCCACAAACGGGATCGTGAAGATGGCTGAGCAAGAGCCTGATGAGGTAGAGCGTCTTTTTGTCGAAGTCCTCTTCGCCGATGACCAAGGCAATCTTCAGTTGCGGCAAGACCATGTTGAGGAGTTTCTAGATGGGATTGAGGCAGTCCGTGAACGCACATTCCCGAGTTACTGGAAGTACGCAGAACCGTCATTGTGCCTTCACCTATTTGGCACTCTATGCCCCGGAAGAGAACTATATTTACAAATACAGTGAAGCCGAGGAGTTTGCAAAACATATCGAGTACGGAATTGATATTGGCTCAGGGCAAACCTTTAAGCTAAGCGCTTATTATGGAATGTGCGATCTGGTTGTTGACGCTTTTCGAACACGCCCGGCACTCCTTGAGAAGCATTGGGCTATCTGTGGTGATGAATGTTATCATGATGATAGTCTGCACCTTCTCGCTTTCGATGTTATCTACTGTTCTCGTGCCTATAATTTCTACCAGGGTATCTATTATATCCCCAAGTCGGAAAGCACCTCTGCCTATAACAAAGAGCAACTCCGCCTGAAGGAAGAGGCGAAAGTGCAGGAAAGAATTGATAGTCTTGAGACGCAGATTCAAGCAAAAGATATTGAATTGGATAAGTTCCGGTCAATCTCCTTACTGAATGTGCGGGTAACACATAAGCAGTATGGGACTGGCATTGTCATCGCCCAGAAGGAAAACACCATTAAAGTTCGCTTCCCGGAGGGTTTGGAGAAGTCATTCATCATTCACACCAAGTTCCCCGCGCGCCCCACATTTGAAGATGACGAACAGGTCGTAGAGGCCTTTACTGAGTATGACCGGCTCACAAGGGAAATCCGGGGGTTGAAAAAGCTACTTGAAATAGAAAAGGCAAAGGTACAAACTACCATATTATAAGCCTATATCAATTAAAAAAGAGGTGAGAGCATGAGCGTAACTGTATCCGACCTGCTGAAACTTCCATCCCTGCGGCAGGCAAAAGTAGTAGGTGGAACAGGGGGACTGCAAAAAGTCGTTTCGTCGATCTCTGTGCTGGAGTCTACAGATCCCACCGTCCTTGTCAACGAAGTGTTTCCGCATAACAAATACTCCGGCAGTGAGATCGTTATCACCGGCTTTCTTAACTGCATCAATGATGTGGAGTGCCAGTGCTCCAATCTGTTGCGGCTCATTGAGGGCGGGGAAGTGGGATGGTGCTGTATTATGTGGGCGTCTACCTCCCCCGGGTGGACCGGCGATTGATCGAGATCGCTGACGCCAATGATTTCGTCCTGATCTGTATGCCGGAGGGCCAGCGGCATCTCCGTTACAGCGACTGATCACCGACGTGACAGAGTGCATCTACAAGGACCGCCTGGTCCCGGGCTCCCTTGTGTCGGACATTCTTGCACGGATCTCCTCGGCGCCGCACCACCAGCAGACGGTGGGGACCGCGCTGCAAATGCTGTGCGCGGAGCTTGGGTGCTCCGCGGCACTGACCACCCATGAAGGAAACATCCTGAATCTCGCGACCTGGCCCAGCGGTATGGAGGATACGGTCCGGGAGGGGATAGAACGCTGCCTGCCGCTTTTGACGGAGCAGATCTGCGTACCCTGCCCCTTTCTTGCGGATGCGGAAATGTCCTGCGTTTCTATCCGCTCAGACCTGGCCCAGCCGCTCCATCTGGCGCTGATCAAGGTCGGCGCTCCGCTGGGGGCTTCGTTGGTGGAGCAGGCGGCAGACATCGTGAGAATCTGTATCAATATCTGGGGAAAGCAGCATGGCGCTGTGGCGATCCATGAATTGCTGCGGGCAATTCTGCAGGACGAGCCGCTGAAGATGCGCCGTCTGGCGGAGATCTTTCATGTAGATGTTGCCTCACTTCACGAGCTGTGGATGCTGTGCGGTGCGGATGCCGGGGAAGTGGAGGAGCGGATGGAGCAGGATCTGGCCCTGGCCAGACAGTGTGCGGATACCGTTGTGGGCGCGATCTATGAGGGACAGCCGGTCATGTGCCTGAGCACACCGCATTCTTTGAGGGAAACCGAGAGCGCAATACGGGAGATCCTGTCGTGTGCGTTGAAGACCAGCCGGATGCTGTTGTGGTGCGATGCAGCGGATTGTCCAATACGACAAGCTGCCGGAGAGCATATTTGTTAACACTTGACAATTTGGAGGATGCCAAGCGTATTTTCCCGCATAAAAGGATGTTCCTGCAAGGGGAACTGGAGCTGGCGGCTTCCTGCCGCAAACGCATTGACGAGGGAGAGACCGCTGCTGTGCGGCGCACCCTGCCGCTGGCGGCTTTACAGGCCGACCGGGAATATCATGATCTCCTTGATACGGCTTGTGTTTACCTTTTGGACTGCGACAGCAGCGTTACCCGAACTGCGGAGATGCTGTTTCTTCATAAGAATACCATCAAGTACCGGCTGCAAAGAATTGCGGATCTGCTTGGCTATCGTCTGGGAAAAATGCCGGAGACCATCGAGCTCTACCGTAGCGCCGCGGTTTACCGGCTCCTTCATGAGGTTCGTTGATAGTTACAATAAGGAATGCTTCGCTGTTTGTCCCAAGGGACAAACAGCGAAGCATTTTTTCTGCCTATCCGACAGTATTCTTCACCGCTTTGAAGTGTTATACTTGCCCCATTCTTTGGTTCGGACTCAGAATATACCCAAGAGAAAGAGGTGTTTTCCCATGCGTGAAAACAACAGCGGCTTTAAAATTGATGAATCGCAGCGCCAGAGCTGGCTGTCCATCGCGGCAGTCTGGGCGGGCGGCATGATCTGTGTTCCCTGCCTGATGATCGGCGGCGTGCTGGCCGGAGGCGGACTGAGCCTTGGTCAGATCGTCCTGTCCATTCTGATCGGCTATGGCTGATCTGCGTCTACATGATCTGCATCGGCATGCAGGCATGCGATACCGGGCTGCCGGTGTCCGTGATGGCCTCCGGGGCGCTGGGCGAAAAGGGCGCACGCTATATTATCAGCGCGCTTCTTGCGATTGCCTGCGTTGGCTGGTTCGGTATCCAGTCTGCCACCTGCGGCAGCGCCTTTGCCAGCATGGTAGCCAATATGCTGGGAACGGAGGCAACTCCGATTTTTATCTCTATCAGCTCTATCGTCTGGGGCGTTATCATGCTGCTGACGGCCTGCGTCGCTTCAAGGGCCTCAAGTGGCTCAACTACATCGCCGTGCCGCTTCTGGTCATCGTCTGCCTGTACGGTCTCATTGCCGGTATCGTCACAAATGACGGCGGCAGCGCCATCACAAACTATGCGCCCGAGAACTCCTCCGGTATGGTGTTTGGCATCTCGATGGTGGTTGCCTCCTTCGCCTTGGGCGGCGTAATCTCCGCCGACTACTGCCGCTTTGCCAAGAGCCGCAGCGATGTGGTGAAGTCCTCCGTTGTGGGCGTTATTCCCGCGGGCCTTTCATGCTGCTGACCGGCGCACTCATGAGCATCGTCACAGGCCAGTATGACATCTCCGCCATCCTTGCGTCTTTGGGCGTGCCGTTTGTCGGCCTTGTGGCACTGGTGCTGGCCACCTGGACCACCAATGTTACCAACGCCTATTCCGGCGGCCTGGCCTCAGCAATCTCCTTGGCTTTGACGAGAGCAAGTTCAAGGTCACCACCGGTGTGGCCGGCGCCATCGGCACGCTGCTGGCAGCCTTCGGCCTGCTGAATGCTTTTCAGAGCTTCCTGTCCCTCATGTCTGCGCTGATCCCGCCGCTGGCCGGCGTGCTGATCGCCTCCTACTGGATCGTGGGCAAGGGCAAGCGGGAGAATTTCTCCCCCCGCCCCGGTTTTTCCGCCGTCGGCGTCATCTCTTTTGCTATTGGCGCCGTCTTTGCCTGCATCACCGGCGGTACCTTCGCCAGCTTCCCTGGTCTTGTCGAGGCTCTGCCGTTTTTGAACTGGCCGTTCTTTGTGGGCCCGGTCAACGGTATTGTGGTTTCTCTGGTTCTCTATGTGGGCCTCGCGAAGCTGACGTCCGCAAAGCGGATGCCCGCAAAGCAGGCTGCGTAATATCTGCCGCAGGAGGAGCGGGTATCTGCCCGCTTCTCCTGCATACTGCAATTATAACGAAAGAAGGAAAAGGTCATGCGAAAAATCGGAATCCCTGAGATCGAAGATATTGCCACCGGCGCGGCGCTGCTGGGCGCCGGTGGTGGCGGTGATCCCTATGTAGGCAAGCTGGTGGCCATCGGCGCCGTACAGGAGTGCGGCCCTGTCACGCTGCTGGACCCGGAGGAGGTGCCGGATGACGCCCTTGTTGTCCCCATCGCATGATGCGCGCCGACGGTACTGGCGGAGAAGGCCATCGGCGGCAACGAATACAAAAAGCTCTTTGATATGGTCTCCAAGTTCTTCGGCAGGGAGATCTACGCCTTTATGCCCATCGAGGCCGGCGGCGTCAACTCCATGCTGCCCATCGCTGCGGCGGCCCGGCTGAATATGCCGATGGTGGATGTGGACGGCATGGGCCGTGCCTTCCCTGAATTGCAGATGGTGACCTTTACCATCGGCGGTATCAAGGCAACGCCGATGGCGCTGGTGGACGAGAAGGGCAACAGCTGCATCTTTGAGACCATCACCAACAAATGGACGGAGGAGTTGGCCCGGTCGGTCACCATGAGCTGCGGCGCTTCCGTCTCCGTGTCTCTTTATCCCATGAGCGGCAAACAGATGAAGGAATTTGGCGTCCACGGCATCGTCACCCGCAGCCAGCAGCTGGGCAAGGCCATCCGCACTGTCAAGGACTGCGGTGACCAGACGCCGGAGGAGCATTTCCTTGAAATGTCCGAGGGCTTCAAGCTCTTTAAGGGCAAGATCGCGGATGTGCTGCGGGAGACCCGGGCCGGCTTCAACTTCGGCAAGGTCGTGCTGGAGGCATCGGTGAGTACAAGGGCCATACCGCCTATGTGGAGTTCCAGAATGAGAACCTGACCGCCACGGTGGACGGCAAGATCCTGGCTACCACCCCCGACCTCATTTCTCTGGTGGATACGGAGACCTATATCCCCGTTACCACAGACGGCCTCAAGTACGGCAAACGTGTCATGGTGGTCGGTCTCAAGTGCTTCCACCTGTGGCGGACGGAAAAGGGCATTGAGCTGGTAGGCCCCCGCTATTTCGGCGTGGACACGGATTACATTCCTCTGGAAGAGCGCTGCAAGGGAGGTAACTGATCATGTATAAACTCGGAATTGATGTGGGCGGCACTAATACGGATGCCGTCCTGGTGGACGAGAACCGCGCGGTGGTGGCGGACATCAAGTATCCCACCTCTGCGGATATTTACGACGGTATTCTGGGCGCTATGCGCACGGTGCTGGAGGTCTCCGGTGTGGATCCCGCGCAGATCCATCAGGCAATGCTGGGTACGACCCAGTGCACCAACGCCATTGTGGAGCGCAAGAATCTGGCCCCATCGGCATCCTGCGCATCGGCGCGCCTGCCACCACCGGCATCCGTCCCATGGTGGACTGGTCGGAGGATATTCAGAAGGTGGCCGTGGGCAGCACCATCATCGGAGGCGGCTTTGAATATGACGGCAGGGAACTGGCCCCGCTGGATACCGCTGCCGCCAAGTCGTTCTTTGAGGAGATGAAGGCAAAGGGCGTGAAGTCCATTGCCATTTCTAGTGTGTTCTCCACCGTCCGCAATGACCATGAGGTGGAGGCGGCCAAGCTCTGCCGGGAGATCATGGGCGAGGACGTCCATATTTCCATCTCCAGCGAGATCGGCTCTATGGGCCTGATCGAGCGGGAAAACGCCACGATCCTGAACGCCGCGCTGTGGCAGGTAGCCGAGCGCTTCACCGAGGCTTTGCCAAGAGCCTGCGGGATGAGGGCATTGTCAATGCAGACGTGTATCTCAGCCAGAATGACGCACGCTCATGACCATGGAGCACGCCCGCCGCTATCCGATCCTGACGGTTGCCTGCGGCCCCACGAACTCCATTCGCGGCGCCAGCTACCTCTCATCCTTGAAGGATGCCATCGTGGTAGATGTGGGCGGTACGACCACAGATCTCGGCGTGATCCAGAACGGCTTCCCCCGAGAATCCAGCGTGGCCGTCACCATTGGCGGTGTGCGCACCAATTTCCGGATGCCGGACGTTATCTCCATCGGCCTGGGCGGCGGCTCCATCGTGCGTGTCAGGGATGGCGGCAGCGTGACCGTCGGCCCCGACAGCGTGGGCTATGAGATCACAAAAAAGGCGCTTGTGTTCGGCGGCGATGTGATGACCGCCACTGATATCGCCGTGCGGCTGGGCATGGTGGAGCTGGGCGACAAGTCCAAGGTGGAAACCATTTCTCAGGAAGTGGCGGACAAGGCCATGGCTGCGATCCGCGCACTGGTGGAAGACAGCGTGGACGCCATGAAGGTCTCCAACGCGGACGTAGATCTGATCCTTGTGGGCGGCGGCTCCATCATCCTGCCGGAGAAGATCAGCGGCGCGGCAACGGTCCTGAAGCCGGAGCATTTCGGCTGCGCCAACGCCATCGGCTCTGCCATTTCCAAGGTCAGCGGCACCTATGAAAAGCTGATGAACTACGACGAGCTGCCACGTGAGCAGTCGCTGGAAAAGGCCAAGAACGAAGCCATTGAGCTTGCGGTCGAGGCCGGCGCCGTGCGTGAGACTGTGGAGATCATCGAAATGGAGGATGTACCTCTGGCTTACTATCCCGGCAACACCAACCGGGTGAAGATCAAGCCGCCGGTGATCTGAACTGACAACATGGTATAATCACATCTAACTAAAACAAGAGGGATACCCTTTGCCGGTATCCCTCTTGTCATTTGCGGTCGCATTAGAGTCAGGACATTCTTTTGTAGTCATTCGCGAAATCAGATAATATCTGATCGGTATCTGCTATCATTTGTTCCTGAGCGAGTGTCAGTAGGGCTGTGTGGTCATTTGCCACTCTTTCATCCATAACCGCATCCAAACAGGCTTGCAAGGCATTGCCGATTGACTTTCCCTTCAGCCCGATCGCCATCATGTCGTTTCCATTGACAGCAAGGTCTTTTAATGAGAAGCACTTCTCCTCTTGTAACAGCTCATCTATCATTGCGTTTGCAGTCTCAAAAGTTGCAAGGCGGGGAATGCAAATTGAAGACTGCCCGAGTGTATCTGCCCTGTGCAATTCAATAAGCTGTCTAGAAGCTTCTTCCCCGTGCTTGCTCAAAAGCCGCTTGATAAGCCTCCTGTCTGCCGTGATTGGCATAGGTCAATCCTGGTTGTGTCAAGATAGAGATACAATTTTTCTCGAAATTTTTTCAGCTGCCTCCTAAGTGGGGGCACTTATTGTTTTAGCTTGCCGTTACAAATGCAAACCCGCTCGAAGTACGCATATCTATCTCAATCTCTCCTGAAGGGTACACACGAACCCGCTCTACAAAATTTCTAATTATTTCCGGATCGTAATCTTTAAGCAGGATGATCTGATCTGCTGTTCTTTTTCCCGCCGCAAGATTACCTCGAGACTCATATTGCTCTACCAGAAGCCGCTTGATCTCTTCAGCTCTACTTGAGAGTCTTGCCAGCTTCTCTGAATCCTTCTTCTGGATATCAGCAAATTTCTCTCTGCTTATGCTACCCGCTCGGTATTGCTCATATAGTTCAGCCTTTCTACTTTGGAGCCGTCTTGTCATATTGGTGTTAGCATCAAGCTCCGTTTGAATACTTGAAAGCTTTTTGTCAATGCATGCCTGCATCAAACAATGCTGCTCAAGGAAGATCCTACTTTGTTCCCGCAGCATCTGAAGAACAGCTTGCTCAATTTGGGCCTGATTGACAAAGAGACCTGCACACTCAGCACCCTTAATACTGTCATTTTTCGGGCAAACAAGGTGTGGTTCCTTTGCTGGATTCTTTCGAAGTTTCCTCCCGCAGCAGCCACAAACAAACAGATTGTTGGCTCGGTTTCCGGCAGTATTCTTGTTAACATTCCGAATACGCCCTTGGAGCGCATTCTGTGCCGCTCGGAACAACTCCTCCGAAATGATTGCTTCATGTGTACCTGGCACTATGATCCATTGATCTCGGGGCAACGACCGCATCTTAGGCTTTCCTACTTCTTCTGTCTCTCGAATATTGGTAATCATCTTACCGGTATAGCGTTCATCAGTCAAAATCTTTCGAACAGCCCCCTTGAGCCAGATTCCAGTCTCTTCCTTGACCACCCCATTATAAAACCCGCCATTTCGCCGTTTATGCTCTAACGGGGATGGAATGCCCATATCATTCAGCATTTGAGCGACCTCGCTCGTGGTCATTCCTGAAACGCAGGACTCGAAAATCATGACAATGATGTCACGAACCTGCTCATCTACGATTAATCTCTTTTTGTTATGAGGATGGACTTGGTAGCCATAGAAGCCGCTTCCTCCCCAGTATTCACCACGCAGATTTCGGGTACGATAAGCTGAGCGCACCTTGGTTGATAGATCTCGGCTATACATATTATTGATGAGATTGCGGAGGGCTAACTCAAGTCCGCCCGTGACACCTAAGTAGTCATCACTATCAAAGGCATCATTGATAGATATAAAGCGGACCCCATAAAGAGGCAGGATCAGTTCGAGGTAGTTTCCCATCTCAAGGAAGTTTCTTCCGAAACGAGATAGGTCCTTCACCATAATGCAATGAATTTCCTGATTGCGAGCCATCTCAATTAGCTCATCGAACTTCGGCCTGTCAAAATGTGTTCCCGTGACACCGTCGTCGCAGAACACGATCACTTTATAACCATGGAGCGATTCATGTGTATCATAGTAATCCTGGAGTAACCGCCTTTGGTTGAAAACACTGTTACTCTCATTCTTCAATGCATTTGTTTTGAGATCTCGGTCTTCACTCGACAAACGAATATAAAACGCCAGCACCTTATCCGGCATATCTCTCCGCTCCTTTCCTCGGGTCGCAGCGACATAGAGACCTGTTCAATCTCATCACGATGGCGGAATGCCACTTCAACATGGCCATCGTTAAACAAGGTAAGCGTCTCAATGAAGGCTGCTGCCATTTCAGCGTCAAGGGACTCCTGATCCTTATACTTTTCAATCAACAGTGCCCACTGCATTTTGCCGCCAAATCCCGCTGAGTACTTTTCCTTTTCCTTCTCCAATTCAGCAATAAAGATCCTCAAATCATCCGCCCTCCTAGAGTAGTCCTCGCTCAGATCTGTGTAATCTTGATGCTCAGAAGCCATCTGCAAAATCGCCATACAGGCTGCCTTCAGCTGATTGAACTTTTCAATTTTTCTCTTTGCATCATCAATCTGGGTTTCATATATCTGATAGCGGGTCTGCGAAGAAGGCGTAGCATTCAAGTTGGCAATCAGTCTCTGGGCATCGGAGAATGCTCTTATCTGAGTTTGGATAAGCCGCAGGGCAAGGGACTCTACATCCTCCTGTTTGACCGCTTTCTTGGGACAAATGGTGGCATTGTAATTCTCGTGGAGAGTGCAATAATAGTAATAACCGCGATTAGATTTACTGCGCAAGTACATACTGCGTCCACATTCTCCGCAACGAAGAATTCCTTTGAACATACTTCTTCGTTTACTCTTGGAATCGTAGATAGTCGCAAGGCCCTGTTCACTTTGCCTAGCCGAGAGGATGCCCTGAACCTTATCAAAAAGCTCTTTGGAAACAATGGGTTCATGCATACCTTTATGGATAACCCATTCCTCTTCGGGCGTTTTAACTGTAGTCTTTGTCCCCCGCTCGCACAGCTGCTTCTGTACTTTCCGGACACAATCCAACCAAGATAGACCGGATCGACAAGAATTTTCTTGATCGTTTGCAGATACCAGATGGCATCTTTGAACTTCTCCGTCTTCCGCAAACCAATATCGTACAGATAGCGTCCGGGACTGGGCACCCCTTGCTCATTCAGAGTTTTCGCTATGAAGTGGAGAGTATGATTCTCTGCCACCATACGGAAAATGGCAAGAACGATTGGCCCCGTTTGCGGATCAGGAAATAGGTGGTACTTGTCATCCGGATCTAACATATATCCATATGGCGGAGTGCCAGTGGTCCACTTACCAGCAAGCTGCTGCGTCCGTTTCACCGCCCGAATTTTCTTGGAAA
>ENA-OQIO01001428-OQIO01001428.1-human-gut-metagenome-genome-assembly--contig:-NODE-1428-length-11648-cov-2.756098_pt1 | contig 11648 bp, 10 predicted proteins | sample MGYA00242573_ERZ504737 | MGnify/ENA primary metagenome ERZ504737 (study PRJEB26092, sample SAMD00036203) | human gut metagenome | host: Homo sapiens | study: EMG produced TPA metagenomics assembly of... | reverse complement strand
CTGTGTCCAAACCAGACTTCACTTAATTGCCGCATCCAATATTCAAATTGACTTAAATGCAGTTTTTTAGTTTCTTCTTTCACATAATCCCAATTCAGTTTCTTCCTTCTTTTTATCAAGGAAAAATCTTGATATCAATTATGGAGCGGATTCCACTGCCTCCAAGTTTTATATGCTTTGCAAGATGCACAAGCATATAAATATAGTAATCTTCCCATGAAAATTCATAAATGGAAGTATATCCTTTTTTAAGATGAACTTTGGTCGTCCATACATCTTTATAATATTTTTCAGCGACAGGATCTCCATCTGTTAAATGATGATGCATCTCCACATTCATAAATGGCTTTCGCTGATAAACATCATGATGTGGACCGTCGTGATCAAATACATACCCCTTAGACACCAGTACTTTTTCTATTTTTTCCTCATCACCTTGTCTGTAAAAAATATCCAGATCTGACATGGTTCTAAGACTGGAATCCGGATAAAACTCTTTCATATAAATTCCTTTTAGAGGCACGCAATCTATCTTATCCTTTTCAAATGCATCCAATATCTCATCAATGGAGTACTTCTGCACAGCATCTTTTGCCCTCTCGATCTGCCACAATTCTTCTAGTTTTCCGATCATCTTTTCCGGTATTTTATCTTTTGAAGAAATCTTTTCCAATCCTCTACAGAGAATCGTATGGATTTTATGCTCCCGGCTGATCCGATAGATCAGTTTCCAGTCTGCCTCCGCATTTATTTCAAATTCATCACTGTCGAACAAACTAACCCGAATGATCTGAAACAAAATTTTGCACTGTGCTTTATCATACATCATCTATTTTTCTCCTCGTAATGATCAGACTTCCAGTATCCCCGCTTTACTAAGATTTTCTATAAAAGTATTTACATCTGCTTCTGCATCTTCTCTACTTGCATCATATTTCTCCAAAAACAGATCGATCAATTCCTGTTTTGTCCTCTCTTCTGAGAGACATTCCCATAAAAATCCTCCGGTCACATTCATCTGTATCATTCCCTGAAATCCCTCTGGCTCGCCTCCTACCGGAAGAACTACATATCTTCCGGCAAGTTCTTTCATAATATATCCTTTTTTTAACTTCATTTTGCTCCTTCTTTATCCCTTCATTGCTTCATATGACATCTTTACAGCTTCTTCTGATATATCACACTGCATTCTATAGACCGGAACTTCTCTAAGAAGCTGATCCATAATCTCCATCATCTTTCCAAGGTATTTTTCATTCTTTGGACGGATCGTCTGCTGAAGAATCAGAGGGATTGCCTCTGCCGGCTGAATCTGCCGTATCCGATTCTCTCCCCGTTCAAGCATACAGATTCCCTGAAGTTTTACTTTCTTATTTACATTCTCATCGGTTTTCCCACTAAAAGGTGTTCCATATGCATACCATCCATCTTCCAGTCGTCTTAGAACCGGTTTATCATCATTAATTATAATCGCCTGATCTGCACCAAAATATTTTTGCCACTGCTTCGTATGTGTCGATTTTCCTGTACCACATGGAGCAGAAAATAAATAGGCTTTTCCATCCACTTCGACCGCAGATGAGTGAATCATGATACCACCGTATTTTAAAATTTTTCTATTAAATTCAGCTCCAACATAAACGTATTCTAGTTTTTCACAGGTAATTTCTGGATGCATTTTTTGCTTTTTTTTATAATATGCATCGACTTATACCCTAAATATATACATGAATTTTCACTTTCTCCATGAAACCGCTCTTCATATGGTTTTATTTTCTTTTGCATATACATATAATTCGGCTCATATTTCACAAAACAATCAGCAATCTTATAATACATCCTTTTCCCCTCTCATCTGCTTTTGTTACAATCACATTTGAAAAGCTGTGCCTGTCCATTCTGTTTCCATCCCGCAAAAGTCTGTCCTTCTTTTTCTTCTGCGGTTACAGTAATCTTATGATGTCAGGGTCAAAAGGTCTGACACCACGTGTGCCTGCACACTGGTGGTAGAATGACCTTGAGGCCCGCCCCGATATGAGCATAAAAGTGGGGCGTAAGCACCATGATATGCGAATAGCGGGTAGGATTGTGGGAGTGCGTAGCACGAAACAATCCGTTGGCATCATTGTTGGGGGCTTTTGACCCCAACATCATCTTATCATTATACTGTCCTCTTGTATACTCTTTTCCATCAACTGCATTCTGCTTTTTGTCTGATTCGGAACTTTTTGTACTTTTGCACAAGTTAGTCAATTATATTTTTCTTTTTCCTACAAATTCACTTTGAAATAGGGTATTATAATAAGATGTCGGGGTCAAAAGCCCCCGACTATGATACCTACGGATTGTTACGCACTACGTGCTCCCACAATCTACCCAACATTCGCATATCGTGGTGCTTACGCCCCACTTTTATGCTCATATTGGGGCGGGTCACAAGGTCATTCTACCACTCGTGTGCGAGCACACGTGGTGTCAGACCTTTTGACCCTGGTATCAAAAAATGAAGTGAGAAAGGGTGACAGAATTGGCAAATAAAATCTCAGACGAAACGATAGAATATGTGGGAATCCTTGCAAAACTGGAACTTTCGGAGGAAGAAAAAGAAGCCGCCAAAAGCGATATGGAGCAGATGCTGGATTATATAGATTCCTTAAATGAACTGGATACCACCGGGATTGAACCGATGTCTCATGTATTTCCGGTGCAGAATGTATTCAGGGAAGATGTTGTAACAAATGGTGATAATAAAGAGAAGACGCTGGCAAATGCACCGCTTCGGAAAGAAGACAGCTTTGAAGTGCCGAAGACGATAGGGTAAAGGGAGTGAGATGAAGATGGATTTATTAAAACTTACAGCCCTTGAACTGGGCAGAAAAATAAAAGCCGGTGAGGTGACAGTCAGAGAAGCAGTCCGGGCAGTAATCGAGCAGGCAAAAGAAGTAGAGCCAACAATCAACAGTTATGTGACACTGGATGAAGAAGGGGCCTATGCACAGGCAGATGAAATTCAGAAAAAGATTGATGCAGGAGAACTGACCGGCCCGCTGGCAGGAGTTCCTGTGGCGATCAAAGATAATATGTGTATTGAAGGACAGCTTACAACATGCAGTTCCAAAATTCTTTCCGGTTTTAAGCCGACTTATACAGCACAGGCGGTTGAAAACCTGAAGAATGCAGGAGCCGTCATTCTCGGAAAGACGAATATGGATGAGTTTGCCATGGGAAGTACGACGGAGACTTCTTATTATGGACCAACGAAAAACCCTCATAATACAGCTCATGTTCCGGGAGGTTCTTCCGGTGGATCCTGTGCGGCAGTGGCTGCGTGCGAATGTTATTATGCACTTGGTTCTGATACCGGTGGATCGATCCGTCAGCCAAGTTCCTTTTGCGGAGTAGTGGGACTGAAACCGACGTACGGTACAGTTTCCCGTTATGGACTGGTGGCATATGGTTCTTCACTGGATCAGATCGGACCGGTGGCAAAGGATGTGGCAGACTGTGCAGCAATCCTGGAAGTGATCGCATCCCACGATGAGAAAGACAGTACGTCGATCGAACGGGATGACTGTGATTTTACAGAAGCACTGGTGGAAGATGTAAAAGGACTCAGGATCGGAATCCCGAGAGATTATATGGGCGAAGGACTGGATCCCGAAGTAAATCAGGCAGTCATGCAGGCAGCGAAAGTGCTTGAGGAAAAAGGTGCAATGGTAGAGGTGTTTGACCTGGGACTCGTAAAATATGCGATTCCGGCATACTATACGATCGCAGCAGCAGAGGCAAGTTCCAACCTGGAACGTTTCGACGGAGTAAAATATGGATATCGTACCAAAGAGTATGAGGGACTTCACAATATGTATAAAAAGACCCGTTCCGAAGGATTCGGAGCAGAGGTAAAGAGAAGGATCATGCTGGGATCTTTCGTATTAAGTTCAGGATATTATGATGCCTATTATCTGAAAGCGTTGAGAACAAAAGCCCTGATCAAGAGGGAGTTTGACCGTGTATTTGAAAAATACGATCTGATCTTGGACCTGCTGCCCCGACAACAGCACCGGAGCTTGGAAAGAGTCTGGATGACCCGATGAAAATGTATTTGGGAGATATTTATACGATCTCTGTCAATCTTGCCGGACTTCCGGGCATGAGTGTGCCGGTAGGAAAAGACAGCAAAGGGCTGCCGGTGGGAATGCAGCTCATAGGAAATGTATTCGACGAAAAGACGCTGATCCGTGCCGCATATACTTATGAATGTGCGACAAAGAAAGTGCATGAGGTTCCTGCACAGATCGGACGGACAGCGGAAAAGGAGGTACAGTAATCATGGCAAAGCAGTATGAGACAGTGATCGGACTGGAAGTTCATATCGAACTGGCAACAAAGACAAAGATTTTCTGTGGATGCAGTACCGAATTTGGTGGGGCACCGAATACGCATACCTGCCCGGTCTGCACCGGTATGCCTGGGTCGCTTCCGGTATTGAATAAGCAGGTTGTAGAATATGCGATGGCGATCGGACTTGCAACAAACTGTAAGATCACGCAGGTATGTAAATTTGACCGCAAGAACTATTTTTATCCTGATAATCCGCAGAACTATCAGATTTCCCAGCTTTATCTTCCAATCGCACGAGATGGTATGTAGAGATTGAAAGCGGAAGCGGAAAGAAAAAAAGTGCGGATCCATGAAATGCATATGGAGGAAGATGCAGGAAAGCTCGTTCACGATGAATGGATGATACATCACTGGTTGATTATAACCGAAGCGGAGTTCCGCTGGTAGAGATTGTATCAGAGCCGGATATGCGTTCCGCTGAGGAAGTGATCGCATATCTTGAGAAACTCCGTATGATCGTACAGTATCTGGGAGCATCGGACTGCAAGCTGCAGGAAGGATCTATGCGTGCGGATGTAAACCTTTCTGTTCGGGAAGTTGGTTCGGATACATTTGGTACAAGAACGGAAATGAAAAACCTGAACTCCTTTAAAGCAATCGCTCATGCAATTGAGGGAGAGCGTCAGAGACAGATCGAGCTGCTGGAAGAAGGAAAAGCAGTGACCCAGGAGACAAGAAGATGGGATGATAATAAAGAACATTCCTATGCAATGCGTTCCAAAGAAGATGCACAGGATTACCGTTACTTCCCTGAACCGGATCTTGTTCCGATCGTGATCAGTGACGAATGGATCGAAAAAATCAGGGCACAGCAGCCGGAACTTCGGACAGAGAAGCTGGAGCGTTACAAAAAAGAATTTGACATCCCGGAATATGATGCAGAGATCATTACAGAATCCAAGCATATGGCAGATCTTTTTGAAGCGACGACTGCGATCTGCAATAAGCCGAAAAAAGTATCCAACTGGCTGATGGTAGAGACGATGCGTCTGATGAAGGAACACAGCATGGAAGCAGAAGATCTGAAGTTCTCACCGGTGAATCTGGCGAAGCTGATCGAGCTTAATGATGCGGGCACAGTAAATAGTTCTGTGGCAAAAGAAGTATTTGAACAGATCTTCCTGAATGATATTGAGCCGGATGTATATGTAGAAGAGCATGGACTGAAGACAGTCAATGATGCAGATGCACTCAGAACGACGCTGGAGAAAGTCATTGCTGACAATCCACAGGCAGTCGCTGATTACAGAGGAGGAAAAGAAAAAGCACTCGGTGCATTGGTCGGACAGACGATGAAAGCCATGAAAGGAAAGGCAAATCCGGGAATGGTCAACAAAATGCTCCGGGAAATGCTGGGATAATAACTGAAAATAGTTTTTCATCATTTCTAATAATAAAGTAAGGTGTTTATGACCTGTCTCAGATAATCCGATGCATAGGATATCAGGTCATAAGCACCTTTATTAATATACCAGTCTAATCAAATCCCTTTCACTAAACGGATGCGAGACAGATCCGAATAGTTCCGAATCAGACAAAAAACAGCAAAAAAATGTGGGGGGGGTGACAAGATTTGAGAGGAAAAAAGAGATACAATAAAGTAGGATGTATCTTAATATAAATAAGATACTCACGAAAATGGGAGGAAGGAGATAAGTTTCTATGATGAAAGGGAAACTAAAAAAAGCGGTTGCACTTGTGACAGCATTAAGCTGTGTGCAGATTTCACCGCTTGCAGTGACTGAAGTAGAAGCCGCACAGGATGCAGTCAGTGCTACGAAGAGTGGAAATATTGTGACCATTGGAAATGATAAGCTCAGCCGTGAGTTCAGTATTTCTGATGACAGGCTTTCCACGACAAAAATTGAGAACCTGCTTGGAAATTCAGTGTTCACACCGGGAGAAAATTCAGAAGAATTTGTGATTAAGACGCTGGATGAGACAAGTAACGGGGCAGTTTCATTGGAAGAATATACGACCAGTGAGGGAAATAGCAGTCAGATATTAGACGGGATTACCGATACAACAGGCAATTTCTGGTGTTCTAATTCGGATGATATGAAACTGGTAGTAAATTTTGGATCAGAAAAAGAAGTAAAAAAAAGTGGTTTATACACCGCGTTATGATAATAGTGCGAAGTATAACTGTACCGGACGTCTGACCAAACTGAAGATCCAGTACTGGGATGGCAGTGCATGGCAGGATGCAACGGTTGGTGGAAATGCAGAAATTTCACTGACAACCGATGCAAATACAAAGCCGGATGCGATCGAGCTGGATGAAACAGTGACGACATCCAAGATCAAACTGGTTGGTATTGAGTCCTACCACTGGCAGGATGCAAACCGGAATAAGTTTATGAATGTCGGAGAACTGGATGTGCAGGATACAGCCGGAACAACTGTTCTTGACAAAGGTACACAGATTGCCGGAAAAGAAATCAAATCCAGTGAACTGACACTGAAATCGACTTCGATTGATGATACAACAGCAGTGATCAATGATGTCAATAAGACCGGTAAGATGATTACTTTTGAATTTGATCCGGTTCAGATGGGAACAGGCGAAGCCAATATTACAGAAAAGATTGTCATGTATGATGGGGATCATTTCATGCGTAAGTTCCTGGAGATTGACAGTGAAGATAAGGATGTCCGCATGGATTATATCGATGGCGAGCATCTGACAGTCACAGACAGCGATAAGACATGGACTGTTCCGAAGGGAGTCGGCGGTGTTGTAGAGATGAGCGAATATAAGGCAAATCTCGGACAGCCGATCTATATTGATGGAATGTTTGTGGGATCAGAATTCCCGGAAACTGATACACAGATTGAATCAGGTTTGGGACATGTACGCTACTATACAGGAAAGAATTTTACAGATTTTGAGAGAGACGGACAGCTGACTGAGGATGGAAAGTATATTTCCTGGCAGACCGTTGTTGGTGCAAGCCATAGTGACGGAAGTGATCAGGGAGTCATCCAAAGTGATTTTTATGATTATATCGACAGTATTGCAACTCCGTCAGATTTCCGTCTGCAGTACAACTCCTGGTTCGACAACATGATGAGATTGATGATGATAATATCCTTTCCTCATTCATTGAAATCGAGAAGGAACTGACACAGACCGGAGTTCGCCCGATGGATTCCTATGTAGTGGATGATGGATGGAACAACTACAATGATACATCGGTTGTAGATTCCGTACGTTCAGGAACGACCCTGAATACAACAGGATTCTGGGAGTTTAACTCCAAGTTCCCGAATGGACTGACGACATCCAGTTCCCTGGTAAATAAACTGGGATCTGATTTCGGTGTATGGATTGGACCAAGAGGAGGATACAACTTCTTCGGTTCTCTGGCAGATATCCTGACAAAGAGCGGAACAGGAAGTAAATCCGGTGGTTCCATTGATGTTGCAGATGCAACTTATGTTCAGAAGTTTGAAGAAATGGCGATCAACTGGATGCACGACTATGGAGTGAACTACTGGAAGTGGGATGGATTTGCAGATGTTGCACAGTATAATGCATTCCCGTCAGGAGAAGGTGTTGTAGGATACAGTGAGGAACACCGCCATATGTATGGTGGACAGAATCAGATGTACCATGTGACAGACCTTTGGGAGAAATGGATCGTGCTGATGGAGAATATCCGTCAGGCTGAGAAAGATTATAATATTAAGAACTTGTGGATTTCCCTGACCTGTTATGTCAACCCAAGTCCATGGTTCTTACAGTGGGCAAACTCTGTATGGTTACAGTGTGCAGGAGACCGTGGAGAGATCAGTAATGGTACGCTGAATAATAAGATGGACAATATGCTGACTTACCGTGATGCGAACTACTATGAGTTTGTTCAGGTACACCAGTTTCAGTTCCCATTGGCAAATCTTTATAACCATGACCCGATCTACGGAAGTGAAGGAACAGGAATCGTAGCTGACTCCATGACAGCAGAACAGTTCAAGAATTACCTGTATATGATGGGAACAAGAGGAACTGCATTCTGGGAGCTTTATTACTCTGATTCACTGCTGGACAAGGATAAATATCTTGTAAATGCAGAGTTCCTTGAGTGGGAGGAAGAAAATTTCTCCAAGCTGAAGAATGCGAAGATGATCGGTAGCCATCCATCCAGTGCAACAAGACTCAGCACTTACAGAAATGGTGGAATGAGCAGCGGTGAAGTACAGAATCCATATGGATTTGCATGCTTCGATGGAAATGCAGGAATCATTTCCATGAGAAACCCGTCTGCAACAGAGAAGACGATCACATTTACACTGAATGATGCAATCGGAGTTACAAAAGCCGGTACTTACCACATGAGTACAGTACATACTTATTCTCCGAATGGAACGATTGCGACAGCAAAAGATACTTATACAAAGGGTGAAGAAGTATCCGTTACACTTCAGCCGGGTGAAGTACAGGTATGGTCTCTGAGCCAGGATGCAGATACAACTGCACCGACATTCAAGAGTCTGACAAGTGTTTCAGGAACAGAGCTTCGGGTACAGTTAAGTGAAAAGATCAAAGGAAATGCAATCCTGAAGGTCAAAGTAAATAATGAAGTTGTTGATAATGTGACAGTTTCAGAGTATGCAGACCTGCGTACATTTAAACTGACATTTGCTACAGCACTGAATGATGGCGATGTTGTAGAAGTATCCGCAGAGAGTGGAGCAGATGCAGCCGGAAATCAGATTACAGGAAAGATCTCAGCTCCATACTATGCAGAGAATAAGATTGCAGAGAAAGAAACTGTAGAGGGAAGCAACAGCGAGATCAGTGGAAAAGACCGCAGCGTAGAAGGAACCAACGGATTCACAGTAGCAGCACAGGTTCAGACAGCAGACAGAAGCGTTGTCCTTGTAAAGCAGGGAGATGCTTATGAACTCGGAATCAATGCGGAAGGACATCCGTATTTCACGGTAAACGGTGTGACAGCAACAGCTGATGCAGTTATTTCCGATGCAACAGAATCTATGATCGTTGGTGTAAAAGAAAATAACGGACTGGTTCGTATTTATGTAGACGGACAGATAAGTGCGTCTGTATATAATGCAGAGAACAAAGAGTTCGCAGTTCCGGCAGCAAAGATCGTTGGTAACGGTGTAAACGGAGCTGTGACAAATGTAGCAGTTTATGACAGAAGTCTTGGTTACGATGAAGTTCCGACATCAGGACTGGCAGAGACTGTGAAGAAGATCACAGCAGAAAAAAATAACTGGACAACAGAGTCCTGGACAGCAGCCAATATGGATACGCTTCTTTCCAATGCAACGAGTGCCATCTCAGGTGGAGATGCTTCAGCGATCCAGGCAGCAAAAGAGGCACTGACAGCAGGTTATGCAACACTTGTGCCGAAAGTAGTAGAAAATCTGGCATATCAGAAAAATGTAACAGCTGCATGGGTAGATGCAAATGAGACAACAGATATGACCAATACAAGAAGTCCGCTTTCCAAGGCAGTAGATGGTCTTAATAATGATTCTGACAGCTATGCAATTTACGGAAAAGACGGAAAAGATAAAGGTTCTTACATTACAATTGATCTCGGACAGCAGTGCAGGATCAACAATGTAACTTATGGCGTTACTGGACTGATGGAAGAACTTATAAGGCAACCGCACTGGTAGTATCTGATACAGCAGATTTTGCGAAGAAGACAGTTCTCTATTACAGTGGAGATTCTGATGTATATAATTTAGGTGTGGATCCGACAGATACATTATATGCAGAAACTTCAGCAGGAAAAGCATTATACAGCGGAGAAGCTGTGACAGGAAGATATGTACGTCTGTACGCAATGGGTAAAGTTGGAAGTAATACTACAAGCGGACATGAGAACCATATCGTAGAGATCCAGATAAATGGAAGAGCGGCAGATGCAGATCCATACGATCTGACAGAATACCGGAAGGTATTAAAAGAAGCAAAGACAGAGGCGGCAAAGGATATTTATACAGCAGAATCTGTAGCAGCCCTGAATGAGCAGATCACAGCATCTGAAGCACTGATCATAGAACTTGATGCAGCGATCAATGCAGGAAATCAGCCGGATAAGTCCTGGTCTGAAGTAGCCAATGCGAAGGCAGCTCTTGAGGCAGCCGTAGCAGCACTGGCAAAAAATGACGGACCGGTTGTAGAAGAAGATGCAGATTATACAGCAGTAAATGCAGCAAAAGAAAAAGCTGCAGGAGTAGACAGAAGCAGATATACAGATGAGAGTCTGAAAGCACTGGATGATGCAGTTGCAGCGGTAGTAGAAGGACTGAAGAAATCCGAACAGAGCAGAGTCGATGCAATGGCAGCGGCAATCAATAATGCGTATGCAGCACTGGTTGAAAAACCGGCTGTAGAAGAGGATGCAGACTATACAACAGTGAATGCAGCAATGGAAAAAGTACAGAAGATTGACAGAAGTAAGTATACAGAAGAAAGTCTGAAGGCTTTGGATGATGCAGTCGCAGCGGTAGAAAAGGGTCTGAAAGAATCCGAACAGGATAAAGTTGACGCAATGGCAGCAGCAATCGAGAAGGCACTGGATGGTCTGAAAAAGAAACCGGCAGCTGACGATGATAAGAAGAATGATTCAAAGAAAGATGATTCAAATAAGAATGACTTAAATAAGAATGATTCTGATAAGAAGCAGATGCCGTTAAGACTACTACAGTGAAGACCGGAGATGCAGCCAATGTAATTCCATTCTTCGGAATGACATTGCTTGCAGCAGGTGCAGTGATCGTAATTGCATTTAAAAAGAAACGCAGAGCTTAAGAAATGCAGACAGGATGAAAATGAACTGAGCTGCGAAAAGCTTTGTTAAAAAGAAAAGAGTCTGGATATACAGAAAATGTATGTCCGGACTCTTTTGTTATTCTTCCCCCCAAAAAATTATCCACAATTTTATCGACAAAAAAGATGAGTTATGAACAAAATACAAATTGCAATTCCAGTATTTGTCATGTATTCTGTAATTACTCCGATTCATGGAGCATCTGAATTCAGAACAAGGTCAACAGCTTTTATTCAAAGCATCGATTCAATGTAATTAAAATAAATGGTCAAAATGAAAATCTGCAGAGAACAGTCAGAAAAAAATCATCAGTAGAAAGGAATTGCCTATGAAAGAACAAACTGCAAAATTATTTTCCAAATCATAAGGACAAGAGGGGAGGTGCTTGAAGAATTAAGAGAAAATAAAAGAGTTGTGGAAAACTTTTTGTAGGAT
>ENA-OQIO01001427-OQIO01001427.1-human-gut-metagenome-genome-assembly--contig:-NODE-1427-length-11652-cov-3.108026_pt1 | contig 11652 bp, 13 predicted proteins | sample MGYA00242573_ERZ504737 | MGnify/ENA primary metagenome ERZ504737 (study PRJEB26092, sample SAMD00036203) | human gut metagenome | host: Homo sapiens | study: EMG produced TPA metagenomics assembly of... | reverse complement strand
CAGCATCTGTAAAAACGTGAGTAAAATTCTCTAGCTGCGCTTCCAATCGTTTATTTATTTTTATCATATACTCGAAATCTACAGTTGACCAACTTACAAAATTTAAATTTAATTCTTATTCAACGTCTGCTAATGCTGCAAGATTTTCTTCTCCTGTACGGATTTTAATAACTTTATCTACGTTGTATACAAAGATCTTACCATCTCCGATATGACCTGTGTAAAGAGCTTTCTTCGCAGCTTCAATGATGTTTTCTACTGGGATATTTCCTACGATAACTTCAACTTTAACTTTTGGAAGTAATGTTGCATCGACTTCAGCACCTCTGTAACGTTCTCCGGCACCTTTCTGGATACCACAGCCCATAACCTGAGTGACTGTCATACCAGTTACACCAACATCGTTCATTGCTTTTCTTAACTTGTCGTATCTTGTTAATTTTGCGATAATAACAACTTTATACATTCCTGTAGGTACAAGATCTGGAGCTTTGCTGACCTGTACAGCTGCTGCTTTCTGTACTTTAGAAGCTCTTTCGTAATCTTCTTCTCCAAGAACAGTATTTGCATTTTCTTCCATGATCATTGTGTTAGAAATATCCATCATACTGAATCCAGCATATGCTGATGTTAAACCATGTTCTGGTCCATCCAGACCGATGATCTCTTCTTCTTCTGTTACACGAAGACCGATCGTTGCTTTGATAATTGTAAATGTTAAACTGATCGTCACGGCTGTCCAAGCGCAGACACAAACAATACCGATGATCTGAATCTTTAATAATCCAAATCCACCACCATAGAAAAGTCCATTTAATTCACTTCCTGGTGCAGTTTTTGTTGCAAATAATCCTGTTGCTAATGTTCCCCATAAACCGTTCATAAAATGAACTGCTACGGCTCCAACTGGGTCATCAATTCTTAATTTATAATCTAATAACCATACTCCAAAACAAACAAGTAATCCAGAAACTGCTCCGATCACAATTGCTCCAAAAGCATCTGTGACATCACATGGTGCTGTGATCGCTACAAGTCCTGCAAGAGATGCATTTAATGACATTGATACATCAGGTTTTCCATATTTTACCCATGTAAATACCATACAAACAACTGTTGCGACTGCTGGTGAAATTGTTGTTGTTACGAAGATAGATCCTAACTGTTCAACAGATGTTGCTGCTGCACCATTGAATCCATACCAACCAAGCCATAAGATAAATACCCCTAATGCTCCAAGTGGAATATTGTGTCCTGGGAATGCATTTACTTTTATAATATTTCCATCTTTATCTTTTGTGAATTTACCAATACGTGGTCCTAAGAATTTTGCTCCGATCAGTGCGGATAATCCACCAACCATATGAATTGCACAAGATCCTGCGAAATCATGGAATCCCATCTGAGATAACCATCCACCACCCCAGATCCAATGTGCTTCAATTGGATAGATCAGTGCAGAGATTACTGCAGAATAAATACAGTAAGATAAGAATTTTGTTCTCTCTGCCATGCTCCGGATACGATCGTTGCTGTTGTTGCACAGAATACTAAGTTGAATACAAAACTGGACCAGTCAAAATTTGCATAAGATGTAAAAATGTCAAATCCAGGTTTTCCGATCAATCCGATCATATCTTCCCCGAGTAATAAACTGAAACCGATCAGAATAAATACACAAGTACCAATACAGAAGTCCATCAGGTTTTTCATGATAATGTTTCCGGCATTCTTAGCTCTTGTAAATCCGGCTTCAACCATTGCAAATCCGGCCTGCATCCAGAATACCAATGCGGCTCCGATCAGGAACCATACCCCAAAGATCTGGGTATTTACTGCGTTCATAATTTCTTTTGTCATATCTTTGTCCTCCCATTTCGAAAGTTTTTGTTTTTTCATTCAGGAGAAACGCGCGTGTCTTTACTCAATGAATTGATTGAAGGCTTTTAGAAATCCTTCTTGATAAAAAGAAAAGGCGTTATGAAGAATGATCTGTGTCATCTCATAACGCCTTTGTTATGGTTGGAATTATAAACGCCTTATTTTTATTTGTCAATAATATTTTTAGCATTTTTTATGCAAAGAATGTATCTTTTTTAGCACAATCTTAACTATTTAATTCGTTCTCAAGCATACGGTATCCGACTCCGACTTCTGTAAAAACATACTTTGGAACTGCTGGATTTTTCTCAATCTTGCGGCGATATTTGCCATATTTACTCGCAAAATCCTATTGTTCGTATCTGCATGAGGTCCCCAGATATCCTTGATGATAGACTCATATGTAATAACCTTTCCTGCATTCTCTGCAAGAAGGGATACCAGTTTATATTCAATCTGTGTAAGACGGATTTCTTCTTCTCCAAGAAAGACTCTTCGCTTATCAAAATCAATCTTTAACTGACCTGCATGATACATTGGTGTCTTCGTCTCTGCTCCCATTGGCTGTCTTCTATGTCTTAGGGCAGTACGGATTCTAGCAAGCAGTTCCTGATTGCCAAATGGTTTGGTGATATAGTCATCTGCTCCGGCATCCAGAGCTTTTACTTTCTCTGATTCTCTGTTCCTTGCAGAAATCACGATGATCGGAGTAACTGCCCATTTTCTGATCTCGGAGATCACATCGATTCCATCCATATCCGGTAGTCCAAGGTCTAATAAGATTACATCTGGACAGTATGATTCCGCACACTGGATCGCCTGATTTCCTGTAGTTGCTATGATTGGTTTGTAGCCATTGGTTTTTAAGATCGTTGATATAAAATTGCCGATGTTTTCTTCATCTTCAGCAATCAATACATTAAATTTTATCTCTGTCATAGTTCCTTTTCCTCCGTCAATTCTTTTTCATCCATTGGCAGACTAAAACTAAACTCTGCTCCATCCTCATAGTTTCTTGCATAGACATCACCTTGATGTGCCATAACGATTGATTTACAGATACTTAATCCGATACCCATGCCCTTACGGCTTTCATGGTCTAATGCACCTGCACAGCCGTCAAACAACTGATCCAAGCGCTCTGGTGCGATACCATTTCCGTGGTCACGGATATAGAATACAACTTTGTTACCTTCTTCTTTGATATCAAGTTCAATAGGTGCATCACTTCCAGAATGTACCCATGCATTTTCCAAAAGGTTCATAATTACCTGCTCGATCAAAGTCGGATCCATTGGAACCATTAAAAAATCTTCTGGGATCTTTACCTTTAATTCACTGTCTGGATATCGCTTCTGATAACGCTGGATCGCTTCTGCTACAACTTCTTCGAGAGGTTCCGGTACTTTCTTTACATGTGGCTGTGTGTTACTTCCATTGCTCTGGATCCTCGTGATACTAAGCAGGTTTTCCACCATGTTTAACAACCAGTTTGCATCTTCTTTGATTCCCATGACAAGCTGATCTTTGGCTTCTTCATCCAGCTGGTCTTTGGCTTCTAAATATGTCGAGCTTGCCCCGATCATTCCAGTCAGCGGAGTCCTAAGATCATGTGAGATCGCTCTTAATAAATTTGAGCGCATCTTCTCCTTTTCTTTCTCAATCTGAAGCTCATTGATCTGCTTGTTATATTCATTTAATTTTGCAAGTTCTTTCTCTCTCTTGACAGCTGCTTCTTTCTCTCGGTTTAAGCTTGTTGTTGTCATATTCGTGATGATTGCGATCACTAAAATTCCAAGAAATGTCATCGGATATCCGTCAATCATGAAATTAATCTTAAAGTATGGAAATGTAAATCTCCAGTTAATAAAAATAACACTTAACAGTGAGGAAACAATTCCCCATCCATATCCTTTTGTATATCTTGAGATAAAAAAAGTTGCCAATGTATAGATCATTGGCACATTAATGTTGTGAGCTGTCTGATAGAAAAAAATATGTGCAATGATGGTCGCAATGATCAGGATCGTGACCGAGATCAAAAAATCCTTCTCCCACTGCATCAAACCTTTTTCATTCTGCTTCATGTTTATTCTCCATTCGGCCGGATATTCACATCTATCTTACATTTTGAAACGTGATCAGAGTTCATACTCAGATCATAATCCACTTTAAGATGCATCTGTTCTTCTTCTTCGATCCAGTCAATATTGCTTGTATTGACCCCCATCAAAAGACTTCCAAATGGTGTATCATAGTAAGAGAGGTTTTCTTTCCCCTCTTCAAAGACCATATGAGAAGACTGTCCTCCTTTTCTTGTGAGTTCCACACTCTTTGGTCCGATCTTTATGACATTTTTTACGACCTCGTTGTCTTCGGAAAGTTCATCGTATAAAATATAATGTTTTCCATTTCTCAGGTAATAAGCACCTGTCGTCATCATCTCGATCGGATCATTCGGATCTACATCCATCTGAAGTCCTGAAATATTAATTAATATATCTTTTGTCATCTTATCTTCACTTCCTAATAATTCTCAATATCTACCGGCTGTACCTGATCCACACGGCATGGAAGTACTTTGTCGGCAAATGATAAAAACTGGTCAGCCATATCACTGACATAATATTCATACTTCGCAGTATGATCTTCTGATGCCGCCATATCTCTCTGTGCGAGCATCTGCTTTAAAGTCTTCGCAACTTCATAGGCAGGGTTTACAAGTGTGACCTTATCCCCTACAAATCGCTGGATCGGATTGATCAACAATGGATAATGCGTGCATCCAAGGATCAAAGAATCAATATCATACTGCTTAAATTCTCTTAAATATCTGGATACCATATCTTCTGTAATACGGTCATCGATCAGTCCTTCTTCTACTAGCGGAACAAATAATGGACATGCTTTTGTAACGACAGTTACAGATGGATCTAGTTTCCTTAAATATTGGCCATACTGTCCACTCTTGATCGTTGCATTTGTCCCAATGATCCCGATATTCTTATTCTTCGTCGCATTCATTGCTGCGATCGCACCTGGCTGTACCATACCGATGATCGGCACATTATAAAGTTCCTGTAAATCAGCTAAGGCGAGCGCACTCGCTGTATTACAGGCGATGACCACTGCTTTAACACCCTTACTCAACAGAAAATTGACGATCTGTCTGGAATAGCGCACGATCGTATCTTTGGACTTCGTTCCATAGGGTACACGTGCAGTATCCCCAAAATATATCATACTTTCTTCCGGGAGCTGGCGCATGATCTCTCTTGCAACAGTGAGCCCGCCAACTCCAGAATCAAACACCCCGATTGGTGCATTCATATCAAATTCCTCCTAACGATATCTTGTCATTGCCTGATCGATCAATGTATCAAGTAACTCAGGAATATCAAGTCCGCATGCTTTCCATAACATTGGATACATACTGATCGATGTGAATCCTGGCAATGTGTTGATCTCGTTAAATACAACTCTTCCTGATTCTTCTAAGAAGAAGTCAACCCTTGATAATCCAAATCCGTCAACAGCTCTAAAGATTGCCTCTGCATCTTCTTTGATCTTGCGTTTAGATTCTTCTGGCATCTCTGGATCAACAACCGTTTTAGACTCTGCATTGTTGTATTTTGCATCAAAATCATAGAATGCCGCTTCTTCGGCCGCAAGGATCTCTCCAACACATGTACTCTTCACCTGTGTTCTGTCACCTAACACCGCACATTCCACTTCTCTTCCGACAATTGTTTCCTCACAAAGGATATTACGGTCATGTTTCACTGCTTCGTATAATGCCGCTTCTAATTCTTTTCTATTCTCTGCTTTGGAAACTCCCTTAGAAGATCCTGCACAAGATGGTTTTACGAAGATCGGATATGGAATTTCCTTTTCCACACGATCCATGGCTTCTTCTAAATGTTCAAAATCGCTTTCTCTGACATGAACAAACTTTGCCTGATCGATTCCAATATGATCGACGATGATCTTTGTGTATACTTTATCCATTGAAACTGCTGATGCCAATACACCACATCCAACATATGGAATTTTAGACAATTCAAACAGTCCCTGAACGGTTCCATCTTCACCATTCATCCCATGAAGAACTGGGAAGATCACATCAACTTTCTGAAGTTTATATGTACCTTCTGCAAGGATCACTAAAGAACGAGTTGTTGTATCAGGAGAAATAAATGCTTTCACTTCTCCTTCTCTCCAACTTCCATCTTCAATATCTTTAACACCATCTACTAATAACCATCTTCCTTCTTTTGTGATACCAACTAAGATCACATTATATTTTTCAGTGTCCATGTTCTTAATGACTGTTGTTGCTGACAGACATGAAACATCATGTTCAGAGGAATCTCCTCCAAAGATCACTACTACATTCTTTTTCATTGATTTAAACTCCTTTATCATCATAAAAAGTATTTCATCATTATCATTTGATATAGCACAAATTTTTCAAAAATAAATCCTTCAAAATAAGGTTCATTCTCTTTATATGCTTTTTTGTCACGAAATGTCCATCCGTAAATTGGAATCTTGTAAAATCTGCGGCAGATCTTGAGTGGAAGACAGTCTTTATATTTATAGTGATAGGCTATGAAATCTGGTTTTGTAATAAAATTTGTCAATAAATTCTTCACAATAAAATAACCGATTTTGCGAGTAAACGTCCCTTCTTCTTTTTCTTTCAAAAACTGCTCACTTAACTGTCCACGGATCACTTCTGGACGGTTTTTCTTAAACCAATACAGAGCATACGGATGAAAACATTCCATACAATATAATCCTTTATATTGATCTAAAGCTTTTGCAACTTTCTTGCATAATTTACGGTTGCATGTTTCCATTTTTAATTCTACTAATAATGGTACTTTGCCATCAACTTCTCTTAAAACTTCCACAAACCTTGGAATTCTTTCTCTCGTTCCCATCAATCGATATCTGCATAATTCACGATAAGTAAGATCTGTGATCTTTTTATTTACTCCACATGTTCTCTTAAGATCATAGTCATGGTGAACTACCATTACACCGTCTTTGGTCAGCTGAACATCTAATTCTATTCCATAGCCTGCTCCCTTTGCTTTCTTGAAAGCTGCCATGGAATTTTCTGGAATTCCTTCTTCTCCATGAAATCCTCTGTGTGCATAGTATTTTACATTTAATACCGGATGTTTTCTTTTCTTTCCCGGATCGATCATCTTGATGTATACAATAATTAAGACCAATATCCATAACAGGATCATTTCTCATCCCTCTTTTCTTCTGCCATCCGCGTTAATGTTTCACGTTCATTTAACTGTGGATCTTCTAATACCTGATCTAACAGCCAAGATAAAATTTGACCGATTTCTTTTCCCTGTGGAACTCCCATATCCATCAAGTCTTTTCCATTGATCTTTAATTCTTTGATGGAAAGGCAGTTTTTCTCTTTCGATGATTTCTTCGAATAATTTTCTTTGTTTCTTTGTAATACCTGTTCTTTCTTATCTCTCTGATAATCACTTTGTGCACTGATATCTGCTTTCTGGACCTCCATCAGTCTTGTAAACAACTCTGGGGTTAACTGGCTGACCCATCGTCTGACTGTTTTCTTATTGACTTCTTCTATAGAAGCAAATCTACGATCATGCCATCTGACAAGAGTCGTTACCTGCTTAATCGTCTGGTTGTCAAACTTTAATCTTCGGAGGATCTTCCTTGCCATCTCTTCTCCGATCACCGGATGCATTTTAAAATGATCTTTATCTGGACCTTCAACTCTCGCTGTTGGTTTTCCCACATCATGAAGCAGCATTGTCCACCGGTAAATATGTTCTGCTTCGATCTGTTTCATTGCTTCGATCGTATGGATTCCAACATTGTATTTGTGATGCGGATTATTCTGCGGTGTTTCCATCATAATATCAAATTCTGGAAAAATGATCTTCGTCACACCTAGTTTATATGCATTGACCAATACTTCTGGATGTGCCGATGTGATCAGTTTTTCAAGCTCTACCTGAATTCGCTCAGCACTGATATCTTTTAGAAATTTTGCCTGATTTTTAATTGCTTCTTCGGTTTTTTCTTCGATTTGAAATCCTAATTGAGCCTGAAATCTTAGAGCTCTTAAAATTCTCAATGCATCTTCATCAAATCGTTTCTTTGCTTCCCCGACACAGCGGATCGTTTGATTTTTAAGGTCTGTCATACCATCATACATGTCAATGATCCCTTCACTGTCATTATATGCCATCGCATTGATCGTGAAATCTCTTCGTAACAGATCTTCTCTTAATGACTTTGTAAAATGCACTTCATTGGGACGTCTATGATCTTCGTATTTTCCATCGACACGATAGGTTGTTACTTCGTATGGTTCATGATTCATAAGAACCGTAACTGTTCCATGTTCGATTCCTGTATCTACCGTATGATCGAAGATTTCTTTAACTTCCTGAGGTGAAGCTGATGTTGTGATATCCCAGTCACCCGGCGTTCTTCCTAGTATGGAATCTCTGACGCAGCCCCCAACGATATATGCCTCAAATCCATGTTGTACTAATGTCTGTATTACCTTTGCTGCCTGTGCGGGCATCTTGATCTTCATCCTATCACCTCTCCTTTTCTTTGTTCTTATATCTGCTTCTCATATTCATTTACTATTCTTACAAATGTATCTCGCAAACGGAAGAATTGCCGGAAATGTATCTTCATAATCCCCGGCAATTGTTATCATTATACTCTTAGTAAGCTTTTCCAAAGTAAACCATCTTCTTCGCAGGTTTTCCACAGTGAACACATACGTCACTTAAATGTTCCTGCTCAAATGGCATACATCTTGTTGTAGCTGTTGTCTCGTCTTTGATCGCTTCTTCACATTCTGTTTCTCCACACCACATTGCTTTTACGAAACCATCCTGTTTCTCGATGTGGGCTTTGAATTCATCCAGTTTCTAGCCTCTACTGTATGTTCTTCCAGATGTTTCTTTGCTCTCTCAAGCATATCGTTCTGCATCTGTTCTAATACTTCACCAAGTTTTGTCTCGATCTCATCTAAAGATACAATGATCTTCTCTCTTGTATCACGACGAACGATCACCGCCTGATTCTTCTCGATATCTTTTGGTCCGATCTCGATTCTTGTAGGAATTCCGCGTACTTCCTGTTCACTGAATTTCCATCCTGGGCTCTTATCAGAATCATCAACTTTACTTTGTAAGAAGAAGCAAGTCTCTTTCTGATCTCTTCTGCTTTATCAAGCACTCCTTCTTTCTTCTGCATGATCGGTACGATCATTGTCTGTACTGGTGCGATTCTTGGTGGTAATACAAGACCTGAATCATCTCCGTGAACCATGATGATCGCTCCGATGATACGTGTAGACATTCCCCATGATGTCTGATGTACATACTGAAGTTTATTATCTTTATCTGTATACTGAATATCAAATGCTTTCGCAAATCCATCACCAAAGTTATGGCTTGTTCCAGACTGTAATGCTTTTCCATCGTGCATTAATGCTTCAATCGTATATGTGGAATGTGCACCTGCGAATTTCTCTTTCTCTGTCTTCTGTCCTTTTACAACTGGAATTGCCAGATACTGCTCACAGAAATCTGCATACATATTTAACATCTGTACCGTTCTTGCTTCAGCTTCTTCTTCTGTCGCATGTGCTGTATGTCCTTCCTGCCAGAAGAACTCTGAAGTTCTTAAAAATGGTCTTGTTGTTTTTTCCCAACGTACAACAGATACCCACTGATTATATAATTTAGGTAAATCTCTGTGAGACTGGATGATCTTTGAATAGAAATCACAGAATAATGTCTCAGATGTAGGTCTTACACAAAGACGTTCCTGTAATTCTTTATCTCCACCATGAGTTACCCATGCAACTTCTGGTGCAAATCCCTCAACATGGTCTTCTTCTTTCTTTAAAAGGCTTTCTGGAATAAACATTGGCATTGCAACATTTTCCACACCTGTTTCTTTAAATTTAGCGTCTAAAACTTTCTGGATATTCTCCCAGATCGCATATCCATTCGGACGTAAGATCATACATCCACGAACGCTTGAATAATCTGCTAATTCTGCTTTCTTAACAACATCTGTATACCACTGTGCAAATCATCTTCCATCGCAGTGATCGCTTCTACTAATTTCTTATCTTTTGCCATTGCAAAATGTCTCCTTTTCTATGGTTATATACACAGTTTTTGTGTACAATGATACTAAGAATAATATTACTGTAAAATGTCGGATTTTTCAAGGGGTGACGTTTTATTTAACTACACAAAAAGGAGTTTTTTATGGCAAATGAAAACAAGATGGGGTATCTTCCCATCAAAAAGCTGATATTGCAGATGTCCCTTCCTCCGATGTGTTCCATGTTTCTGCAATATTCTTACAACCTTGTTGACAGCATGTTCGTGGCTAATATCAATGAAAATGCACTTGCGGCAGTTTCTCTTTCCTTCCCGATCACAACCCTTATGATCTCCCTGTCCATCTGGATTGGGTCGGTATCAACGTTTTGATCGCAGGTTATCTTGGAGAGAAAGAACAAGACCTTGCTGACTGTGCAACAACACTTGGATTGTTGGTAGCTTGATCGTCGGTATCTGTATCAATATCCTTGCACTATTGATCATGAAACCGTACTTTTCAGCATTCACAAACAATCCAGCTATTTTTGACTATGCGATGCAGTATATGTCCGTCTGTGCTTTTATGCAGGTTCCAAACATGGTACATATCGCCATCCAAAAGGTCTTTCAGGGTACTGGAAATATGATCACTCCTATGTGGTTTCAGATCGCAGGAGTTATCTTTAACTTTGTTTTCGATCCATTACTGATCTTTGGAATCGGACCATTCCCTAAGATGGGAATCCGTGGTGCTGCACTGGCTACTGTCCTTGGATATGCTTTATCTATGGTGATTGCTTTTCTTCTGCTTGTTTTTACAAAACAGAAAGTTCGTATCAAGATCAAAGGATTCCATGTTGATTCTCATATGTTAAAGAATCTGTTTTCCTATGGATTTCCTTCATTTGTTATGAATGCTCTTGATCTTTTATGCTGACATTTACCAATCTGTTTTTAACAGCTTATTCAGATACTGTTGTTGCCTTTTTTGGCGCCTATTTCAAAGTACAACAGATGATCTTCATGACAGTAAATGGCTTGATCCAAGGATGTTTGCCTGTCATGAGATTCAACTACAGTGCCAAAAAGCCAGAACGTTTAAAAGAAGCTTTTCATTTTGGCACACAGGCGGCAACTGTTATGATGATCGGTGGAACATGCCTGCTTCTGTTTTTACCAAAACAGATCTTGTTCCTGTTTGCAGCTTCTGAATCAATGATCAAAATCGGAGTTCCAGCCATGCGGATCCTGTCGATCGGTTTAGTTTTCTGTGGATTTTCTATTATGATCGCTACTTATCAGCAGGCAATGGAGAAGATCCAATCTAGTATGTTGATCCACATCTTACGGCAGGGAATTTTATTGGTGCCTTTGATGTGTCTGTTTAATCATATGTTTGGGATAAATGGGATTTGGATCTCATTTCCTGTAACAGAAATTTTAGTGTTTATTGTGGCTGTTTTATTACAAACTGTTATTCCAAAACCACAATAAAAATTATTATTTCTTGTATTGAAAAAACTCACTCCTGTGAAAATCAAAACCACCGGCTTAGCCGGTGGTTTGTACTAGCCCTATAAGCTTATTACCGACGCTAAGTCTAAAGACTCATCGAATTTGGTTC
>ENA-OQIO01001425-OQIO01001425.1-human-gut-metagenome-genome-assembly--contig:-NODE-1425-length-11656-cov-1.721138_pt1 | contig 11656 bp, 16 predicted proteins | sample MGYA00242573_ERZ504737 | MGnify/ENA primary metagenome ERZ504737 (study PRJEB26092, sample SAMD00036203) | human gut metagenome | host: Homo sapiens | study: EMG produced TPA metagenomics assembly of... | reverse complement strand
CAAAAGTTTAACATTTGGATATCCATTTTCATCCATCATATTATACAATTTACATATTGCATGTGGTACTTGGATTTTACTATAATGTAAAACATCAATAAATGTAGAAAAATTAACCACCTTTATCATAATCCATGTTGGAATTCTTTTATGAGTATCCATATAAAATTTAACATAGTCAAGCTTGCTACGACTTAGTTCACTATAAGCTTTTGAAATTGTTCCCATCTTATTTTGCAAAGTATATCTTTCATCATATGCCGATGTATCATACCACGAAATCATCCCATCATTATTACATTCATCAAATTTATATCCTGTCAACGCCCGAACTTCTTCTTCTATTTTTGTAATATATTTAAGCAAAAATGATCTTAAATCTTCATCAAATAACTTAACACAATAAATTTGATCTATACTAGTATCAGGAATATAAATATGTTCTCCATTTTCATTTACAGAACTGACAAACGGATTCTTATACCCATTTATGATATTAAAATATCCAGATCTTACTAGTATACTCTTATTCGGGGTCTTAGCGCATACAATATTCTTCTTTGAACGTAATAATTTCATTTGTTGATTATATGTAAGAAATTTTTATCTTGAGAATTCTGTTCTGACATTGCTACTCCTTTAATCCATAAAATAATAAATATTATACACCGTATATTACTAAATATCTATCATTTTTCCTCAATCATCACCTAAATTCTAAAAATAACATTTCAATAACGTACTCATGTATACGTTAAATTTGTGTTTTGTTTGGAATATTTTTAATAATTGTGTTTAATATTACAATTTATTTTATAGACTGATTTCTTAATATCCCTGGGAACTTAATATTTCCGGATCAGTTCATGACCGATCTCGACCATCTTTGTTCCGCAGATACTGCATGTTTTCTGTTCTTCTGTCAGAGTGTCAACGAATTCCTGACGGACAGGTATATCACGGAACTGTTCGTTAAAATCCGGTTTCTTTTTCCGCTTTCTTTCATGGGCTTTGATCTCAATATATTCCAGTTCGATCTCTTTTGCCGGTTCTTCCTCCATAAGTTCATCAAACAGACTCATCTGCCCCGGAAGATCCTCTTTCCTTCTTTTTCACTGGAAGCTCCAAACAGCTTTGCTTTCAGATATGAGATTTCTGCCTGCAGGTTGGAAATGATCTGATCCTTCTTTTCATCGTATGCATGATGTTCTTCGATCGTTTTTCGAAGATCTTTGATATTTGTTTAAATCGCTTACGATTCTCATATGATAGTTGCACTATCAATGTTTTCTAAAATCTCTTCTTCTAACAATGACAATTTTTCAAATATAACTCCATATAATTTATTGTATTTAATATCCTTCATATATTTTTCTATATCCTTTATATACAATATAATATTATCATATTCATAATCTAAAACCTCTAATGCAATTTCTTGTTCCAAAGTAAATGAAAAATCTTCTCTTACATCATAATTTTCTTTTTATCGGACACCATACATCATAATAAAAAATCTCCATATGAACATCTCATGTCCGCCCAAAATATAGTACTATCATCAGACGATTCCTCTCTTATAAATAAAACTTCTTCTACTTGTCCATACCAATTTATCTTATTATGTCGTAGCAAAGCTTTTTTTATCTCTTCTCTAAAAGATTTTTTTACTGATATATTGCAATTATCACAAAAAATTTCGTTTATAAATTGAAGAATCTTTAATCAACTTAAGATATTGTTGTTCAAAATGTTTGAAAATATATTCAATATCTGCATGCAATGTATTTTCATATTTAACAATTCGATTATTTAATTCGTTTAACATATTTCTAGTTTTTTATAAAATAAATTCTCTTATCTGCTTGCAAATATTTTAGGACTTCATCCAATTCATCTTGACAACTATCACTTCCTCGAAAACTAATGTAACTATCATCAATTTTAGTTAACTCTGTTATTTTTTTTTGTAAATTTTGAATAGCAATAGCTAATGGTATCCAATAATCATCTCTTGCTTCAATTCGTGAATTTATTTTAATTTCATTTTTCTTACTTGAAGTTGTAACTATGTATGTAATATATGCACCTAACAATGTTGAAAATAAAGGAATTAGCTTATCTAAAATTTTAATCAATTTATCCATATGATTATTTCTTATACTCCTATTTAGCATTCTTTTTATTTCTTTTAATGACTCTGGTTGACCACATTAGTACCAGACATCTATATTTTTTCAAGGCACCTAGATTGCCCCTATGATTGACCACTAAAATTAACAAACGGAATATCAAAGGTCTCAAATTCTGAAGATGACGTTATTTGTGCTACTGTTGGACGCAAATAAGATAATAATAACGCTGGTGCATTCTGTCTCAGCAACTGGTCTACCATCTTTTCCTCCATATCTTCACACCACTTAAATTCTGCACTCTCTGTTATATTTAAATAAAATGGAAAATCATCATTATTCTTTTCTCCTAAATTCACTGTTAATGAAACACTAGCTTCAGTACTACTAACCACTGATTTCTTTACCGAAACTGTCATATTCATATTCATATCTATAGATTTTGTTGTATCTTTTTCAAAATTTTCATTTACCACATATTCTACAGACTTTAATATTGGTTTTATAAATTGAAATTTGCTTTCCATAAATAACCTCTCTATGCTGCTACATTTAATATCTCTTTTGTGTCATAAGAGTTGACTTCTCTAGATTCTTTTTTTTCAATATTTATACTATGATTATATTCATTTGGGTTATCATTGTATTCATCTTGATTATTACAATATTCATTATTTTTACTTTTACTTCTATCTTAACAGTAATCTGCAATTTTTTCTCATTATTTTCATTCAAGAAATCCAAGTCTATATCTTCTATTTCTGTTTTAAATCCTTCTGATGTATTAACAATGATACTTTCTTCCATTTCCTTTAATCTTTTTTTAGTTTCATTTAATTCTTCTTGTGTTGGTCTAAAAAATGATCTTACAAATTTTTCTGAATCTTTTCCATTTAAACATAATGTTCCTACTTTTTTAATCATTGTTACACCTCTCTTCATTATTCATAAACACTTTGAAGATATTCCTCTAACTCTTCAATATTGATTATACAATCTATATACATAGCTACATTTGTACCCTTCTTGTCCATCAAAATCTTCTAACATTTTTTTAAATCCAATAGACTCATACCATTGTTCCAACTCTTGTCTTGCATCAATTGTAATTACTCTAATAGGTAATTCTTTTGCCAAAGCTCGAATATGTTGTATCATCATTTTAAGTGCTGTCGTACCTAATTTTTTTCCTTGCCATTTTTGATCTATTGCCAAAAAATTAATATGTACTGAAGTCACTGTATCATTTTTTACCCCAGGATCTGTATCTGCAATATCTTCTGGAAAAGAATATAGCATAATATCACGAAGCAAAATTTGTATATATCCTATTAAATACTTCTCATAATAAATACTGTAAGTGTATGCATGTTGTGTAATAAATGGATAATAGGATTCTTTTATCATGTTATTGATACTCTCTACTCCACAATCAAATTCCTGTTCTTTAACATCTCTCATTATTCTCTTAAATTCTAGTGTTCCCATATACTCCTCTTAAAAACGTAAAATAGTATAAATATCTTATGATTTCTTTAAGTATATCACATTATTTATCAACTCATCAATTTTTCAAATAGCTTAAATAATCCTGCAATTCATAATCATACGGATTTATAAATAATCCATATTGGATTTTCCCTTTCAAATGACTCAGATAATTCTTCTTCTCTATACCACAATATTGCATATGAGATTCTAATCCAAATTTTCTTATATAATATATTTCCTGACGAATCTTCCTTCTTACTGATTTTGGTAGCTGCATTTTTTCATTTACAACAATTCCTGTTACTTCTTGACGTTGACTCTTTTTTCTTGTTCTCGTTTTTTCTTCATTTAGTTTTAGTCCTAATTCATATAATCTATTTTTCACAAAGGATATTATCTGTCCAGGGTTAAAATCACCTGAAAACGTCATATCATCTGCATATCTTGTATAACGAATTTTCTTTTCATTTGTAAATTTTCCAACTTCATCATCAAATTTTTTAAGAATTATATTTGAGATTATAGGACTTGTTGGTGCACCTTGAGGTAAACATCCATTCAAACAACATAGATTTGTAAGCATAACTACTATATCTTCTTGATATCCCAAACTTGAAAATACTTTATAAACCTTATCAGATGTAATACTATCAAAAAATTTCTTTACATCTAATGATAATAATATTTCTTGTCTCTTATGAAATCTTGCATTTTCTTTAATTGACTTTTTTTTAACGTAAGCCTTAGCATAAACACTAATCTCTATCTTTGTCAGTATATTATCTAAAATCCACCTTTGTATTTCTTTTAAACTTGGTAATGGTTCTGATATTTTTCTAGTGCCCCCATTTTTTTTAGGAATTTCATAATTTCTATAGAAAAGTGATGGTGAATTACTTGCTGCAAAAACATACTCATTCTTATATCCTAACAATAAACACAAATGTTCTTGAGTATAAATTATAGGTAAATTTTTGTTATATAAAATTTTTGCATATTGTAACCATTTATCACAATATGCATCATTATATCCACTAAGTTTAGCTTGCTTACTGAATTCTCTATAATAATCTTCCCAATTCACTTTTCTCTCCTTTATTTATCTTGGAACTGCTACAAAATTGTATCTGTCATATAACTGCGCAATGAGCCGCCTCATTTGACGCAGTTATATGATGAGAGAATTCCCTGAATTCTCGATTAAGTAAGAAGGAGCTTGCTTTTACTCCCGTAAAAGTAAGATTCTTCTTACACAGGCTTGAAAATAAGTTCTTCTCAGATTGACAGACTCGTCAACCCTGCACTATAACGTGCCTAAGTCTAGCAGCTCCAAGATATTTTCTATTATATCAAGGTAAGTAAATTTCTTCAAGTAACATTGGTTTAATCTTGAATTGCTCAAGTTTACCAATATCTTTATTTTCATATTTCATTTCTAATTTATATAATTGTTCTTTTCCATTTCTTGTAAGAAATTTATTACTATCTTCATCCTTATATATATATTTCAATTTTTCTAACTCTGAATACCATGTAGCAATATTAGAATAAGAATACCCTATCTTTAACATTGTTCCTATCGTTTCATTTCTATTAATTAAATCTAATAATTTATATAATACAAATTCGGTCATACTTTACTCATCTACTCCTACATTATTCCGTCTAGGAATGGTGCCATCATAAACTTTCCATCTCTTTTTCCTTCATACCAATAAAATGGAAATGTATTATTAGGTGTTTTTATCATTGTTACTAATCCCTCTGATTTTTTATATCCTAAATATAAGCTTTTATTTTTTACTTTAAGTTTTTTGCTTATTCCCTCCATCTGTTGAATTTTCTTTTCTGCATCTTCCTTGTTATAATTATCTGTAATTGCTTTATTTCTTATTATTGCACTATAGAGATCAACTCCATATTTTTCTATTGCCTCTTTACCAGATTTCTGCACCACCAATGTTATCGATTTAATAATTTCCTTTTTTATACCTTTTTCTTCTATCAAGTTTATACATCCTAGTAAAGTATCTCCAGATCCAACATAATCATCAATAAGTATCAAACATTCTATTTCTTCCTTATATTTTTCTATTGCTTCAAACGTTTCTACTATTCTAACTCTTTTATCGTGAAATTCCTCAAATCTCCGCATAAAAGTTGCTTGAAACAAATAGCACATCAAATTCCCACTTTTTGTTTTTCCAGGATAATTTTTATCTTGCACAGGAAACATATGTATTGTTTTAATTTTTTTGATCAATTCCTTATTTTTATCTAAAAACATTCTAAATACATCTATCATATATTTTTCATATTCATCAATACCAACTAACAAATAATTATTTGTTAATTCTAGTATTAACTCTCGATCTGAATCATTATCTAATTCTTCTAATCTTTTGCAAAACATATCAAATAATGAATATTCTCCACCATTACTTTTTTCGATACGCCAATTATGTTTGTTAAAAATTTCTATTAATTCAATAATAAACTTATCTGCCAATACTTTATTATTAACAAGCACATTTTTCACCTTCGTTAATTTATTTTTATAAGAAATCTATAAGATTTCCCTTAGATTTCGTAGAATCTGTGAGGACTTAAGCTATACTATATTATCTTAACCAATTCCAATAAATTTACTTATAATATTCACAATAATTCCCAGAAACACTGTACCAAAACTGTCACGCACAAAAAGTTCCTCATTTTTGAATACTTGTTCTCTATATTTTCATTCTGACCAACTCTAAATTCTACACATGGAAACAAATTTCTTTTTATTTTTGCAAAATTGAGGTAATGCAAATAAAATAATATCAGCTATCCACACAAATAAAATAATTCTTTGAACTATAATCGAAAAATTAATATGACTTTTACCTGTATAAATATACAGCATACTAACTATTAACGTAGATAATATTGGTGTGATAGGAAGTATTGACAATATCCAATATTGAACTCTAAAATTTTTTAAACAATTTTCTATTTTATTTTTCACAAAAAAATACTCATCCGCCTTCTCAAAATAATAATCTACATAAACTTTTGCACTTCTTTTATTACTAAAAACTAACATAACTCTATTTTCTTTTGATGCTGCTCGTAATTCTAATTTTATAATTCGATCTTGGACTTTTTGAAAAATAATTTTGACATTCTCTTGTACTTTCAAAACTATAAACTGTACCATTACTACATTCTACAGAAATTGTTATTCTATAATTTACAAAAATATTTTCCAAACTTGATAACAAATTCTCATCTACTCTATAGCCTATCAAATAATATTGGATCGAACTTGCTTCTTCTTTCATATTATTTTATTCCACCATTTCCACTTAAAATCAATGACTTCATAAGATTTATGGACACTTAACTCCTCACATATCCTTCACATTTTTAAATACAAAGCCACCTTTTCTATATTACTATCCACCTCTCCATATAATCAAGTGTTTTTTTTCAATAAATTCAATACTTTTTGATACCTGTCATTGAATAGAACTAAGGTTATGGGTAAACGGTAAATCAGTGTTACCGATAAATTTTTGATCACTGGATTTTTATCCAGTGATCTTATTTTTACATTCTGTTGGCAGGTGTTCTGACCATGGTAATAGTTCTTCTAAAAAATCTAGATTTCTATCTTCCATGTGTTTTGGAATCTCTATCAGCAGATATTTTAAATATTCATATGGTTTAACTGGTTCGCTTTGGCTGTCTCTGTAATACTGTAGATCATTGCACTTGCTTTGGCCCCATTCACTGTATCTATCACATGCCAGTTATTCCGCCCAACGCAAAAGCTCCGAATAGCAATCTCTGCATTATTATTATCGAGAGGTACTAATGGATCATCCAAAAACGCTCTGAGATATCTTTCCTGATTCAGACTGTACTGCATTGCGTTATATAAAGCACTCCCAGTTCCTACAGACCCTATGTTTGATCTTACCCACGAAAAGAAAGCATCGACCAATGGTGATACCTGTTCTTTCCTCCGTTTTTTTCGCTGCTCTGGTTCATACCCGTCCAGGCTGTTATCGGTATGATAGATCGCTCCGATCTGGGCAACTGCAGCTTCTGCAAGACTTCCTTTTGATGCTTTTTTCCCTAATGCTTTACAGATCTGGACATATTTCCGCCTTGCATGAGTCCAGCAGCCTGCAACTGTGATGTGTGCATTTTCCCTCGCAATCTTATGATATGCTTCAAACCCATCACAGACGATCGTTCCTTCATATCCTTTCAAAAACTCCGCCGGATGGCTTGAATTTCTGGTTTTCTGATATTCATACAGGATCACTGGCTGTTGTCCATCTTTTGTACCAGTACGATAAACCCACATATAACTGTTGCACATCGTATTCCTGCCGTCTCTCTTGACTTTGACTGGTGTTTCATCCGCATGGATCACAGGCCCTGATAGATCTGCTGATGCATCCGGTCATATAATAAAGATAAATAGCGTTCACTGCTTTTGATCACCAGCTGGACATTGTCTGTCTTGAAATATGAATATCATTCCTTTTAAATTCCTGTTCCAGACGATACAAAGGCATCGCATTCACATATTTAAAGTTCAGGACTGCCGCTAACGGAGATGGCGTTACGATACTGTTTTTTAAGATTTCAGAAGGTCGTTCTGCACTTATGATCTTATCTTCATTTTTTGCACTATAATAAGCGACATGATGCTCGATCACTTCGAAAGTTGCTGGATGAAAATCCAGTTTTTTATAAATCCTGTCTGGAAGTCTCCGATATCCATTTGGGAACAGCTCAGAAAGCTGTTTTTCAGAAAGTTCATGATATTCTTCCCGGACTGGAAGTCCTGACAGATCTTCATCACGTTTTCCTTTCGGTCTTTTTTTACGTTTATATGCAGGAATGACTTCTTCGATCAATGGTTCTTCTGCACAGTCTGTTTCTATCGTAACTTCAGCTTCGTTAAAACACAGAGTCAACTGATCATAGTCAAATTTCTCCGTTTTCTGAGCAAAACGATCTGTTCGTGACATGGTAAGCTGTTCATAGATCAGGTCAAACTTTCGGTTCAGTTCTTCTAACTGTGTTGTCTGTTTTTGCAGCTGTTCCTGTTGAGAAAGAAACAGTTCGATGATCTGTTTCTTTGTAAATCTGTTTAATTGTCCCTCGTTAAATATGATCTCTTTCATAAGACCTCACTATCATAGAACATAAACGCATGTAAAGAGATATGAGACAACTTTTTAAATCCGTGGATAAAGTCATTTTGACAGGAATACTTTATCCACAGAATGTTCAGACGAAACGTGGATGATCTATTTTCTGAATACATTTTTTAGGCTTGATTGTCAGACCTTCCATCAGCCATCGAAACTGCTGGGATGTAAGCTTACATACTTCTTCCTGACTTCTGGGCCATTGGAATTTACTGGATTTTTGTTCTAACCGTTTATAACAGAGTAAAAATCCATCACCTTCCATATAAGTGCCTTGATCCGGTCTGTTTTACGTCCACAGAACATAAGCAGAGTTCCAGGCTGAAAAGGATCCATCCCATAGGTTTGAGAAATGATGTTTGAAAGAGAATCGATTCCTTTTCTTAGATCTGTATAACCACACACAATATAAACAGCTTGAAGATCTTTTGCATCATTCAGCATTTTTCAGGTTCCTCAGCACACGGAAAAGAAGTTGTTCGTCCGTATTTTCATAGATACGAATGCGAAGATCATCCTGAAAGATATCAAGGAAAGAATCTGTGGTTTGAAGTTTTGATGGATTTTTTGTACACCCTGATCTTCATGAAACAGTTTTTGGGTACGATTGCTAGATTTTCCTGAAGTTTTTCTTCAGATACTTGATTGAGATAAGCTTCTTTTACCTTTCTGACTCTGTAATAATATCCAGCTGCAGAAATCCCATAATTCTCTTTACACCATTCATCCAGAGGGATCTGTTGAGGTCGTCCTTTGGATTCCTGCATCATATGAAACCATTCCTGTAATTGAACCTGTTGCGTGACTAAAGTTGTTTTTGACATAAACTATATCGCCTCCTAAAAAAATCAAGAATGTTAAGACTCAAACTTTTTTACAAGTCAAAAAAGTTAAGGCTTAACATTTTTGACCCCTGTTTAAAATCTTGAGTTAATTATCTCAGATTACTTTAGGATTTTGTAGAGAACACTGATTTACCGTTTACGGTATGTTTTCACGTAATATAAAAGATGGAAGTATCTCCTATTAATTCAGAAGCTACTTCCATCCTCTAGTTCTTACTAATAATCCTCATTCTGACCGTATCCACTCTATTAAATCTTGTATCCTTTGTCGTATAAAACAATTATTCCATTTTTTGTTTCTGTATGTTCTCTTTAATTCTTTTTTCCTATTTCTTGGTATGTCTTTTATTTCATAGCTTTCATGTTTAATTTCAGTTGTTTTTATTATCTTCATAACTAATATATATATATTTGTTTGCTTTGTTTTTCTTAGGATGATTACCACATAATATCGTATTCTCATCTACTCTCTCATAAATATATATTTTTCTGTTATTATATAAAAATATAATTTGTTGATACTCTTTTAAGTTTATTGAAATCACATAGTACAATTATTGATAAGATGGCTGCACTTGCCATAATACCACAACTAATAATTGAAAAATGGTATTGTTGTAATTTCTCATGCATCACATATGTTATTATTGGTGTTATTGAAAATATACCCATTAACATAAATAATGTATGTCTTTCAAAATATATATCACTAAGTTTTTCTATTCCATCTATCTCTTCAATATATTTTTTCATTGATGAACTTTTTTCTGTAAAAATAAAATACTTGCACAAAACACTATAAATGCTAGCACTTTTAATTTATCTATATTATTTTTATCATCACCTAACAAAACATTCATTATCGTAAATATAACTATTATAACACTACTCCTAATAGCTGTATATTTTTCCTTATCTTTTGGATTTCTCAATGTTTCCTTTATAGATGGATCATTAACAGATTTTAATGCTGAACCACAAAACATACATATTCCTAACACCAAAATTCCAATCTGTATATCACTTTTAATACCATTTTCCCATATAGCCTGTATTATTTGTATTATTTCTTTCAAACGTATCTCTCCCTCTTATTATTTTATTATCTTTCGTAAGCGATTAATCTTAGGGTGTTGCTAGAATAATAGAATGCTAGCAACACCCTAAGATTGTAAACGCACAATAGCACGTACCTAGACAAACAAAAGATCATTTTTTCATGACCTCTTGTTTGTCTTTTTGATCTCTTTTGGTAACTTTTCTGACCATGGAAGTAAGTCATCTATTTACAATGGTTTCTAACAATAACTTTAGACTATACGTTATTTATAATTATATTATATAATTCACCAAAATCAAACTAATATTTAAACTTATCAATATTACTGCCATAATCATCGGAATAATCATAGCCATTTGTCTTTCAAAAACTGGATGCTTTATTACTTGCTTTAATTTCTTTCTTTGAATTCCTTTTGAATGAGGCATTAAATCTAATAAATCATTATACGTATCCGATATACATTTTAAACGATAAGCATATGCTATCGCAATAAATACAAACGCTATCGTTATTAAAAATCCCATAATAAAAAATATGAGTTTAGAATAATTTTTAGGTAATGTTAAGCCTAATGGTTTAATATATGGAATAATTATCACTAGCAATGTTGCATAAAAATATATGTATACTTGTTTCCAGAATAATACATCTCTATGTTTTAATTCACTATAATACTGATTCAATAATTTAAATAATCATCATGTGTAAAATCTTTAGGTAAATTCCATTCTTTTGTTTTACTTTTCATTTTATCCCCACTAATTATAACCAGCTCATAAGTGGTAAGTGCTTTATCTTAGGGTGTTGCTAGAATAATAGAATGCTAGTACTTTACTACATTTTTCTAGCAAACATTCTTTGCACTCCTTCATTCCACGATGCTAGTTTTTTTCTAATTTCTTTCTGGAC
>ENA-OQIO01001424-OQIO01001424.1-human-gut-metagenome-genome-assembly--contig:-NODE-1424-length-11662-cov-1.679410_pt1 | contig 11662 bp, 11 predicted proteins | sample MGYA00242573_ERZ504737 | MGnify/ENA primary metagenome ERZ504737 (study PRJEB26092, sample SAMD00036203) | human gut metagenome | host: Homo sapiens | study: EMG produced TPA metagenomics assembly of... | reverse complement strand
TTTATAAATTATAGTTTTGTCTCAGCTGACAGCTGTGGATTTGCGAGGAGGGGAGGCACTCGGAGTTCCGAAGGCCGTTTCCCCTCCTCGCGCTCCTCCCCTCCGGCCACGGGAAACGGGCTGTTGCCCGCGTTGCGGGCAAAGCGCCTGCTGCGGACAGGCTGCTGCAAGCAGCCGCTTCCGACGCGCTTTCGCCGAAGGCGAACAGCCGTCAGGCAGTCTTCGTCGACTGACGTTTAACACGACACAACTTCCGAGTTCCCGCCCTGAGGTTCCTCACGTTCGTCACTCAGTCTTCGTCGACTGACGTTCAACACACCACAGCCAAGCGTGCCCAACGGAGGGGGTTCTTAGGGGGAGCGTGCGGGCTTCGCAACTTTGAGCTCGCTCCCCCTAAGGGTTTTCTCAGCTTACAAACTGAAACAAAACTACAACTAAAATCCACCATAAAAAACATTCTACAAAGCTCTTACATCAAGAACGATAATCCGCATTGATCTTTATGTAATCATATGTGAGGTCGCATCCCCATGCAGTTGCGGATGCATCTCCCATCTTCATATCTGCGATGGCTGTCACTGCCTCTTCGGAGAGGATCTTAGTAGCTTCCTCTTCGCTGTAGCCTGTAGAAACTCCATTTTCAATGATCTTGATCTTTCCTGCTTTGCTCTCAAAGTAAAGATCTACCTTTTCCGGATCGAACTGAACGCCGGAGTAGCCGAGGGCACAGAGGATCCTTCCCCAGTTGCATCGTGACCGTAAATGGCTGCCTTTGTTAAGGAAGATGTTACTACGGATTTACTTAAGGTTACGGCTTCTGCTTGGTGGCTGCGCCGATGACCTTGACCTCGAAGAGTGCAGTTGCACCTTCTCCGTCACCTGCGATCTTTTTGGCAAGGGTTGTGTTTACGTAGTTAAGAGCCTTTTTGAATTCTTCATAATCTGCGTTTTTCTCTGTGATCTTCGGATTGCCGGCCTGTCCGTTTGCAAGGAGAAGGACGGTATCGTTTGTGGAGGTATCTCCGTCAACGGATACCATATTGTAGGTGTCCTTGATATCCTCACTGAGTGCTTCCTGAAGAAGCTCCTTGGTGATATCCACATCACTGGTGATAAATCCAAGCATCGTGCACATGTTGGGGTGGATCATTCCGGAGCCCTTGCACATACCGCCTACCGTTACGGTTTTTCCACCGATCTCGATCTCTACCGCTGCCTCTTTCTTCTCGGTATCTGTTGTCATGATGGCTTTTGCTGCCTCAAGGCCTGCCTCGCGGCTTCCCTCAAGCTTCGGTGCCATGGCTTTTACTCCGTTTGCGATACGGTCAATAGGAAGCTGCATTCCGATAACACCTGTGGATGCTACCAGAACACTATCCTCCGGGATCCCAAGGCTTTCGGATGCTGCCTTGGCTGTTTCCCCGCAATAGCCAAATCCTTCCTCACCGGTACATGCATTGGCGATTCCACTGTTGCAGATCACGCTCTTGCGCCTGATGATTATATACAATGTCCTGATCCCATCTTACCGGAGCTGCTTTTACCACATTGGTTGTGAAGTCCTGCAGCCACACAGGGAACCTCACTGAATACCATAGCCATATCAGTACGGCCTTTATATTTGATCTCTGCTGCAGTTGACGCTGCCTTAAAACCTTTTGCGGCTGTAACGCCGCCGTCTATGATCTTCATATTATATATCTCCTCTCAACGGTTATGCCGGATCCTGTCCGCTGTACCAGATCGAATATCTCAGTCTATTCAGTCAAAATCCTTCGGCATCCACCATATTTTATTTGTGATCCGCCTGTTTTACGGGCACATCGGGATCTGTTTCAGTCCTTCGTTCTCGTCAAATCCAAACATCAGGTTCATGTTCTGAACAGCCTGTCCTGCTGCACCTTTTACCAGGTTGTCGATAGCGCCCATCATGATGACTCTCTTTGTTCTCGGATCGATCTTGAAGTTCACGTCCACAAAATTGCTGCCTTCTACATTTCTTGTCTGCGGGCATACATCCTTGTTCAGGACACGTACAAAAAACTCGTCCTTATAATATTTGTCATAGGCTGCTTTTACTTCCTCGTAGGTAACATCCCTGGTCAGGGAGGCATATGCTGTTACCAGGATTCCACGGTTCATCGGAACAAGATGTGGGGTAAAGTTGATCATCACTTCCTGTCCGCATGCATATCCAAGCTGATCCTCAATCTCAGGTGTATGTCTGTGTGTGGCAACACCGTAAGCTTTGATGCTCTCGTTTACCTCACAGTAGAGATTCGGAACCTTGGCTCCTCTTCCTGCTCCGGAGGTTCCGGACTTGGCATCAATGATAATGGTATTCGGATCAATGAGGCCTTCCTTTAACAGCGGATAAATAGACAGTGTGGAGCATGTCGGATAGCATCCCGGGTTGGCGATCAGCCTTGCATTCTTAATATCCTCACGGTTGATCTCGCAGAGACCATAAACAGCTTCCTCGATAAACTGCGGAGCCTTATGCTCGATCCCGTACCACTTCTCATATTTTTTCACATCTTTAATACGGAAATCTGCGCTTAAGTCGATCACCTTACATTTGGAAAGGATTTCTTCATTAATAAGGGATGCACAAAGGCCCTGTGGTGTTGCGGTAAAGATCACATCCACCTCATCTGCAAGTGCAGCCATGTTGTCATCCATACATTTGGCATCCACCAGCCTGAAAAAATTCTGATAAATATCTGCATACTGCTGATCTATGTAGCTTCGGGAGCCGAACCATTTGATCTCAACGTCCTTGTGTCCAAGAAGAAGTCTTACGATCTCATTTCCTGCGTATCCTGTCGCACCGATAATTCCTGCTTTAATCATCTTTCACATTCCTCCTCTGCCGTTTTTCCTACGGCTTAATCCCCCCTGCAGAAGCGTTTGCTATTCTTATTTATGCCTCTTTTTTATGTATTCTGATATCTGAATCTTCTGCAAAGGTCAGACAGACATCTTAAACCTGTCCGTACTGCCAGTTCATATGTCCGCCTTGTCAATGGATAGATTATACATCTTCTCTGCATATTATGCAATAGTCATTTTCTTTGATTTTTCACGGTCTTTTCTGTTTTTCCTGTATTTCCTCATAATACCGCCTACTTTTAGATGTATTTTTTATGCAAATTTTTTTTCATATTTTTCAAATTATCTCTTGCATATTTATAAAATCTGGTGTATATTAAGCCATGTCGACAGGACAGCCGAAAATTTTGTTTTGTTGTACATGAATATTTATTCACTCTGGTAAAGTTATAAAACAGCATAATTTTTTTCCAGATAACGTAAAAAAAATTCACCGTCCCGGAAATGTCCGGAGCGATACAAAATCAAAAAAATCCCAGGAGGACATATATTATGAAAGAAAAAGTTGTTTTAGCGTATTCCGGTGGTCTTGATACCACAGCCCTGATCCCGTGGCTGAAAGAAACCTTTGATTACGACGTTGTCTGCTGCTGTGTAAACTGCGGACAGGGAAACGAGCTGGACGGTCTTGAGGAAAGAGCAAAAATGTCCGGTGCTTCCAAATTATATATCGAGGATATCGTCGATGAGTTCTGCGATGATTTCATCATGCCGTGTGTAGAGGCTGGTGCTGTATACGAGCATTCCTATCTTCTCGGAACTTCCATGGCTCGTCCGGTCATTGCCAAGAAACTGGTTGAGATCGCACGTAAAGAGGGTGCCGTTGCTATCTGCCACGGTGCTACCGGTAAAGGAAATGACCAGATCCGTTTCGAGCTTGGCATCAAGGCTCTTGCTCCGGACATCAAGATCATTGCTCCATGGCGTATGACAGATCTGTGGACCATGCAGTCCCGTGAAGATGAGATTGAGTTCTGTAAGGCTCATGGCATCACTCTTCCATTTGATGCAAGCCACAGCTACAGCCGTGACAGAAACCTCTGGCACATCAGCCATGAGGGACTTGAGCTTGAGGATCCATCCCAGGCTCCGAACTATGATGACATGCTTGTATTAAGCGTAACACCTGAGAAAGCCCCGGATAAAGAAACTGAGATCACCATGACATTCGAGCAGGGTGTTCCGAAAACACTCAACGGAAAAGCAATGAAGGTTTCCGAGATCATCACAGAGCTGAACAAGCTTGGCGGTGAGAACGGCATCGGTATCGTTGACATTGTTGAGAACCGTGTTGTTGGTATGAAATCCCGTGGCGTTTATGAAACTCCTGGCGGAACGATCCTGATGGCAGCACATGACCAGCTTGAGGAGCTGATCCTTGACCGTGAGACAATGGAAGCCAAGAAAAAACTTGGCAGCCAGTTTGCACAGGTTGTTTACGAAGGAAAATGGTACACACCTCTCCGTGAGGCTATCCAGGCATTTGTTGAGTCCACTCAGAAATATGTTACCGGCGAGGTTAAATTCAAGCTTTACAAAGGAAACATCATCAAGAATGGTACAACCTCTCCGTACAGCCTTTACAATGAGTCTCTTGCTTCCTTCACAACCGGTGATATGTATGATCATCATGATGCAGACGGATTCATCACTCTGTTCGGTCTGCCGCTGAAGGTTCGTGCCATGAAGCTTGCAGAAGTTAAGAATAACCAGAATCAGAACTAATTTTGTTGAACATTGTTCCGACAGATCATAAGAATGCCCCGGGAAGCTATATAAGTTCCCCGGGGTCTTTTGTTATATACTGCTTTGATCACATAATACCTAATAAACGAAAGGATTTTTTATCATGAACTCACAGAAAATGCCTCTGAAAAATTCTCTCTGCCTGCTTCTGGCCGCAACGATCTGGGGAATCGCCTTTGTTGCCCAGAGTGTGGGCATGGAATATGTCGGCCCCTTCACCTTCAACGGCGTCCGTTCCCTGATCGGCGCCGCTGTCCTGGTTCCGGTGCTCTTTATCCTGAACCGTTCCGGAAATAAATCCTCTGCTGCCACAGACTCCGCAATACCGGAATCCTCATCAGCACCTTCAGAAAAAGCTGTATCCCACACGCCATATAACAGCCGTGACCTGTGGCTGGGCGGCATTGCCTGCGGATTTGCTCTTTTTGCTGCCAGCAGCTTCCAGCAGTTTGGTATCCAGTACACAACTGTAGGAAAAGCCGGCTTCATCACCGCCTGCTACATTGTCATCGTCCCGATCATCGGAATTTTCCTGAAAAAGAAATGCAGTCCCTTTATATGGGCAGCCGTTGTCATGGCACTGGTCGGACTTTATCTTCTCTGCATCACAGACGGATTTTCCATTGGCCTCGGAGATATTCTTATGCTGGTATGTGCTTTTCTCTTTTCCCTGCACATTCTGGTCATTGACTATTTTTCCCCGAAGACAGACGGTGTAAAGCTTTCCTGTATCCAGTTTCTGGTCTGCGGGATCCTGTCCATGATCCCGGCACTTATTCTGGAACATCCGCAGATTTCTTCCATTCTCACTGCCTGGCTGCCGATCCTGTATGCCGGCGTGATGTCCTGCGGTGTTGCCTACACCCTGCAGGTCGTAGGCCAGAAAAATGTGAATCCCACCGTTGCTTCTCTGATCCTTTCTCTTGAATCCTGCATCTCCGTGCTTGCAGGCTGGGTGCTCCTAGATCAGAAGCTTTCCATAAAAGAGCTCCTTGGATGTGTCATCATGTTTGCAGCCATCATCCTGGCACAGCTGCCGGAAAAAGAAAATAAATAAAAAACAGGCAGCCGGTTTGGTATTTTACCTTCCGACTTGCCTGTCTGCATGTTTCTTAGTCTGCTGTTTCTTCCTTCTTAATAAAGTTATTATAATGTGCCTTGATCTTCTCAAAGCTCTCCTGGCTGATGTCGTGCTCCATCTTGCAGGCATCCTCCATTGCGATCTCTGCCGGAACCCCAAGTCCCTCCAGCATCCTGGCAAGAACAATGTGACGCTCATAAATCTGATTGGCGATTTCTGCCCCCTTCTCCAGAAGTGTCACGGTACCGTAACGGTCCATAGCAATATAACCATCCTCACGAAGAAGCTTCATTGCGTGACTGACGCTTGGCTTGGAAACACCAAGTCTGGTCGCAATATCAATGGAACGAACTCCTCCTCCTTTTTTGGATAAAACCAGAATTGATTCAAGATAATCCTCCGCTGACTGTCTGATCTCCATATAAAATCCTCCCTGCAAAAATTTAACTCTATATAGACCTCTAAAGGGACCTGAAGCCCATTCTTTCCCTGTTCTACAGGCGAATATTAACTTTTAATATACCGCTTAAAGGATGTTGTGTCAAGCATTTCGCACATGTTTATCTTGACATTAAAAATAATTTCCCCGATAATAGTAGCTGAACAATATATCTGTTCTATAGCAGCCCGGAATCCTTTCCAGTAGTGCTGTCTTTTGAACAGTAAAGAAAGGAGATTTTTTATGCTCAAAACCCTTCTGGCCCAGGTCAGGGAGTTTAAAAAGGCATCGTTTCTCACGCCTTTTTTCATGATCCTGGAAGTTCTCTTTGAGACTCTGATCCCCCTGGCCATGGCTTCCATCATTGATAAGGGTGTGGAAGCCGGAAATATCGGCCATATCTATCGGATGGGTGCAGTTATGGTAGCTCTTGCCCTGTGCGGACTCTGGTCCGGCGTCATGGGAGGAAAATACGGAGCACTGGCCTCTACAGGCTTTGCCAGAAACCTCCGAAAAGCCATGTACACCAACATCCAGACCTTTTCTTTTCCAACATCGACAAATACAGCACTGCCGGCTGATCACCCGTCTTACCACTGATGTGACCAACCTGCAGAACGCCTATCAGATGATCCTTCGTATGTGTACCCGTGCACCGGCCAGTCTGATCTGTGCCATGGTCATGGCATTTCTTATCAATGCAAAGCTTGCAAGCATCTATCTTGTCGCTGTTATCTTCCTGGGAGGCTGTCTGATCTTTATCATGAGAAAAGCAACGGTATATTTTCAGGCCGTATTCCGTAAATATGACGACCTGAACGCAAGTGTCCAGGAAAACATCGGCGCTGTACGCGTTGTCAAGGCCTATGTCCGCGAAGACTACGAGATCAGCAAATTCCAGAAAGCCTGCAACAAAGTATACGAAATGTTCTTAAGTGCTGAGAAGATCGTTGTCATGAACATGCCCCTGATGCAGTTTACCGTTTATGCCTGTATCCTGGGGATCAGCTGGCTCGGCGCCAAAATGATCGTAGGCAGCTCCCTTACTACCGGTGAGCTTATGAGCCTTCTCACCTACTGCATGAACATTCTCATGAGCCTTATGATGCTTTCCATGGGTTTTTGTTATGGTAACAATGAGTATTGCCAGCGCAGAGCGTGTTACGGAAGTCATCAATGATACTGCTGACATCACAGATCCGGAGGATCCGGTAACAGATGTCCCGGACGGAAGTATCGTCTTCGATCATGTGAATTTCAGCTATAAGAAAGACAGTCAGGAACCCGTTCTGAAGGATATCAATATCTCGATCTGCTCCGGCGAGACCATAGGGATCATCGGCGGTACCGGAAGTGCAAAATCCAGCCTTGTCAACCTGATCAGCCGTCTTTATGACGTAACGGATGGTTCTGTTTCCGTAGGAGGCATCGATGTCCGTAAATACCATCTGGAATCTCTCAGAAATCAGGTTTCCGTTGTTCTTCAGAAGAATGTACTCTTCTCAGGAACCATTCTGGAAAATCTCCGCTGGGGTGACAAAAATGCCACAGAGGAGGAATGCCGCCGCGCATGCCAGCTTGCCTGTGCCGATGATTTCATCGAAAAAATGCCAGACAAATACAATACCTTCATTGAACAGGGCGGCTCCAATGTTTCCGGAGGCCAGAAGCAGCGTCTCTGTATTGCCCGCGCTCTTCTGAAGAAGCCGAAGATACTGATCCTGGATGACTCCACCAGTGCGGTAGATACTGCCACAGATGCAAGGATCCGCCGCGCTTTTGCTGAGGAGATCCCGGATACCACCAAGCTGATCATCGCACAGCGTGTTTCCAGCATCCAGAACGCGGACCGGATCATCGTTATGGATAACGGTGAGATCAACGGTTTTGGTACCCACGAGGAGCTTCTTAAGACCAACGCCATTTATCAGGAAGTATTTCATTCACAAACCGGCGGCGCCGGTGATTTTGACGAGGGAGGTGAGCCGGCTTGAAAAAACAGAACATGAAAGGCCCGGGCGGTCCTGGCCCAAGGGGTATGGGAACACCGGAGCAGCTGGGAAAGCTTCTGGGACGCCTTGCCCGTTATATCTTTAAAAACTACAGTATCCATATCGTGATCGTGGTGATCTGCATTTTTGTCAGTGTTCTTGCCAATGTACAGGGAACCATGTTCATGAAAACCCTGATCGACCAGTATATCACACCGCTTCTCTCAGCAGATACACCGGATTTCGGGCCTCTGGCTGCAGCCATCGCACGTGTGGCATGCTTTTACGCCATTGGTGTTATTGCCACCTATACTTATAACCGTATCATGATCAATGTTTCCCAGGGAACCTTACGTAACCTCCGAAACGATATGTTTGCAACGATGGAAACGCTTCCCATCAAATATTTTGACACTCACGCACACGGCGATATCATGTCCATCTACACCAACGACATTGATACCCTGCGCCAGATGATTAGCCAGAGCTTTCCGCAGCTGCTTTCCAGTGTGATCACCATCGTCAGTGTTCTTGTAAGTATGCTAATCCTGAATGTTCCGCTTACTGTAGTTACCCTGCTTATGGTTGCCATTATGATGACTGCCAGCCGGAAGCTTGCGGGCTTAAGCGGAAAATATTTCCTGGAGCAGCAGACCAACCTTGGTATTGTCAATGGTTATATCGAAGAGATGATGGAGGGTCAGAAGGTTGTCAAGGTCTTCTGCCATGAGGACGAAAGCATCCGGAAATTCGATGAACTGAACGACCAGCTTTTCACCAGCGCAGACAATGCAAACCGTTTTGCCAACATCCTGATGCCAGTGGTCGCACAGCTTGGAAATGTCAGCTATGTGATCTGCGCCATGGTGGGCGGTATCCTTGCTATCAACGGCATCGGCAGCTTCACACTTGGCGGGCTTGCCAGCTTCCTGACCTTCAATAAGAGCTTCAACATGCCTATCAACCAGGTCAGCCAGCAGTTCAACAGTATTGTTATGGCTCTTGCAGGTGCAAAACGTATCTTTGATCTTCTGGATGAAAAACCGGAAGTGGATGAAGGCTACGTTACTCTCGTCAATGCAAAAGAGGAAAACGGTGTTCTTACCGAATCCGACAAACGTACCGGCCGCTGGGCATGGAAGCATTTCCACAAAGCTGAGGGTACCACTGATTATATCGAGCTGAAGGGTGATATGGTCTTGGAGGATGTAGACTTTGGTTATAATTCCAACAAGATCGTTCTCCATGACATCAACATGTATGCACAGCCAGGCCAGAAGATCGCTTTTGTAGGCTCTACCGGCGCCGGAAAAACCACCATCACCAATCTTCTGAACCGTTTTTACGACATTCAGAAGGGTAAGATCCGTTATGACGGCATCAACATCACCAAGATCAAAAAAGATGATCTCAGACGCTCCATGGGCATCGTTCTTCAGGATACCAACCTGTTCACAGCAACCGTTATGGAAAATATCCGCTACGGAAAGCTGGATGCCACAGATGAGGAGGTTATCGCAGCAGCAAAGCTTGCCAACGCCGACGGTTTCATCCGCAGGCTTCCGCAGGGTTATAATACCCTTCTCCGCGGAAACGGTGCAAACTTAAGTCAGGGCCAGCGACAGCTTCTCTCCATTGCCCGTGCAGCTGTTGCAGACCCACCCGTCCTGATCCTGGACGAGGCCACCAGCTCCATTGATACCCGTACCGAAAAGCTTGTACAGGATGGTATGGATAAGCTGATGGAAGGCAGGACGACCTTTGTGATCGCCCACAGACTTTCCACAGTACGCAACAGTGACTGCATCATGGTCCTGGAGCAGGGACACATCATCGAGCGTGGTTCCCACGAGGAGCTGCTTGCACAGAAGGGCCGGTATTATCAGCTGTATAACGGCTGATCCAGGCTCACAGTTATTTTCGATCTAAAATATTCAATACCAAAAACATGCAGGGTGTATCTTTTCTGATAGTCCTGCATGTTTTTTATGCTATAATCTTTGATTGAAATCTATTTTTCCGGAAAGGAGTCTCCGTATTTTTATATATGAAACAAACTGAAGAATATTACTACGGCAAAATGTCGAAAGATAAACAAAACGTGTACCGTGCAATGCTTCACGGGCTTATGGAGCTTTCCGACGAGTTCCTGATCCCGCAGGTACCAACCACCGATGGAAACTGGCTCTATGATGTATTTTTCCAGTCTTCGTCTGGATCACCCGGAGATTTTCTGGGCTGTGGGGTTTAAATACCGTTATTACAAGGACTCGCCAAATCTGATACTGATCCCTGAATATATCTTCGACAAAAATAAAATCCGGGAGCATCAGAAAGCCCTAGAAGCCCGCATAGACAAGCTTGTGCGCACCGCCATGAAGTTTTCCGAGTGGGATAAGGAAAAATATGTCCATGACTTCATCTGCGAAAATATCCGCTACGACAAGCTGAAAAAGCCATATTCCCACGAGATCATCGGGCCTCTGGGCCATGGTGTCGGTGTCTGCGAGGGAATCGCCAAATCCGTAAAGGTCCTCTGTGATGCCCTTGGTGTATGGTGTATTATCGCCATCTGCGGGAACAATCCGGAAAAAGGGATCAAAATACCGTCATACCTGGAACATCGTCCGGATCAACGGACAGTACTATCATCTGGATGCCACTTTTGATAATACTCTGGGCAAAAACGAAGACGGCTCAACCAGTATCCGTTACGATTATTTTAATCTGGATGACAAAAACATCTTCCGTGACCATGAACCACTGATCGCTCCGGCACCTCCCTGCCCGGATGGAAACCACTTTTATTACCGCGAGAAAAAGCTGTCCTTCACCAAACTGGAAGACGTATACAAACGTGCCCTCCAGGCCGCAAAAAAAGGCCGCGAATTCACCTTCCACTGGCGAGGCGGATATCTCACCCGCGAAGTCTCGCAGACCTTGTAGATCAGATCCAGGCCGCAGGAAAGACACGGGACAAAAAAGCCATCATCACACTCAACTGGCCTCAGGCTGTACTGCGATTTCATTTTGCGGAACAGCAGGCGGAAGGGAAGGTGTTTATTGAGGAAGTGAATGAAGGGGAGAAACTGTAACGTCATTTAAGAAATTCGATAGAGCCAAAATGCCACATATCATTATGCATATGTGGCATTTTTCTGTGAATATAATTCTAAAAATTAAAAGACTTTCCATAAATCAGATTTATAGAAAGCCTCTTAATCACTGCGGATAACAGGACTTGAACCTGCACGGTTGCCCACTGGTACCTAAAACCAGCGCGTCTGCCAATTCCGCCATATCCGCATATTCAATCATATTTTCATCCTGCCTGATGATAAAAAAATAACGGAAAGCAAATGCTTTCCGCTAATGAGGCATCGGGGATTCGAACCCCGGACAACTTGATTAAAAGTCAAGTGCTCTACCGACTGAGCTAATACCCCATAAAAAGGACTGGGCTAGCTGGATCGAACCAGCGAATGCAGCAGTCAAAGTGCTGATGCCTTGACC
>ENA-OQIO01001423-OQIO01001423.1-human-gut-metagenome-genome-assembly--contig:-NODE-1423-length-11666-cov-1.280614_pt1 | contig 11666 bp, 9 predicted proteins | sample MGYA00242573_ERZ504737 | MGnify/ENA primary metagenome ERZ504737 (study PRJEB26092, sample SAMD00036203) | human gut metagenome | host: Homo sapiens | study: EMG produced TPA metagenomics assembly of... | reverse complement strand
CTCCGTGACCGCGATGTGGATGCAGATGAAGCGGAAAAGGAACTTCGGAACAAGATCGACGAGCTGTTAGAGCAGAATGCGAAAACTGCTCCGCTGTATCTGGAAGCAAGCCAGAACTGGGAAAACTTCAAAGACTGGTTGGTAGAAGATATTTTCCAGCGCACCTATCAGGACATGATGCCGGATTCCCGCGATGCGGTTGCCCTTTACCAGAATGACATTCATGCGCCCCGATGGGTGCGTGGCATGATGGTAGATGCGGCTGTGCAGGAAATTAAGACAGTGCCGGAGAAGAAGCAAGAAGAAAAACAGGAAACTCCATCTGAACCGAAACTGAAAGCCTACTACCGTTCAACTTCACAGATGGAGGACGGTTATGTGGAGCGTATTGCCATTCTGCAATATCCGAACGGCAAGTATTATAACCACTACGGTTTTGATGATGTTAGGGGCGAGGGTGCAGGGAGCGCAGGCCCGTTTGACACGCTGGAAGATGCAAAGCGGACGCTGAAAGCACATCGCCCGGATGCGGAGGAAGGCTTATCACCATTGTCTGCTGAAGCAGAAAATGAGTATCATGCGCTGAAAGAACGATACCCGGACGCACTGGTTGGCTTTGAGCAGAATGGATTTTTTGAATTTTATGGTGATGATGCCAAACGGGTGACGGAGCTAATCGACACAAAAATGCTTCGGAAGGAAACTGTATCAGGAGAAATTCCAGTCACAGGATTCCCTCGTGAGCAGTGGGCGCATTTTGGCAAGGAACTCTGGAAATGTGGTGAGAGTGTTTATCTCTCCGGTCAAGGGGAAGACGGAACGCACCATGAAACCAAATATCTACGTCGAAGAATATCTTCCCCGAAACGCAGATGTTGAGATTGACGGTAGAGAATTTCGTGTGGATTCGGTCGATTTCAAGAATAGGACTGTTAGCCTGCAGGACATGACTCTTGCAAAAGAAGCACGGTATCCAATTTTCCGTACAGAGCCGCTTGAGTATGTACGTCACCTGTATGAAATGGGTGATACGGAATATCATAACGACATTGAGCGAAAAGTCTTTGAATCTCTGGACAAAGCACAGGTAGCTTATGAAGACTTTACCCCGGAACAGATGGATGTAATCTATGCTGTTGCGGAGAATGGCGGCAGTCTGGAAGAATTACTGAATCCTGAATTTAGCCGGAACAGATGCAGCTTATCGCAGATGTGCAGACCCGGACAGATGCTATCCATCGTTCGGCGGCAGATGATGCTGTTAAGCCCCTTACCAGCAAGCCTATGACCCCGGAAGAGGTCAACCAGGCACGGAAAGAGAAAAATCTGCCGCTGGACACGGATACCGCGCAGAAGCCGCCTGCACAGCCAAACCAGAAGCCTATCAATTTCCGTATCACAGACGATGATCTTGCGCAGGAGGAGCCAAGACAAAATTCAAAGCAAACATCGAAGCCATCCGACTGCTGCAAACGCTGGATGCCGAACAGCGGCAGGCAACCGCCGAAGAACAGGAAGTTTTATCCCGGTATGTCGGCTGGGGCGGTATTCCGCAGGCATTTGATGAGAAGAATGCGGACTGGGCAAAGGAGTATGCGGAACTGAAATCTCTGCTCCCGGCAGATGAGTACAGTGAAGCGCGGGCATCTAGCTGAATGCTTTCTACACTTCGCCTACGGTAATCAAGGCAATATATGAAGCCCTTTCCAATATGGGTCTGAGCAAAGGCAATGTGCTGGAGCCGTCATGTGGAGTGGGCAACTTCATGGGTCTTGTGCCTGAAAGCATGGAAAACATCAAGATGTATGGTGTGGAACTGGACAGCGTATCAGGACGCATTGCACAGCAGCTTTATCAGAAGAACAAAATTGCCGTGCAGGGCTTTGAAACGATGCAGTTCCCGGACAGCTTCTTTGACTGTGTGGTAGGCAACGTGCCGTTCGGCAATTACAAAAGTGCCGGATAAGCGGTATGATCGCCACAACTTCCTCATCCATGATTACTTTATTGCAAAGAGTCTTGACCTTGTTCGTCCGGGCGGCGTGGTGGCGGTAGTCACTTCCAGCGGCACAATGGACAAAAAGGATTCCTCTGTCCGAGAGTATCTTGCCAACCGTGCTGATCTGTCGGCGCAATTCGCTTGCCGAACAATGCGTTCCAGCGCAATGCGAACACAAGTGTTGTAGCTGACATTTTGTTCCTGCAAAAGCGTGACCGGGCGGCAAGTGGAGCGGGCAGAGTGGGTAGACCTTGGCACAACGCCAGAGGGATTCCCCATCAACCAGTATTTTGCGCAGCATCCTGAAATGGTGCTGGGTGAGATTACGACTGAAAGTACACAGTACGGCAAGCAGGAAACCACGGTCAAGCCCATCGAGGGCGCAGACCTTGCCCAGCAGTTGAAAGCAGCAGTTGAGAACATCCATGCGGAAATCACAGAGCCAGAAATCACGGACGATGAACTTGACCAGAACGCAGAACCGCTCCCGGCAGACCCGAACGTGAAGAATTTCAGCTACACCAACGTGGACGGGCAGGTTTATTACCGTGAAAACTCCTATATGAACAAGGTTGACCTGCCTGCGGTCACGGCAGAGCGTGTGCTGGGAATGATCACCCTGCGAGAAACCACACAGAAATTGCTGGACTGCCAGTTGCACGATGGCACAGATGCCGAAGTGGAACTGCTGCAAGGAAAGCTGAAAGAACAGTATAAGCGGTTCACAGCGCAGTACGGTCTTATCAACAGCACCGCCAACAAACGGGCATTCCGGCAGGACAGCAGCTATTGCCTGCTGGCATCCCTTGAGATTCTAGACGAGGATAAAAACCTCAAGCGGCTGGCAGATATTTTCACCAAGCGTACCATTCGCAAGCCGGAACCTGTGACTTCTGTGGATACTCCCAGTGAAGCCCTGGCACTCTCTATCGGAGAAAAAGCAAAGGTAGATGTGCCGTTTATGGCAGAACTTTGCGGAAAGACAGAGCAGGAAGTGACCGAAGAACTGGCAGGCGTTATCTTCCGCAATCCTGTCACACAGGCGTGGGTGACGGCAGACGAATATCTGTCCGGCAATGTCCGGGAAAAGCTGGCAACGGCAGAAACCTTTGCTGCAAACCACCCGGAGTATCAGGTCAATGTCGAGTATCTCAAGCGGGTACAGCCGAAAGATTTGAATGCTTCGGAGATTGAAGTGCGACTGGGTGCAAACTGGATCAAGGCAGAGTACATTACGGACTTCATGGAGCAGGTATTCAAAACGCCGAGTTACTATATCGGAAGTTCCATCAAGGCTACCTATTCGGAAATCAGCGGCGCATGGAACATCAGCGGCAAGTCACTTGACCGGAGTAATCCCCGCGTGACGAATACCTACGGCACAATGCGTGTCAACGGCTATCGACTGCTGGAAGATGCGCTGAATCTCCGGGATACCAAATTTACGATACCGTCTATGAGGATGGAAAAGAAAGGAGAGTGCTGAATAAAAAAGAAACCATGCTGGCGCAGCAGGCACAGGAAGCAATTCGGGATGCGTTCAAGCAGTGGGTTTTCAAGGATTTAGACCGCAGAGAGGAACTTTGTAAGGTCTACAATGAGCGGTTCAATGCGATTCGTCCCCGTGAATACGATGGCAGTCATATCAAGTTTGTGGGCATGACCCCGGAAATCAGCCTGATGCCGCACCAGAAAAATGCAGTGGCGCATATTCTGTATGGCAATAATACGCTGTTGGCGCATTGTGTGGGTGCGGGCAAGACCTTCCAGATGATCGCTGCCGGGATGGAAAGCCGCCGTCTGGGTCTGGCACAGAAGAATCTCTACGTTGTGCCGAACCACCTGACGGAGCAGTGGGGCGCGGATTTCCTGCGGCTGTATCCGAATGCCAATGTGCTGGTGGCAACGAAAAAAGATTTCGAGCCAGCCAACCGAAAGAAGTTCTGTTCCCGGATTGCTACGGGCGATTATGATGCCATTATTATCGGGCATTCGCAGTTTGAGCGGATTCCGCTTTCCCCCGGAACGGCAGAAATCCATGATCGAGCGGCAGATTCAGGACATTACCTTTGCGATTGCAGAAGCAAAGGCAGAGGATGATGGTAAGAGTTTTACGGTCAAGCAGATGGAGAAAACAAAGAAAACCTTGCAGGCAAAGCTCCAGAAGCTGAACGACCAGAGCCGCAAGGACGATGTGGTTACATTTGAGCAGCTTGGTGTTGACCGCCTGTTTGTGGACGAAAGCCACTTCTATAAAAATATGTTCCTCTACACAAAAATGCGGAATATCGCTGGTATTGCTCAGACCGATGCGCAGAAATCCTCGGATATGTTTGCAAAGTGCCAGTATCTTGATGAGATCACTGGCGGCAAGGGTGTGACCTTTGCAACAGGTACACCCGTATCGAATAGCATGGTGGAGCTGTATACCATTATGCGCTACTTGCAGTATGACACCTTACAGAAACTTCATCTTGGACATTTTGATAGCTGGGCGGCTTCGTTTGGCGAAACCGTAACGGCAATCGAACTGTCCCCGGAGGGAACGGGCTACCGTGCAAAAACGCGGTTTGCCCGTTTTTTCAATCTTCCAGAATTGATTTCGCTGTTCAAGGAGTCCGCAGACGTACAGACGGCGGATATGCTGAATCTGCCTGTGCCGGAAGCAGAGTATATCAATGAGGTGCTGAAACCCAGCGAAACGCAGCAGGAAATGGTGAGCAGTTTTGCCGACCGAGCAGAGCAGGTGCGAAACGGCAATGTCGATCCGAGAACCGATAATATGCTCAAGATTACGAACGATGGCAGAAAGTTGGCCTTGGATCAGCGGCTTATCAATGACCTGCTCCCGGATGAGCCGGAAAGCAAGGTCAATCGCTGTGTGAAAAATGCCTATCAGGTGTGGGAAGAATCTACTTCTGACAAGTCTACGCAGCTGATTTTCTGTGATTTATCGACACCGAAATCGGACGGAACATTCAATGTGTATGATGATGTCCGTGAAAAACTGGTGGCAAAGGGAATCCCCCGTGAGGAGATTGCTTTCATCCATGAGGCAAATACCGAAACCAAAAAGGCAGAACTATTTGCAAAGGTGCGTTCCGGCCAGGTGCGTATCCTGCTTGGCTCGACCCCGAAACTTGGTGCTGGTACAAACATTCAGGACAGACTGATCGCCCTGCATCATCTGGACTGCCCGTGGAAGCCCTCTGATCTGGAACAGCAGGAAGGACGCATTCTTCGTCAGGGAAACCGCAACCAGAAAGTGAAGATTTTCCGTTACGTCACAGAGAATACGTTCGATTCGTATATGTGGCAAATTCTGGAAAATAAACAGAAGTTCATCTCGCAGATCATGACCTCGAAATCTCCTGTTCGTGCCTGCGATGATGTGGACGATACCGCGCTGACCTATGCAGAAATCAAAGCATTGGCAACGGGAAATCCCTACATCAAGGAAAAGATGGATTTGGATATTCAGGTCAGCAAACTGAAGCTGATGCGGGCCAACCACACCAGCCAGATTTACAGCCTGGAATCGGATATTGCACGGCGGTATCCGGCAGAGATCACGGCAGCGAAAGAGCGCATAGCAGGTCTGGAAGCTGACCTTGCAGTGGCAAAGCCGTTGCTGGAACAGGATAAGGAGAAGTTCTCCATCACGGTGGAGGACAGGGTTTATACCGACCGCAAGGAAGCAGGCTCGGCAATTCTTGCAGCCTGTGCCGCAATGAAGATCGCTAAGACAGAGGGGCAAATCGCAGATTTGGGAGGGTTTGCAATCAGTTCCCGGTTTGATGCGTTCGCCCAGACATTCAAGCTGACCATCAAGCGGCAGAGCAGTTATACGATTGAACTTGGCAGTGATCCGGCTGGCAATATCCAGCGTATTCTCAATGCGCTGGCATCTATCGAAAAGACACTGCCGCAGGTGGAGCGCAGATTGGAAACCTTACAGCAGCAGTTGGCAGAAGCAAAGGAAGAAGTGCAGCGTCCGTTCCCGCAGGAGGCGGAATTAAACGAAAAATCTGCACGGCTTGCAGAATTGAATGCCCTGCTGGATATGGACGAAAAGGGGGATGATGCGGCTCTTGGCATGGATGAGGAAGTGACGGAGAGTGAAATCCCTGCGCCGAAGCGTGAGATTGAGCGGAGTGCAGACAGCGTAAAACGTCCGTCGATTCTTGCACAGCTTCACGAAAAGCAGGCAGAACGCATGGCAGAGCCGAAACCGCAGAAAAAGAAAAGTCACGATATGGAACTATAACTGAGAATGCCCCCGTCAGATCTCCGAAAGGGAATCTGATGGGGCAGATTTTGTAAAGGAGGGCATTTGCTGACATTAACACCGATCAATCTGAAAACGGCAAACGCGTTTGTGCAGCAGTATCACCGCCACCATAAACCGACGCGAGGACATAAGTTCTCCATTGGCGTATCGGAAAATGGTGCGCTGGTGGGCGTTGCTATCTGCGGCAGACCTGTGGCGCGGTGGTTGGATGATGGCTATACGCTGGAAGTCAATCGCCTGTGTACGGATGAAACTCCAAACGCCTGCAGCATCCTGTATGCGGCGGCGTACCGTGCAGCACGGGCAATGGGCTATACAAAGGTTGTCACTTATATTCTGGACACCGAAAGCGGCGTATCGCTCAAAGCTGCCGGATATGTTTGTGAGGGCCGTGCTGGAGGATTGGAATGGAATGGCGAGAGAAAGCCGAAGATGGCGAACCAGTATCCGTATCAGATGAAAACTAGATGGGTCAAGAAAATCGAAAAGGAGGGCATGAATGGCAGATAAGCGGGCAGACCAGCTCAAAGAAATCACGGAACGGTTGGAGCAGGGCGTAAAGGACATTTTTACATCGGAAATGTATACGAAGTACCTGCTTACAATGTCGAAATTCCACAATTACAGCTTCAATAATACGCTGCTGATCGCAATGCAGCGTCCAGATGCTACGTTGGTGGCTGGGTACAATGCCTGGAAAAATAAGTTTAACCGCTATGTGAAAAAGGGTGAAAAGGGCATCCAGATCATCGCGCCTGTCCCGGTAAAGGAACGGGAAGAGAGGGAGAAAATCGACAAGGACACCGGGCTTACGGTGCTGAATGAGAGCGGGGAGCCGGAAATCGAAGTGGTGGAGAGGGTGATTCCCCGGTTCCGGGTAACAACGGTTTTCGATTATGCCCAGACAGACGGAGAACCGCTGCCTACGCTGGAAGTGAATGAACTGACTGCCCGTGTCAAGGATTATACACTGCTGAAAGAGGCAATCGAACAGGTATCTCCTGTGCCAATTCGTTTTGGAGAGATCGAGGGCAACGCAAAAGGTTATTACAGCCACATGGACAAAGAAATCTGTGTTCGTGCCGATATGGGTGAGAGCCAGACCATCAAGACGATGATCCATGAGGTTGCTCATGCCATGCTGCATGACAGCGACCAGATGAAACAGCGCGGCGAGGAAAAAGACCAGCTTACCAAAGAAACGGAAGCGGAAAGCATTGCATTTACGGTTTGCTCGGCACTTGGCATTGATACTTCGGACTACTCGTTCCCGTATGTAGCAAGCTGGGCAAGCGGCAAGGAACTGAAAGAATTGAAAGATTCGATGGATACGATTCGATTGACCGCTGCTGATTTTCTTGAAAAACTGGAAACGGCGGTGACAGAAAGGAGTGTGGAGCGCATGACGGCGATGGAATATGCTGAAAAGCTGATTGCGGACAAGGAACGGGACAAAACCGTTTTTGACAACAGCCAGCGAAATCTCATTGTAAACTTTGCTTACAAGCTGGATGACCGGGCGGCAACGGAAGAACTTGCCAACAATCTGGCGGCTGCGGTTGCGGCTGAAAACACGGAAGAAATCAATCGCCTGATGTGGGAAGCAGAGGAGAAGATCGAAAGTCTGCCGGATGGCATGATCGGTCTTTCGGAAATGCACGAATATGGGTATCTGAAAGATGATGTTCTGCCGCTGACAAAGGAAGGCGCACGGGAGTGGCATCGGCTGGGCGAACGGATTTACCCGCTGTTTCAGGATGGCACGGCAGGAGATTTCGCCAGTCAGGAAGAGATCGAACAGCATGATGGCATTTTCGGAATCAAGGCTGACGCATGGAGTGCAATTTTGCTGGAAAAGAACGAAGAGTATCTGGAAGATGAGTATTCCCGCCCGGATGCCGCACTGACGGTGATAAGTCGGGAGCAGGCTCTGCGGCTGTTTGATGAGGGCAAGCAGATTTATCTTATCCGTATCAGCGTGGCCAGTTCTTGTCACAGGGCGTGAAGAAATCGAACGTGGAAGTGACTATTTCCAGATTGATAAGGAAGATTTGGAAAAGGACAAGCAGAAAACAATGGAAAACGGCGAGAAAGCACCCGTTGAAAAGCTGACAGTAGACCTTGACGATTTTGCCTTTGACTTCGATTTCTACCACTATAAGGACAGCGTAGAGGATCGGGAGCAGGCAGTTGAAGCACTGAAAGAACAGATTCAGGCTGGGGATGTTCAGCCGATCAGGGAATGGCTGCAAGCCGCAGTGGAGGAATCAGAGGGAGAGTCCGCAGAAAAGGCGGCAGAACTGATAACTCGTATGGATGCAGTAGTTAAGGAGCAGAAGCTGCTTTCCGGCAGCGAAAAGCAGTTTGGCATCTACCAGATCACTGCCCGTGACCCGGAACACGACTACCGCTTTATGAATCTGGATTTTGTAAAGCGGCACGGGATGGAAGTAAACTGTGCAGACTATGAACTGGTCTATACCGCACCACTTACGGAAAATGATACGCTGGAAGCTATTTACGAACGCTTCAATATCCAGCGTCCAGCGGATTTTACCGGGCATTCGCTTTCCGTCAGTGATGTTGTGGTGCTGAACGATGCAAGTCGATCAAAGCCTGCTATGTGACAGCATCGGCTTTGCAGAGCTGCCGGATTTTTTCAAGGAAAGGAAGATGGATTGAAGAAAGAAACGATTCTGGATGAACAGTTGCAGGAAATTGAAATCTTTGATAAGCCCGGTCTTTTCAGCAACAGCAGACTGCGGGATGAGGATGTGCCGGATGGATTGTACCGCTATGACCTGCGCGGGTCGGACTATGATCCGGGGCAGCCGATTCTGGTGGAGAAAACAGTGAGCGTAAACCATGCGGCATCTGTTCTGATGGCAGAAGAACTTGACCTTGGCGCAGGCGGTCGGCTGGAACTGGGCGAGGAAGGGCTGAACTTCACGGGTGGATTGCTGACTGTGCGGGAGTTATGGAAGAACAAGAGCATAAAAAGGATGGCTTAATACACGGTGACTCCGACCAGATTGCAGTCGAGGGTCATATTGGCACATGGTATGCGATTGATGAAACGGAGGTCGGTGGCGAGAAGTTCTTCCTGCTGGAGCATGAGGAATACGGGGATGAAGCTGCCTGCGTTGCGGTCAATGAGCAGGGAAAACTTGTGCAGAAGATTTGTGGAATGGCTTTGATGAGGATTTCCAGGATGCCGTAAAGGAGTATTTTGCTGAAAAGAATCCGACTTCACAAAAAGAAGAACTGGTTGTGCCTGTGGAGGAGGAAAGCCGCACGGATGATTCGGATGTCCCGGTCTATTACGAATCTTTCGGCTATGCAGCAGAGAATGGCGAAGTGGATTTGTACCGCATTTCCAGACAGCTCAATGAAGAGTGCAGAAACGCCATTGAAGAAGCGATTGCAGACAATTTCGATGGAATGCACCTTGCAGACGATGCTATGAAATCCGTTGTTGAACAGTTCGGCATGGAGCGTATGGGCTATATTCTGGCGTATACGCTGAATTATAACAAATCACGACGGACGGTATTCGCACAGCAATAAGGAATGGGCAGACACCACCTGTAAAGGAGAACGCGGTAACAACATTCGTCCTGACTGGATCGTGCGCAGTCACCCGGCTGTGCTGAACGGATTTGTGGATATGTACCGCAAAGAACTTGAGGCTGAACAGCAGAGGGAGCCGGAAAAGCCTTTTGTTCAGCAGTTCTATGTTGTGACAGATTTGCAGACCAATCCGATGCAAATTGAGAAGTTCGGGGATCTCGATGATGCAATGTCCTGCTATCAGCAGGTTCCGAATTTTCATCTAAAAGCCCTTGGCGTAGAGAAAACGCCTGACCCACTTCCGGGCAGTCTGGACATTGTGCAGTGCAAGAACGGTATCGACACGATCGTGGAGGACTACAAGAAAGTTCCGGGCTGGGATAATCCGTACATCCAGAATCATGTTGTTGCATTGGTGGCAGAAGCATTGAAAGTGCAGGATGTGGCGGTAGCCTATGAGATCAACGATGGCTATTTTCACATCCAGACCAGCGAGGACGGCTACGACTATACCTTATATAGTAAGGACTTCACAGTAATGGACGGTGGCATTGTTGAAACAGACGAGTACAGACCCGTGCAGGAAGTGATGGAAGAAGTTCTGGCAGAACACGGACACAGCGTTTCTGAGTGCGGTGTGATTAGCGCTGAATATCTTCAGGAACAGTCCTACCGTGCAGAAACACAGCGGCAGAAGCGATGAAAGAAAAGCTGGTGGCAGAGAAGCCTGCGCCAGAAGCAAGCATCAGCTTTTATGTGGCAGAGTGTGCAGAGTTCCCAGTGATGGGTGAGTTCCATGACAATCTGACCTTGGAGCAGGCATTGGAAGTCTACGATAAGATTCCGGCAGAGCGGATGAAGGGAATCAAGAGCATTGGCTTTTTCCCTTGAGGATGGAAGCATCTATCGGGAATGTTTGACCTGATGGTTAGGTGGAGAAGTGCAGGCAGAGGTTGTCAACCATATCCAGCATTACCGGGAAAGCCCGCTGGTGCAGAAAGCAATTTCGGATATGAAAACGCTTTTGGAAAAGCGGCAGGCAAGCAAGGAGTTGGAGGAACGCCCCAACACCCGGCAGTCTGTCCGTGAAGCGTTGAAGAACCGCAAAAAGGCGCAGGAGCAGCAGTCCAATCAGGAACAGGCAAAACCGAAGAAGGCAAAGAAGAAAGGAGAAATGGAACTGTGAGCAAGGTGCATTTTGATGAGAACGAACTGATGATTATGGCAATGTTCGAGCAGGACACGGCTGAAAATACGAAGAAGGAACTGGAAGAAGTTCTTCCCTATGTTGCTGATGATATGGCAGTAAGGCTGCTGGTGGAGCAGATGATCTCTAAAATGGAGAATCTGCCGGATGAGCAGTTCAAGAATCTGGAACTGGATTTATACAGACCGGATGCCCCGGAAGAGGAGAAGTGTGATGAGTGCTAATCTTTTTATGATTTACCAGATCAATGATTTGGAAAAGAGCCGGGACTATCGCTGCCGCCCGTATGAGTACCAGATTGAAAACGGCTTCATGGTGACAAGTGAGAACTATGTTCTGGGTTATAAGGCATCTCTGATTCAAGGCGTTACACCGGGCAGATTCGGGGAACGCATGGAAAAGCTGAATCCTGATAGGTTCAGAGTCCGAAAATTCGGTGTCAGTGATGTGATCGTAACATCCATTGGTGGAAAAATGCAGTCCTATTATGTGAATCCAAAGGAACTTATCAAGTTCAATGGCTTTTTCACGAAGCTGCCAAATGGTGAATACCTGCTTCTGAACGAGGAAGGCTATCAGGTTGAGGGGCAGAAAGGAAC
>ENA-OQIO01001422-OQIO01001422.1-human-gut-metagenome-genome-assembly--contig:-NODE-1422-length-11670-cov-1.309278_pt1 | contig 11670 bp, 13 predicted proteins | sample MGYA00242573_ERZ504737 | MGnify/ENA primary metagenome ERZ504737 (study PRJEB26092, sample SAMD00036203) | human gut metagenome | host: Homo sapiens | study: EMG produced TPA metagenomics assembly of... | reverse complement strand
CTTGAAATCAATTTTTGATAATTTCCGTTTTGGATAAGGTCGTGCCAATATGTTTCGCCTGTTTTCATTTCGTCCGTAAGCTCGTCCGAAAGCATATTCAGCATTATGCTCATATGCGTACTGCACTTTGCCTTATTACGATTTATAACGCACTGCACAAGTGACGGTACTATTACCACGCACGACAAAACAATTATAACCGCTCCGACACCGAATTCGACCGGTTTTATTTTCTTAAATTTTGAGCCGATTGACGAAAATATATTTCCCAATTTTTTCTTAATCTTTTGTAAATTTATTTTTTTCAAATTATTTTTTTTCAAAACTGCACCTCAAATTATAATTTTCTGTAAACCGCAAAATAACATTGTTGTAAAGCACGCCAAACCGCCTATCAAATTTGAAATCGGCTCTGCCAAAAATACTCCGTTTACTCCGAACCATATCGGAAGAAGAAGTATAAGCGGTATTACCACTATTCCCTTTCTCAATATAGAAAAGAATATCGCAAACTTCGCTTTCCCTATTCCGACAAACACCGTCTGTCCCGTAAACATAAACGCCATAAGGAAAAATCCGAAAAAGTATATATGCAATGACGGTACACCGGCAGTTATAAGTGCCGCATCGGCAGTGAATATTCCTATAAGGAATTTCGGAATCAGCAAAATTATAAACCATGCCACTGTACTGTATATAATAAGCATTGCCGCCAAATACCGTATCGCCTCTTTAACCCGTCCGTTTTCACCTGCACCGTAGTTAAAGCCGATTATCGGCTGTGCACCGTTTCCCAAACCCGTTACAGGCATTTGCAAAACTTCTCTTATAGAATTGATTATAGTCATAACTCCGACATACACGTCCGAACCGTAATTCTGCAAACTTACGTTACACGCAATCTGTACCGCACTGTTTGTCACCGACATTGTAAATCCCGAAAGCCCTAAAACAAGTATCTTCTTTACGCGTTTTGCCTGACAGCGCATTGCGGAAAGTTTTATTTTTATAATCGTATTTTTGCCGGTTAAAAATTTAAACGTCCAAACCGACGCGGCAAGCTGCGACAAGACTGTCGCAAGTGCCGCACCCTGTACGCCCATTATATATATAAATATCGGGTCTAAAATAATATTCAGCACCGCTCCGATTACGACGGTAAACATACCCGTTTTACCGAAGCCCTGTGCATTTATGAACGAATTAAGTCCCAAACTCATCATAACAAACACGTTACCCAAGAGGTAAATCGTTATATATGAATTTGCATATTCAATCGTATTTTCACTTGCACCCAAAAGATACAAAAGCGGTCTTTTTACGATTAATCCGACAACCGTAAGACACAAACCGAATATTACAAGCAGTGTCACGCTGTTGCCGAGTATCGCCTCAGCCTCTTTTTCGTTGCCCTCACCGCGTTTTATCGAAAACAACGGTGCACCGCCCATACCGATAAGGTTTGCGAAAGCGATTACAATAGTTATAATCGGCAGACAAACTCCGACCCCCGTCAATGCAAGTGACGAATTTTCGCCCATTCTTCCTATATAAATTCGGTCTACTATACTGTAAAGTACATTGATAAGCTGTGCAAGCGTCATCGGAATAGAAAGTCTTAATATGTTTGATATTATACTTCCCTTTGAAAAATCGTTTACTACTTGTTTAGCCATTCTTCCGCCGCCTCAATTTGTGTTTGTATTTCTTTTTCAAGTATTCCGTCCGAATTTTCTTCAACCTTACAAATCACTTTACTTTGCGTCGTAAACATCACTCGGACAAAAAACTTATCCTCGACTTTATCATATATTCTTCCGGCACTGAGCGTACCGCCGGCAATACTCGCCGGGCTGTTTGCGATATATCCGACCTTGCCGATAATCGGCAATTTTACGGTTATCGCCTCTGAATCATATTTGTTTGACGCTCTTTTACGCAGATAAGCACGTTTCCTATTGCAAAAGCTTTTTATGATAATAATTCGCAAAGCCCGTTACCGTTACATACAAATCTTCCATAAATCCGCCCCCAATCATCAATATATTATCCGAACCTGTAAACAGGTTCAAAAATCATATTTGTTATTATATCATTTTATATTTGTTTTGTCTACTTTTTTTACTACTCCTTCACCGTCAAATAAAGGAATAAAGCTTTCCGAAACAGTACCGCCCTCCTGCACAAAAGCATTTTCGACACCGATTTCAACCGCAAAATCAAGCACTTCGTCATATTCGCTTTCCGTAACTTTTCTGTTTATTTCGGGATATTTTAAAACACTTTCAAGCGGTGTGTACTGATTCATTATGCTCATATAAATATCATCGCCGTATGTGTTATACAGATATTTAATCACTCTTTTTGAATTGTCGGTATATGACGGCAAAACAAGATGTCTTACGATTATTCCGCGTTTCATCATACCGTTTTCGTCAAATTCACAACCTCCGGCTTGTCTTACCATTTCATCTATCGCTCTTTTTGCGTGTATCGGATAATCCTCTGCTTTTGAATACTTTTTTGCAAGTACGCTGTCGGCATATTTAAAATCCGGTAAATAAATATCTATATAACCGTCAAGCATTTTCAGTTTATCAAGCTTTCATAGCCGCCGCAGTTATACACAATCGGAATATCAAGTCCTTTTACCGCATCGAGTGCCTTTATAATATGCGGTACATAATGAGTTGGTGTTACAAGATTTATATTGTTTGCGCCTTTATCCTGAAGTTCAAGAAATATTTCCGCCAACCTGTCCGATGTTATTTCAAAGCCTTTATGCTCCGAAGATATTTCTCTGTTCTGACAATACACGCACCCAAGATTACATCCCGAAAAGAACACTGTTCCCGAACCGCTCTCACCGGAAATACACGGTTCTTCCCACATATGCAGTGCGGCACGTGCCACATAAAGCTTATCACTCTGACCGCATACACCGACTGTCCTGCTTCTGTCAACACCGCAGTCTCTCGGACAAAGTCTACATTCTCTGTAATAATTCATCGCAATATTTCCATAACCTTGTCAAATGCCGCCGCTGTCTTTTCCAAATCAGCCTTAGTATGTGCGTCAGACAAGAACAGCGACTCAAATTGCGACGGTGCAAGATAAATACCCTGTTTAAGCATTTCGTTAAAGTATACTTTGAATTTTTCGGTGTCCGACTTTGACGCGGTTTCAAAATTTGTTACGTCATTGTCCGTAAAGAATACACTCATCATTGAGCCTACTCTGTTTACACGAACATTCACACCATATTTTTCAGCCGACTTTTTAAATTCACTCTCAAGATATGCACCCTTTTGTTCAATTTCTTCATATATATAGGGGTTTTCCTGCAAATATTTAATCTGTGCGTTACCCGCCGCCATTGCAAGCGGATTACCCGACAATGTACCTGCCTGATAAACAGGACCTGTCGGCGAAACAAATTCCATAATCTCACGTTTACCGCCGTATGCGCCGACAGGCATACCGCCGCCGATAATTTTTCCGAATGTGACAATATCCGCATTCAAACCAAATCTGCCTATTGCACCCGATGCAGATAATCTAAATCCCGTCATAACCTCGTCCACAATAAACACGCTTCCGTACTTTTTCGTTATCTCGCGAATTTTCTGCAAATATCCGTCTTTAGGCGGTACAACACCCATATTTCCTGCTACAGGCTCAATTATAACTCCGGCAATTTCATTACCCATTTTTTCAAATGCGTCCTCTATTGCGTCAATATCATTAGTACGGTAAAACAAGCGTATTACTTGCAAAATCTTCAGGCACACCTGCCGATGACGCACTTCCGAAAGTTGCCACACCCGAACCGGCTTTTATAAGGAGCGAGTCGCTGTGTCCGTGATAACAGCCCTCAAACTTTATTATTATATTTCTGCCCGTGTAACCTCTTGCCAGACGTATCGCAGACATAGTTGCCTCCGTACCCGAATTAACCATTCTCACAACATCTACACAAGGAACAAGCGAACAAATTCTCTTTGCAAGCTCCGTTTCGGCAAGGCAAGGTGCACCGAAAGACATACCTTTATCGCAAGCCTCCTTAACCGCCTCCAAAACGATTTCCTTACAGTGTCCCAAAAACATAGGCCCCCATGAGCCGACATAATCTATATATTCGTTTCCGTCAATATCGTATATCTTACTTCCGTTTGCACGTTCTATAAAAAGCGGATAAGTTCCGACATTCTTAAACGCTCTTACAGGCGAATTAACTCCGCCGGGTATATATTTTTAGCCTCGTCAAAGGCTGTTTTGCTTTTTGATGTATCCACAATATATCATTCCTTTTCTAAACAGATAAAAAAAATTATACACCCTACTTAATTTATTGTCAATTCCCTTGATTTTTCGATATAATAGTGTTAAAATAGACAAGATATATTTCAGATTCCAATAAATTGTCTGGAACGTGCAAAATAATTATTATATTTCATAAATTGATAAACACAGTAAATGATAGGCAACCTACGGCTTACCTATGCACTTTTGTGAAAATAAACTCTAACGTACAAACGTACGCCGACGAGTTCATTTTCGCAAAATCCGAACTAATTTCTTGAAATCTGATGAGATGTACAATATATCCGTTTTCGGTAAACAAGTGTTTTATATTGTTTTCAAAAGGAGAAGCAGGGTGAAATTCCCTCACAGTCACGCTACCGTACAGTCGGATCGCCTGCCGAAAATCGAGCGCATTTGTGCCTACGAACGATGGGTCAATGGCGGAATCATTCAGATTTTAAGCCATAGGATTTACCCAATCCCTACGGCTTTTTTTGGTATGTGAAAATCACAAGTTTTCTACACTCCCAAAAAGTTTCATAACTGATTTAAGTGGTCACTTGTGTGCTAAAACATATTTCATAAGAAGAAAAGGAGAAAAATTTATGTCTTTAGCAAACAGGAAAACAAAACTATTGGTGGCAATGCTTTCACTACTGCTTGTCATTCCTATGACAAACGCATTCGCAATGCACATTATGGAGGGTTATCTTCCTCCGAACTACTGTATTATATGGGGAGTTGTATGTATACCGTTCCTTATCGCAGGCGGTATCAGTATGCAAAAACAAGCAAAGAAGAACAACAAAACAAAAATACTTCTTGCACTTGCAGGAGCTTTCGTTTTCATTCTTTCATCGCTTAAAATCCCTTCAGTTACAGGAAGTTGTTCACATCCGACAGGTACAGGACTCGGTGCAATTCTTTTCGGACCGTCGATTATGTCTTTACTCGGTATAATCGTGCTTTTGTTCCAGGCACTTCTTCTTGCACACGGCGGACTTACAACACTTGGTGCAAACACATTTTCAATGGCGATTGCCGGACCGTTCGTTTCATTCGGTATATACAAGCTTTGCCAAAAGCTTAACGCACCGAAAGGTCTTGCAGTATTTCTTGCCGCAACAATAGGTGATATATTCACTTATGTGGTAACATCATGTCAGCTTGCACTTGCATTCCCTGACCAAAACTTCTTTGCATCACTTGTAAAGTTTATGGGAATCTTCGCGGTTACACAAGTTCCGATTGCCATTGCAGAGGGTATTTTGTCTGTTATGATATTCAATGTATTGGCTAAGAACTGTACAAACGAACTTAAGCAGCTTAATGTTATATAAGGGGGTATATATTAATGAAACTTTGGGTTAAAAATACAATATTAGCAGTTATACTTGTTCTTATAATTGCCGTACCGCTACTGTTTATGGGCGGTCACGAATTTGGCGGTTCTGACGACCAAGCATCAGACGCCATAAGTGAATTGGACGAAAGTTACGAGCATGGTTTGAACCGTTCTGGGAGCCGCCGTCAGGTGAAATCGAGTCACTTTTCTTCTGTCTTCAGGCAGGAGTGGGCGCCGGTATTGTCGGTTTTGTACTTGGCAGAGTAACAGCTAAAAAGAAAAATGATAATTGATAAATTAGCATATAATTCAAAACTCAGAAATATTGCACCTATTTCAAAACTTCTGTTTTCAATGTCGGTGCTTATTATCTGCATATGGGCAAACAGCTTTTTTGGTAAGCGTATTTACTGCGCTTACTATGCTGTTTCTTATTATTTTTATAGGAAAAACATCGTATAAAAACGTATTTCATCTTATGACTGTCCCGATAGTTTTTATTATTATGGGTGCGGCCGCAATAGCAATTTCAATCGGTCAAATTCAAGCGATATGCTTTTTCACTGCATTTCGGCAATACTTATTTCGGTGTGAGCCGTACAAGTCTTTTATCGGCTGTTCGCGTTATGATTAAGTGTTTCGGTGCGGTAAGCTGTATGTATTTTCTTTCACTTACCACGCCTATGGTCGATTTATTCACTTTGCTCAGAAAAAGCATTATACCGAATTTTATAATCGAAATTGCGGAACTGATTTACAGATACATTTTTGTGCTGTTTGACGTATCGCACAGAATACACACCGCTCAAGACGCACGTTTGGGGTACAGCAATCTTCGTGTAAGCTACCACTCAACGGCACAGCTTGCGTCAAACCTTTTTATACGTTCCTTTAATCAAGCCGAAAAAACGTATACCGCTATGGAGTCACGCGGTTATGACGGCGAAATCAACGTTATTATGCCGAAGATTAATCATTCGGTCAAATTTAACGTATTTGCGGTCATATACGTCGTAATTACAACAGCGATTGCGATATTTTCAAGAAAGGCGGGGATTTGATGAATATTATCGAAACAGAAAACCTTTCATATAAATATGATGAAAGCCATTTTGCTCTTTCGGATTTGAGCATTGGCTTTGAAAAAGGGAAAATTACAACAATTCTCGGTGCAAACGGAGCAGGCAAATCAACATTGTTTCTGAATATGAACGGAATTTTAAAACCACATTCGGGGACAGTAAAATTTATGGATAAACCGATAGGTTATTCAAAGAAGGAAATCAGAGAATTAAGAAAAAGTGTCGGAATAGTTTTTCAAGACCCCGACGACCAGCTTTTTTCCGCGTCTGTTTTTCAGGATGTGTCTTTCGGTGCAATGAATTTGAAATTGCCGCAGGACGAAGTTGTTCATCTTACCGAAAATGCACTTAAACGCACAGGTATTTTTGATTTAAAAGACAAACCTACCCATGCATTAAGTTTCGGTCAGAAAAAACGTGCCGCAATAGCCGGCATACTTGTTATGTCGCCGGAGGTAATCATTCTTGACGAGCCGACGGCAGGCCTTGACCCAATGGGCGTAAGTGAACTTATGCACCTTCTTCGCGATATATGCGAAAATGAGGGTACGACAATTATAATGTCAACGCACGATATTGACGTTGTGCCGATTTATTCGGACTATGTTTACGTTATAAATCACGGTAAATTACTTACAGACGGTACTCCCGAAGAAGTATTCTCAAATCCGACGCTTTTGCGTGAACATAATTTAAGATTGCCGAGAATTGCACATTTACTTGAAATTTTGAATAAATGTGATAAACTTAATGTAGACTTCTCAAAAGCCACTATCGGCAAAGCAAGAGAAGAAATTTTAAATCTTATAAGGGGTAAATAACTATGGCAAAATTCTATTCCGTCGGAGTCGGTGCAGGTGACGGTTCATATATAACTCTCGGTGCGCTTCGTGCATTGGAACAGGCTGATATAATCGCCGTTCCCGTTAAAAAATACGGAGAAAAATCAACTGCACTTGAAATAATCCGCAAGGAATTTGATACGGATAAAAAAGAAATTTCAGAACTTGAATTTCGCATGAGCGGGGACACTAAAATCAGAGAGGAGTCCCGCAGAAATTCAGCCGAAAAAATTATATCGGCGTTAAAAGACGGAAAAGATGTTGCAATGATTACTCTCGGTGACGTTTCGGTTTACAGTACCTGCACATACGTTCACAACGCAGTGAAAAATGCAGGCTTTGAACTTGAAATTATACCCGGTATAACTTCATTTTGTGCCGCTGCGGACAAGGCACAGATAAGTCTTTGCGAGGGAAACGAATCGGTTGCGATTATTCCCTCGCTTAAATCAAATTTACTTGAAAAATATATTGCCGATTTTGATACGGTTGTGATTATGAAATCGGGCAACGATACAGATGTAATATACGACATTTTAAAAAAGTACGGACTTGAAAACAACGCGATTGTTTCAAGCTGTATCGGTATGGAAAACGAAATTATCGAAAAAATACAAAAAGGCAAATCATACGGTTATTTTACAACCGTTATTGTAAGAAAATAATCAGAAAGGTTATGGGATAATGGAACTGCTTGCAGTGAGTATCAGCCACGAAAATACTCCAATATCAATTCGTGAGAAAGTATCTTTTACAAAGAAAAAACAGGCTGAAATTTTAAAGTATATAAAACAGAATATCGCTGAAGAATGTGTGCTTTTGTCCACTTGCAACCGTTGTGAATTTTATCTTGCGGGGTATAATATGAAAGATAAATTCATTGACTGTTTAGTGTCCCTAACCGATGAATTTGTTAAAAAGTACATAAGCATATATGAGGGCGACGATTGTTCGCGTCATCTTGCACTTACCGCGTCGGGACTTAAATCAATGATTCTCGGTGAGGATCAGATTTTAGGTCAGGTTAAAGACGCGCACGAATTTGCAAAAGAACATTTGTGTTGCGGAAAATATCTCAACACACTTTTCCGTATTTCCGTAACAGGTGCAAAAAAAGTTAAAACGGAAACGCTTTTATCGAAAACTCCTGTTTCTGCGGCAACTATTGCAATAAAACAGTGTCAGAGCATTTTGGGGACACTAAATGACAAAAACATATTAATTATCGGTGCAAGCGGAAAAACAGGCTCTATCGTTCTTAAAGATTTACTGTCCCTTGACGGTGTAAATATTTATGCCACTTCGCGTACGCATGACGGCATTATAAACCACATTGACGGTGCGATTACCGTTGATTACGACAAGCGTTATGATAATCTTGATATGTATGACGCCGTAATCAGTGCCACGTCCAGTCCGCATATCGTACTTGAAAAAAGCAGATCAAAAAACGCAATAAAGACTTGTAAAAAGCGAGTTTTTATCGACCTTGCAGTACCTCGTGACATTGAGGTATTCGAGGATGAATACACAGTTTACAAAAATATTGACGATTTAACCGAAATTGCGGACAACAACAACAGAATTAAACAACAGGAAATTATAAAAGCCGAAAAAATTCTTCAAAAATATATTGATGAATTTCGTATATGGAAACTTTTTTCCGAAAGCGAAACATTATTCAAATCGGCAGAGAATAAAATTGAAAACGAGAGCGAAAAGAACACTTTTCGCCATAAAATATATAATCTGAAATCAGACAACAATTATGCTAAATTCAGTGAATTTATTATTTTGCTTAGGGAGAAATTAACGTGAGTATAATAAAAATCGGCTCAAGAAAAAGCAACTTGCAATCAAACAAACAGAGGCTGTAATCAAAAAATTGAAAGAGCATTTTCCAAACGACACTTTTGAAATTGTCGGCATTTCAACAAAGGGTGACCGTCAGCTTGATAAGTCGCTCCAAAGTTTCGGCGGAAAGGGTGTTTTTATAAAAGAAATCGAAACCGCACTTTTAAGCGGTGAAATAGATATGGCGGTACATAGTGCAAAGGATATGCCGACAGAAATTTGCGACGGTCTTACGATAAGTGCCGCACTTCTTCGCGACGACAGAAGTGATGTGCTTGTTTATTTTGGGGACACTAAATTATCCGACATAAAAATAATCGGTACAGGCAGTGCAAGACGTCAGTCACAAGCTGAAAAACTGTTTCCGAACGCTGTTTTTAAGCCAATCAGAGGGAATATCGGCACTCGTCTTGAAAAAGTCAAAAACGGTGAATACGATGCGGTTATTATGGCTCGTGCCGCAATAAACCGTCTTGCCGTTTCCGACGTTAAAATCGAGAATCTCGGCGATAATTTCATATGCGCCGCAGGTCAAGGTATTCTTGCCATCGAAACCGCCGTCGGCAAAGCCGATAAATACGCACAGGCGATAAATGATAAAATCGCAATGACCGAATTAAAATGCGAACGTGCATTTTTGCAGTACACAGGCGGTGGCTGTCACGCGCCGTGCGGTGCGTCGGCTGAATTTAACGGTAAAGAAATTAAAATGTGCACGTTTTCAAAGAAAACGACAAAGAAATTTATCTTGAAATGTTCGGAAACGATCCGAATATTACTCGGCAAAAAAATGGCTGAAATAACGCTTGAATAAAATTAAGGAGTAAATCAAAATGGTATATCTTGTAGGTGCAGGACCCGGTGACAGCGGATTAATTACGCAGAAAGGTCTTGAATGTATAATAAAAGCGGACGTCATAATTTACGACCACCTTGCAAATCCGACTTTATTGAGCTATGCAAAAAACGACTGTAAATTGATTTATGCCGGAAAAATCGCAGGCAATCATCACATGGTACAGGAGGAAATCAACAAAACCCTTGTTGAACACAGCTGTTTCGGAAACGTTGTACGTCTGAAAGGCGGCGATCCGTTTATTTTCGGTCGCGGAGGTGAAGAGATCATCGCGCTTATCGAAAATAATATTGACTACGAAATTGTACCCGGTATTTCTTCTTGTTACAGTGCCGCCGAATATTGCGGTATTCCCGTCACTCACCGCGGAGTTGCAACTTCGTTTCACGTTATAACAGGTCATGAAAAAGTCGGAAATGAAACAGTTAATTACAGCGCACTTGCAAAACTCAGCGGAACACTTGTTTTTCTTATGGGGCTTTCGTCTTCCGAAAATATAAGCAATAAGCTTATTGAAAACGGTAAATCGGAAAATACACCTGTTGCCGTAATTTCAAGCGGTACAACGCCACGTCAAAAATGTGTTACAGGGACACTAAATAATTTATCCGCATTGGCAAAACAAATGACTTCTCCGGCGATAATTCTTGTCGGTGATGTGGTGAATTTAAAGCAAGATTGGTTTAAACAAAAAAACACAAAAATACTCACAACCGCAACACCGTTAATGAACAAAAGCATAAAAAATGCGACAATCGATTTTGACATAACGGAGCTTCCTTTAATCAAAACAGTTCCGATTAATTTCGACTTGTTTTCAAAAGCGGATATAGCACACTTTTCACATATAGTATTTACAAGTGCAAACGGTGTTAAAATATTTTTGAATATTTACAAAAATCAAAAACCGATATACGCACTTTAAGGGACACTAAATTCGCTGTTGTCGGGAAAAAAACAGCCGACGCACTTGCAAATTACGGAATATATGCCGACATAGTTCCTCAAATTCATTCGGGACTTGAGCTTGCTCGCCTAATGTGCGAAAAGTGCAGTAAAAACGACAATATTCTTTTAATTCGAGCCGAAAACGGTGCAAGCACCATACCGAATATTTTAAGTGAAAACAATATTAATTTCACCGATATGCACCTTTACAGAACGGAAACCGACCACTCAAAACAAGAACTTTTGAATTTATGTCTAAGTGATACTGACTATGTCATATTATCAAGCGGTTCCGCCGCAAAGGCATTTTCCGAAATGGCAGACACATCAAATGTAAAGCTGATTTCAATAGGAAACGAAACAACAAAATCCGCCGAAAAATGCGGGCTTAAAATTTATAAAACAGCCGACAATGCAACCGCAGAAAGCATTATCGAC
>ENA-OQIO01001421-OQIO01001421.1-human-gut-metagenome-genome-assembly--contig:-NODE-1421-length-11671-cov-2.055353_pt1 | contig 11671 bp, 18 predicted proteins | sample MGYA00242573_ERZ504737 | MGnify/ENA primary metagenome ERZ504737 (study PRJEB26092, sample SAMD00036203) | human gut metagenome | host: Homo sapiens | study: EMG produced TPA metagenomics assembly of... | reverse complement strand
GAGGAGATTGACACGCTTCGTGATCTCGCGAGCGGCGGCAAGGGAAAAATTGCGGCTATCGAGCAGCAGGAACGCGAAAAAACCGGTATTTCCAAGCTGAAAATCGGTTATAATCGTGTGTTCGGCTACTATATCGAGGTTTCCCGTTCCAACTCGGACGCTGTCCCTGAAAATTACATTCGCAAGCAGACACTCGCAAACTGTGAGCGATACATCACCGATGAGCTCAAGCGACTCGAAAGCACGGTGCTCGGTGCACAGGAACGTCTGTCCGGACTGGAATATGATGTATTTATTCAGGTACGCGACCGTGTTGCAGCGAGGTGCATCGCGTGCAGCGCTCGGCGCAGGCGGTAGCTCAGATCGATGTGCTCTGCTCGCTTGCTGATGTCGCCTGCGACCAGAACTATATCTGCCCGATCGTTGATTTTTCGGATAAGATCGAGATACATGACGGCCGTCATCCGGTTGTCGAAAAAAATGCTTAAGGACAGCATGTTCATCCCGAATGACACGCTGCTCGATGAAGGTGATAACCGCATCGCGATTATCACGGGACCGAATATGGCAGGAAAATCCACTTATATGCGTCAGACAGCTCTGATCGCCCTGATGGCACAGGTGGGCTGTTTTGTTCCGGCACAGAGTGCGAATATCGGACTTTCGGATCGGATCTTTACCCGTGTAGGGGCATCGGATGACCTGGCATCCGGACAGAGTACGTTCATGGTGGAAATGACAGAGGTGGCGAATATTCTTCGGAATGCGACATCGAAAAGTCTTCTGATCCTGGATGAGATCGGAAGAGGAACGAGTACCTTTGACGGACTTTCCATGCATGGGCGGTTGTAGAATATATCAGTGACAGTAAATTATTAGGTGCAAAGACGTTATTTGCCACGCATTATCATGAGCTGACAGAGCTGGAAGGAAAGATCGAAAATGTGAATAATTACTGCATTGCAGTCAAGGAAAAAGGGGACGATATTGTCTTCCTGCGTAAGATTGTAAAAGGCGGTGCAGATAAGAGTTATGGAATCCAGGTGGCAAAGCTGGCAGGAGTTCCGGATCTGGTCATCAACCGGGCAAAAGAGATCGTGGAAGAGTTAAGTGACGAAGATATTACCAGCCGGGTCAGCGAGATCGCTGCAAGGGAACATACAGCAAAGAAAAAGGGCAGATCCAAAAAATATGATGAAGTGGATATTGCACAGATGTCTTTATTTGATACGGTAAAGGATGATGATGTGCTGAACGAATTAAAGGAGATTGATGTCACCAATCTGACACCGATTGATGCACTGAATACATTGTACCGGCTTCAGAACAAACTGAAGAACCGCTGGTAGCCGGACCGGATGAAAAGGAGGAAAGATGCCGCATATTCATGTATTAGACCAGATCACGATCGATAAGATCGCAGCGGGAGAGGTGATCGAGAGACCGGCCTCAATTGTAAAAGAGCTTGTAGAAAATGCCATTGATGCAGGTTCTACATCCGTGACGGTGGAGATTAAAGATGGGGGAATTTCCTTTATCAGGATCCGGGATAACGGATGCGGAATCCCGAAAGAAGAAGTGAAAAGTGCATTTCTCCGGCATTCGACCAGTAAGATCGAGACGGTGGAAGACCTGTCACATATTGCATCGTTGGGGTTCAGAGGAGAAGCATTGTCAAGCATTGCCGCAGTGACAAGAACCGAAGTGATCACCAAGACGAAGGACAGCGATCTCGGAACAAAGTATGTCATTGAAGGCGGAAAAGAGGTTTCCCTGGAAGAGACAGGTGCACCGGATGGAACGACATTCCTTGTGCATCAGCTCTTTTATAATGTGCCTGCGAGAAGAAAGTTTTTAAAGACTCCGATGACCGAAGCGGGACATGTCCAGGATCTGCTGATGCATCTTGCACTTTCACATCCTGAGGTGGCATTGCAGTTTCTTAATAACGGACAGGAGAAACTACGGACTTCCGGGAATGGAAAGCTGAAGGATGTGATCTATCAGATCTACGGAAGAGACGTTGCTGCGAATCTGATCGAACTGGATTATGAAAAAGGAGGACTGCGTATCACCGGATTTCTTGGCAAGCCTGTCATTACCCGGGGAAACCGGAACTTTGAAAATTTTTTCGTGAACGGACGCTATGTAAAAAGCGGAATGATCTCAAAGGCACTGGAGGATGCGTACCGGGATTTTGTTATGCAGCATAAGTTCCCATTTGCAGTACTTCATTTTCATTTAAACGGGGAAGAAGTCGATATCAATGTTCATCCGACAAAAATGGAACTGCGGTTTCAGAAGCAGCAGGAGGTATACGGGACAGTCTTTGAGGCAGTGCATCGAACGCTGCTTGAGCCGGAGCTGATTCAGCGGGCAGAAGTACCGGAACCGGTAGCTGTCAGGATGGAAGAGGAGAAACGCAGGTCAGAAGAGAAAGCTGAGAGAAGAAAGGAAAGTCCTTTTCTTCTGCGTCCGAGAGCTTCTGCATCCATGGCAGGAGAAAGCCGGACAGTTTACGGGGAGAATCCGTATACCAAGAAAGATGCAGAATCCACGGAGAGAACCGGGGCAGCACAACCGGCAGAACATACAGAAAATTCTGAAGTCATGCAGCCGACAGGAGATCAGGAGAGAACCGGAGCAGTACAGAGCATGGAAAGCACCGCAGGCACGCAGGTACAGCCGGATCCGGTGCCGGACAATGCCGGAACCGGAAGAGCTACAGTCAGGGATGAGGATTATTTTATCAGAAAGATGAGGGAGAGAGTTCTGTCTTATCATAACCGTTCATCTTCTGCGGAAGTTTCGGATAAAAATGGAATCTTCCGGCAGGATGAGCAGATGGAGCGGATCAGTGAAAGAGTGCAGGAACAGAAAGAAAAGCCAAAGCAGATGGATTTATTTGAAGAAAATTTCCTGAAGCGGGAAGTACGTGCGGAATATAAACTGATCGGTCAGGTCTTTGATACGTACTGGCTGGTTGAGTTTCAGGATAAATTGTATATTATCGATCAGCATGCGGCACATGAGAGAGTACTGTATGAAAGGACACTGCAGGGAATGAAGACCAGAGAGTTTACTTCCCAGTATTTAAGCCCTCCGATCATTTTGTCTTTATCCATGCAGGAGGCACAGCTTCTGAATGAAAATCTGGACCGGTTTACCAGGATCGGATTTGAGATCGAACCGTTTGGCGGGGAAGAATATGCAGTACGTGCAGTGCCGGACAATCTGTTCAGCATTGCAAAAAGGAACTGTTGATGGAAATGCTGGATGATCTGGCAGACGGACTGTCCACGGGAATGACACCGGAACTGATTGATGAAAAGTGGCATCCATGTCATGCAAGGCGGCAGTCAAAGGAAATAACCGATTGTCTGCACAGGAGGTGGACGAGCTGATCGCTGAACTGCTGACCCTGGATAATCCATATCACTGCCCTCATGGAAGACCGACGATCATTGCCATGACAAAGCATGATCTTGAAAAGAAATTTAAGCGAATCGTATAAGGAGAACAGAGTGGAAAAAGAAGAAAAGAAGCCGCTGATTATTCTGACCGGTCCGACGGCAGTCGCAAAACTGCTGCCTCCATCGGACTTGCAAAAGCTGTAGGCGGAGAGATTATTTCAGCAGATTCCATGCAGGTATACAAAGAAATGGACATAGGTTCGGCCAAGATCACACCGGAAGAGATGGAAGGAGTTCCTCATCACCTGGTCGATGTGCTGGAACCGGAAGAGGAGTTTAACGTAGTACGTTTCAGGAACTGGCAAAGGAGGCAATGAAGGGGATTTATGAACGTGGTCATATCCCGATCGTTGTAGGCGGGACAGGTTTCTATATCCAGGCACTTCTGTATGATATAGATTTTACGGAAAATGAGACAGATCACACATACCGGAAAGAACTGGAGCAGCTCGCGGAGGAAAAAGGAGAAGAGTATCTCCATAAGTTGCTTCAGGAGCAGATCCGGAATCAGCCGGCCAGATCCATTGTCATAATGTGAAGCGGGTGATCCGTGCATTGGAATTTTATCATCAGACGGGAACAAAAATTTCTGAGCATAATGAGAAAGAACGGGAAAAAGAAGCTGCATACCGGTCCGCATATTTTGTTCTGACAGATGAGAGAAAAAGGTTATATGAACGGATCGACCGCCGTGTGGAAAAAATGATGGAGCAGGGACTGCCCGAAGAAGTGGAGCACTGCGAAAACGCGGGCTGAAACGGGAAAACGTATCCATGCAGGGGCTTGGATATAAAGAGCTGTTCGGCTATTTTGAAGGAGAATATCCGCTTGAAGAGGCAGTCAGGATCATCCAGCGGGATACAAGGCATTTCGCAAAGCGTCAGCTGACGTGGTTCAGAAGAGAACGGGATGTGATCTGGATAGATAAAAGTATTGTCGGAAGAGATGAAGACAAGCTGATCACATTTATGCTGGATCAGCTCAGAAAAAAAGAGATAATCAGGTAAAAGAAGAGGAAAGAAAATGGGAATAATGGATACAGAAAAAATCTATGAAGGACTTGGAATTTCCAGAGAAGTATGGGAGTACGGGCAGAGGACAGAGAGCCGGCTGAAAGAACGGTTTGAAGAATTTGACAAAAATGCAGAATATAACCAGATGAAAGTGATCCGGGCGATGCAGGAGAACCGGGTCAGTGAAGGCTGCTTTAATTATGTGAGCGGTTATGGGTATAATGATCTTGGAAGGGATACACTGGAGTCGGTTATGCCTCGGTATTTCATACCGAGCAGCCCTGGTACGTCCACAGATTACCTGTGAACGCATGCACTGGCACTGGCACTGGCTGCCAATCTGCGTCCGGGCGATGAACTGCTCTCTCCGGTCGGAAAGCCGTATGATACACTGGAAGAAGTGATCGGTATCCGTCCATCCAAGGGATCTCTTGCGGAGTATGGGATTACTTACCGGCAGGTGGAACTTTTAGAAGACGGATATTTCGATTATCCGGCTATTGAGGCAGCCCTGAATGAAAAGACAAAGCTGGTGACGATCCAACGTTCCAAAGGATATCAGACAAGACCAAGCTATTCCGTAGAAAAGATCGGAGAACTGATTGCTTTTATTAAAGAGAGAAGACCGGATGTGATCTGTATGGTAGATAACTGCTATGGAGAATTTGTAGAGCGGATTGAACCGAGTGATGTAGGAGCAGATATGATCGTCGGTTCTCTGATCAAAAAATCCGGGAGGGCGGCCTTGCACCGATCGGTGGCTATATTGCCGGACGGGAAGATCTGATCGAGAACTGTGCTTACCGGCTGACTTCTCCGGGACTGGGAAAAGAAGTGGGGGCATCTCTCGGAGTCATGCAGTCATTTTATCAGGGATTTTTCCTTGCACCGACTGTGGTATGCGGTGCGTTGAAAGGGGCAGTCTTTGCAGCCAATATTTATGAAGGACTGGGATATCCGGTAGTACCGGATGGAAAAGAATCCCGTCATGATATCATTCAGGCAGTGACCCTCGGCTCTGCGGAAGGTGTGATCGCTTTCTGTAAAGGAATCCAGGCAGCAGCTCCGGTGGACAGCTATGTAAGTCCGGAACCATGGGCAATGCGGGGTATGACAGTGATGTGATCATGGCAGCAGGAGCTTTTGTGCAGGGATCTTCCATTGAGTTAAGTGCGGATGGTCCGGTCAAGCCTCCGTATGCAGTTTATTTCCAGGGAGGACTGACCTGGTATCATGCGAAACTTGGCATCCTGAAATCATTGCAGAGTCTGCTGGATGCAGGGGTAGTCAGCCGGGAACAGATTGAACAGGCGTGAGAGGGAGCAGAATGAAAAAGAAAAATCGGATCGCAGTGATCGGTGGCGGAGTTTCGGGAATGACTGCTGCGGTTACCGCGGCAGAGCAGGGAGCTGATGTGCTGCTGCTGGAACAGAAAGAGATGACCGGAAAAAAGATACTGGTGACCGGGAACGGAAGATGCAACTATACGAACCGGGTGCAGACACCGCAGTGTTACCGTTCAGATGATCCGGAATTTCCGTGGAAGGTCATGCAGAAGTTCCCGGCAGAAAAGATTCTGGAGCTTTTTCAGGAGATGGGAATTTATCCAAAGGACAGAAACGGTTATATTTATCCCAATTCAGATCAGGCTTCTTCTGTGGCAGAGACTTTGCAGGAAGAACTGGAGAGGACCGGTGTGGAGGTGCATACCGGTGTCCGCTGCCTGGAGATCCGCAGAGAAAAAAATGGATTTAAGATCTGTGCGGAGGGAAAAAGTTTTCAGGCAGACCGGGTGATCTTATGTGCCGGTTCCAAGGCGGCTCCAGTGACCGGATCAGATGGATCGGGGTATGATATTGCAAAAAAAATGGGGCATAGCCTGATTCCGGTTCTCCCGGCACTGGTGCAGCTTCAGTGCAGTGGAAAGTTTTTTAAAAATATTGCAGGGGTAAGAGTGAACGGAAAGATCATTCTTTATACAGATGGAACAGAGGCGGCTTCTGATACCGGAGAATTGCAGCTTGCTGCGTACGGACTTTCAGGAATCCCGGTATTCCAGGTTAGCAGATATGCTTCGAGAGGATTGTATGAAGGAAAAAAAGTAGAGGCGATGATCGATTTTATGCCGGAACTTTCTACGGAGAAAATGCTGGACTTTTTAAGAAAAAGAGCCCGAAACAGACCAGAAAAAACCGCGGAGCATTTTCTGACCGGATTATTTCATAAAAAGCTTTCCGGTCTGTGGCTGAAATTTGCCAGGATCCCGAAAGAAAAAAGAGTGGGAACTCTGACGGAGGAAGAACTCCGGCACCTGACCTGGCTGATCAAAGAATTTAAAGTACAGGTCACAGGTACTAATTCCTTTGAACAGGCACAGATCTGTTGCGGAGGTGTTGATACGCGGCAGATCCATGCAGATACAATGGAGTCCAGACTTGTTCCGGGGGTGTATTTTGCAGGAGAGATCGTAGATGTTGACGGGATCTGCGGAGGATATAATATTTCCTTTGCAGTTGCCAGTGGTGTGCTGGCAGGAAAATCGGCAGCAACGAAAGAGTGAAAATGAGATTGGAGAAATGAATCATATGATAAGAGTCAGTCAGTTAAAATTATCGATTCCACATACAAAAGAGCAGCTTGAAAAAAAGCTGGTCAGACAGCTTCACATCCGCCCGGAGGAACTGATCTCTTATCAGATCCGCAGACAGTCACTGGATGCGAGAAAGAAACCGGAGCTTTTTTATGTCTATACAGTGGATGTAAAAGTGAAAAATGAAGCGATGCTGTTAAAGCATAAAAAGGGGAGCAATGTTTCGCATATAGAGGAACGTCCATATCAGGTTCCGCCACATGGAACGGAGAAATTAAACGGAAGACCGGTAATCGTCGGAAGCGGACCGGCAGGTCTGTTCTGTGCTTATGTACTGGCAAAAGAGGGGTATCGTCCGTTGGTGCTGGAACGTGGGGCAGACGTGGAGAAGCGAAAGTCAGATGTGGATCATTTCTGGGAAACCGGGGTTTTGAATCCAGATTCCAACGTACAGTTCGGTGAAGGCGGAGCCGGAACTTTTTCGGACGGAAAGCTGAATACACTTGTAAAAGATAAGAACGGAAGAAACCGGTTTGTCCTGGAGACATTTGTAAAATTCGGGGCGGCAGAGGATATTTTATATGTGCAGAAACCACATATCGGAACCGATATCCTGATTGAAGTTGTCAGGAAAATGCGTGAAGAAATTTTACGCCTGGGAGGAGAATTTTCTTTTCATTCTCAGGTGACAGATCTTCTTGTGGAGCAGCATTGCCTTCAGGTTAATGGAACAGAAGAAATTCCGGCAGGAGTTGCAGTTTTTGCAATCGGACACAGTGCGAGAGATACGTTTGAGATGCTGAACCGGCATCAGCTTCCGATGCGTGCCAAATCTTTCGCAGTGGGGGTCAGGGTGGAACATCCGCAGGAACTGATCGATCAGTCGCAGTACGGAAGAAGCCGGGGAAAAGAACTCCCGGCAGCCGCATATAAGCTGACAGAAAAGCTTACAAACGGACGGGGCGTATATACCTTCTGCATGTGTCCGGGAGGGTATGTGGTCAATGCGTCTTCGGAAGAACACCGCCTTGCGGTCAATGGAATGAGCTACAGCGACCGGGCCGGAAAAAATGCGAACAGTGCGGTGATCGTAACTGTGACACCGGAAGATTTTGGATCAGATGATGCTCTTGCAGGAATCGCATTTCAGAGAAAGCTTGAGGAAAATGCCTGGAAAGCCGGACAGGGAAAAGTACCGGTACAGAGATTTGAGGATTTCAGGAAGAACCGGATCAGCACAGAATATGGAACAGTAAGTCCCTGCATCAAAGGAGCGTATACACTGGCAAATGTCCGGGAGATCTTCCCAAAGGAACTTTCGCTGTCGCTTGAGGATGGAATCCTTGCAATGGATCATAAGATCAGAGGCTTTGCCGGAGAGGATGTATTGCTGAGTGGTGTGGAAAGCAGAACTTCTTCACCGGTGCGGATCGAGAGAAATGAACAGTGCGTTTCTGAAAAAATATCCTGGATCTACCCGTGTGGGGAAGGCGCCGGGTATGCAGGAGGGATCACGTCTGCTGCCATGGACGGGATCAAAGTTGCGGAAGAGATCATCCGTCGTTATGAATCTTAAGGTTTCTTAAATTCACATTTTTTTAATGATTCATCTCTATACACTTTTTGGAAACTGTGCTAAAATTAGTCGTTGTATTCTATCGTCGCAGTGATATGATATAGATGCAGAGAAATGAAAATGTTACGATAAAAGAGATGTACCGTGAAGAGCGGCCTTATGAAAAGTGTGAACAGTATGGAGCAGAGAATCTGACAGATGCAGAGTTACTGGCAGTTCTTTTGCGAACCGGAACAAAAGGGGAGAATTCACTCCGGCTCGCACAGAAGATCCTGCATCCGGAGACAGATCGGGGTGGTCTTGTGAACCTTCCGCAATGGACAGTGGAACAGCTTCGGCAGGTCAGGGGGATCGGCAAAGTGAAAGCAATTCAGATCCGCTGCCTTGCAGAGCTTGCAAGAAGGATGGCGAAGGCAGAGGCTTTGGAGGGTCTGGATTTTTCTTCTCCGAATACGATCGCCCGTTACTATATGGAAGATATGCGGCATCGTCAGAAAGAAGTGATGAAGCTGCTTTTGCTGAATACAAAAGCAAAACTGATCGGAGCCAGTGATATATCAGTGGGAACGGTCAATGCAACGCTCGTATCTCCGAGGGAGCTTTTTCTTGAAGCTCTGAAGAAGAATGCAGTATCCATCATTCTGCTTCATAATCATCCAAGTGGTGACCCGACTCCGAGTCAGGAAGATATTCTTCTGACGCAGAGAGTGAGAAAAGCAGGAGATCTGATCGGTATCGAGCTGCTGGATCATATCATCATAGGAGATAATCGTTATATAAGTCTGAGGGAAAAGGGTTTCTTTTGCGGGAATCCGGGTTAAGAAATTAAGGGGTTGGTTTTAGAATGGCCAGGAATATATATGGGCTGGATCTTGGGACATACGAGATCAAGATTTTTGATAAAAAGAAGTACGGATCTGGCGGGAAAAAAATGTGATAGCATGAAGGATAAAAAATATATTTTCCGTCGGAAATGAAGCGTATAAGATGTATGAAAAAGCACCGGAGAATGTTGAGATCCTTTTTCCGATGAAGAACGGAGTAATCGCGAGATTTGATGATATGCAGTATTTACTGGGGAGTCTTCTGAAGACAGATCATCAGTTGCCCGTGGAGCGGAATATGTGATCGCAGTACCGACCGATGTGACGGAAGTGGAAAAGAAAGCGTTTTACGATCTTGTGATGCATTCCGAGGCAAAGGCAAAGTCAGTCAGGATTGTGGAACGGGGACTGGCAGATGCCGTCGGACTGGGGCTGGATGTGATGAATGAGACCGGGATTTTTATTGCCAACTTTGGTGGCGGCACTACAGAATTGTCGGTGCTTTCCCGCGGCGGAATGGTCATGAACCGGCTGCTGAAGACCGGTGGAGAAACGCTGGATGCAGCGATTGCCGGACGGGTCAGGAGAAACCGGGAGTTCCTGATCGGGAAAAGCACGGCTGAACGTCTGAGAAAAGAATTTGCAGTATTTGAAGACGGAACAGCGGATGCAAAAAGAGTCTATGGCAGGGATCTGACTTCCGGTGTCCCGGCACATACTGAGATACAGATCAGTCTTGTGCGTGCGGCGGTCAAGGAGCCTTTGGAAGAATGTGCAGAGGCAATCCGATCCATGCTCACGCGAACCCCCGCCGGATGTCAGAAGGGCGATCGAGGCCAGGGGCATCTATCTGCCGGTGGTGTTGCAGGTCTGAAGGGCTTTCCTACATATCTGGGAGAAAGGACCGGACTGAAGGTTTTTACGGTACCTGACCCGGAATTATGTGCGGTGAAAGGGCTTCAGAAGATCATACTGGACAAGGAGTATTATAAAAAATTAAGCTATTCTATGTTAGATCAGAATTATAGGTGGTTAAGATAAGATTATGAAAAAAAAGAAGACGCAGGCATCAGCTTTAATAAATATTTATTGATCGGACTTTCCGTTTTTTGTATTTTAATGATGACGTTATCCGTAGTTTCTGAAAAGACAAAAGGACCTTTTAAGATGATCGCGGAGGTTACGGTAGTTCCGCTTCAGAAAGGAATCAACCATATCGGAAGCTGGATGGGAGATATGAAAGATAATTTCCAGACCCTGAAAGAAGTACGGGCTGAGAACAAAAAGCTTCAGGAGCAGGTGGATTCCCTGGTGATCGAGAACAATAATCTCCAGCAGGAACGGTATGAGCTTGAACGGCTGCAGGAGTTATATCAGTTAGACCAGAGCTATTCAGATTATAAGAAGACAGCAGCACATGTCATTGGAAATGATTCAGGCAACTGGTTCAGTACATTTACCATTGATAAGGGAAGCAATGACGGAATCGCAAAAGATATGAATGTTATGGCAGGAAGCGGACTGGTCGGAATCGTGACAGATGTAGGGCCAGCCTGGGCGAAGTCCGTTCAATCGTAGATGACTCCAGCAATGTGAGCGGTATGGTATTGTCTACATCTGACCGGTGCGTGGTCAGCGGAGATCTTTCACTGATGAGTGACGGACAGATCCGTTTCAGCCAGATGGAAAATAATGATAATACAGTTTCCGTTGGAGATCAGATTGTTACATCTTATATCAGTGACAAGTATCTGCAGGGAATCCTGATCGGATATGTCAGTGAAGTGACGGTTGATTCCAATAATCTGACCCGGTCCGGATATATTACACCGGCTGTTGATTTTAAAAATCTGCAGGAGGTACTGATTATTACATCCACCAAAGCAGATCTGACCGGAGGAGAAAAAAAATAGGAGGAATACGGAAATGAAGATGTTGAAGTTTAAAAGATTTATCACGACAGCAGTGATCCTGCTGGCTGCCTATCTTCTTCAGAGTACGGTATTTTCTCATCTGGAATTGGCCGGGATCAAACCAAACCTGCTGCTGATCGTTACAGCAGCTTTTGGTTTTATGAGAGGGCCGAAGGAGGGAATGTGGATCGGACTGGCAGCGGGGCTGTTACTGGATGTTCAGTGTGGAGATATCATTGGATTTTACGGCTTGATCTATCTGCTGGTGGGAGCATTGAATGG
>ENA-OQIO01001420-OQIO01001420.1-human-gut-metagenome-genome-assembly--contig:-NODE-1420-length-11672-cov-7.724729_pt1 | contig 11672 bp, 17 predicted proteins | sample MGYA00242573_ERZ504737 | MGnify/ENA primary metagenome ERZ504737 (study PRJEB26092, sample SAMD00036203) | human gut metagenome | host: Homo sapiens | study: EMG produced TPA metagenomics assembly of... | reverse complement strand
CGATTGCCTGGCGTCAATACCTACAAGTGCCAGTTCCTGCGTGCCGCCGAGGGCGAAAACGACATCAACACAATGGCACCGGTGACAAGGGCTCCTCGCGCTGGTTCCTCAAGGGCGTTGGTGAGGCATGCGTGCGCGAAGGCGTACCCACACCGATTGGGACTGGATTATCTATCCCGAGGGCCTCTACGACCTGCTGCTCCGCATTAAGAACGATTACCCCAACTACAAGAAGATTTACATCACCGAGAACGGCATGGGTTATAAGGACGACTTCGAGGACGGCTTTATCGACGACGCCCCTCGCATCGACTACATGCGTCAGCATCTCGCATGGATCCTCAAGGCGATTGACGGCGGCGTGAACGTCGACGGCTACTTTGTGTGGTCGCTGCAGGACCAGTTCTCCTGGACCAACGGCTATAACAAGCGCTATGGCCTGTTCTACATCGACTTTGAGACCCAGAAGCGCTATCCCAAGGCGAGCGCGTACTGGTACAAGAACGTCGCGGAGACCGGCCTGCTCATGGCCTAACTTCAGCCGCGTATCCCCTGTCGGCCGCATGCGAATCCCCCACGGGTTCGCATGCGGCCTTTTTTGTTTTTGGTGAGCCCGAGCAGGCCGTTTATCTCGATCTGTAACATCTAGCAGGGATTTTCAATCCTAACTGTTATAGATTTAGACGAACGGGCGACCAGGGCTGAAAGATCTCAATCTGTAACACGTAGCCCACTTTCGACCGTCTAACTGTTACAGATCGAGACAAACGAACGGTCCGAACTTGAAGATCTCAATCTGTAACACGTAGCCGAGTTTTTCGATCCCAACTGTTACAGATTGAGACGATTCGACGGTACCGGTCGCTTGGACACGCCGTGGTACAATTATGCCACGACGCAAAGGAGGTACCCATGTCCGCTTGTGTGCCCGTCCGAGACATGAAGGACACTGCCACATTCACCGCACTTGTTGAGTCTGAGCGCGACGTCACCGTAACCAAGAACGGCTACGAGGCCATGCACTGCATCAGCAGCGACCAGTATCGCCTCATGCAAGACGAAATCGCCAAAGCCAAGCTTCTGTCTCGTATGATGCTGGCAGAAGACGAGATATCGCAAGGCGACTATAGCGACTACGACTCCTTCGCGACCGCGATACGAGACAAATATGACCTATAACGTCGTAATACTCAAAAGCGCGCGATATGAGTACGAGAGTATCGTCGGATACCTTGCCCAAATCCTCAAGAATCCGCGCGCAGCGGGCAATTTTGTCGCTGAGTTTGAATATCAGCTTGACCTGCTTCGCGAGCAGCCGCTTTTACGTCCCCTCTCGCACATGCAAGAGCTGGCGGCACGTAATTACCGATCGTTTCCCGTCAACAACTACGTGTGTCTATACAAGTTTGAGCACGAAACAATCTATATCGCCCACGTCTTTCACCAGTCACAGGACTACGCCCGCCTGATCTAGCACGGCGGCACTCGCTAGCAAATGACCTGCGTGTGCTCCTCGATGGCGGCGCGGTCCTCGTCGGCAATATCCGGCTCGCACACCACGGCGTCCAAGCTGTCCAGGCGGCAGAAGGTGTAGAAGTCGCGTTTGCCGATCTTGCTGGAGTCGGCGATCAGATAGCGCGAGTCTGCCTTGCTAAAAGCGAGCTGCTGGATACGGCCCTCGTCCATGTTGGACGTAGACACGTCACCGTCCAAGATGCCGTTGGCGCCGATAAACGCCGCATCGATGCCCAGCGCGCACAGGGTATCCTCGGCCGTTGGTCCCACAAAAGCGGCGGTGCGGCGACGGTACATACCGCCCACGAGGCACAGCTCGCAGTCTTCGCGCGCCTCGAGCAGGTTAAACACCGAAAGCGAATTGGTCACAATGCGCAGGCGAAACGTCGGCAGCATCGAGGCCATCTGCTCAACCGTGGTGCCCGTGCCCAAAAAGATGGTCGAGCCCTCCTCGATAAGCTCCACAGCACGGCGCGCAATCTGCAGCTTTTCCTCGGCATGCTTAGTGCGCTTTTCGCTGTGCGAATACTCATGGCGCAACATAGCGTGCGGACGGCCCTGTGCACTGCGGGCTCCGCCGTGCACGCGCTCGATCTCGCCTAGGCTCGCAAGTTCTTCGAGGTCGCGGCGAATCGTCATGTCCGAAACGCCCAACGCATCCGAAATCTCTTTGACCGAGACCGTACCCTGCTCCTCGAGCAGCTGACGAACCTTATCCTGTCGCTCTGCCTTAATCACGATGAATCCTCGCCGTTCTTTGCGCGCATATCATTCAAACAGTAACGAACAAATTGTATCAGACTCGTACGCGTCAAAAATGAACGCCCGCACAGCTCCAATCATCACTTTTTTGAGAAAAATACCCCCAGCTTTAGTGGGGTGTAGTGATAATCTCGCCTGTTCGCGCTACAGTTTGTCCGAAATATCTCGATGTTAGGAACCAAATGATCACTTCCGAGCTTTTCGGCACCGCGCCGTGCGGTACCCCCGTTCATCGTTACACCCTCAACGGGCCCGAGATCTACGTTCGCATTATGGACTATGGCGCCACCGTGCTGGGTATCGATGTGCCCGACATTCCCGGCAACGTGCGCGATGTGGTGCTGGGCTTCGATAAGCTCGAGGATTACTTTGACAACCCCGCCTGCTTTGGCGCGACCATCGGCCCCGTGGCAAACCGCACCGCGGGCGCCACGATCGCCATCGACGGCACGGACTGGCATATGCCCGCCAACGAGGGCGCCAACAACCTGCACAGCGACCTTGAGCACGGCCTGCACAAACGTGTGTGGGATGTTGAGCTCGACGAGGTCCATAACGCCGTGCGCATGACCACCTCGCTTAAGGATGGCGAGCTGGGCCTGCCCGGCAACCGAACCTTTACGGCCGTGTTTACCGTTACGCGCACCGGCGTCTTCCGCATCGATTATGGCTGCGAGAGCGACCGCGCCACCTACGTGTCCATGACCAACCACACGTACTTTAACCTTGCAGGCCATAACGCCGGCATGGACTGCGAACATTTCTTTGTCGCCAACGCCGCCCACTACCTGCCCATTAACGAGCAGAACATCCCCACCGGCGAGATTGCTCCGGTCGAGGGAACACCGTTTGACTTTCGCGAGCTTCGCCCCGTCGCACCCGGCATGGAGGCCGACGACCCGCAGATCAAGCAGGCCCGTGGCTACGATCACTGCCTGTGCATCGATGGCTATCAGTACGGCCGCAACCTGCGCCGCGCGATGCACGTCGAGGAGATGTGGACCGGTCGTGAGATGGACTACTACACCACTGCCCCGGGCGTGCAGCTCTACACCGGCAACTGGCTGGGCGACGAGCACGCCAAGGACGATGCCAACTATGGCTGGGGCGCCGGCTTTGCCCTCGAGGCCGAGATGTACCCCGACACGCCGCACCAGCCTCTGTTCCCGCAGCATTGTGGGCCCGGGCCATCCCTACAGCAATGTGATCGAATACCACTTTATGAGGCACTAAGCCCGCAACGCGACATATCGCACAGCAGCGCCCGCCGGCACCACCGCCAGCGGGCGCTTTTTCATCTTTTAGGCTCGTTTTTTCTGTGACTGTATGAGTGACATATCAAAACTATGCCCATTTACTACGTTTAGCCCGGGATGCTCGACCATGCACCGGTTTTTGTTACATTTGTGAGCAGTATACCTGCGGTTTTGTTTATCTCAAATTCGACATGCTCGACGATAGCCAATCAAACGTAGTAAATGGGCATAGTTTTTGACAGGCGGCATCGCGCGCGTCCCTCGCAAGGGCAAAATGATCCGTTTTCCTCCGTCCCCAAGGGATCAGTTGAACAGATTGCCAATGGGGTCGGGGGCGGAACTGGGGAGATAGCGGATTTCTAGCTCTATGCCGAGCTTTTGCAACTCTTTGAAGGCGGCGATGTCCGTATCGTCTACGGCAATGGTAGGCGTTGCAGAGCGCTTGCCCTCCCCTGCCTGCATATGGCCAATGCTGATCTTGGTTATTGGCACACCACCCTTAACCAGCGCGAGCGCATCGGCGGGTGAGGCCACTATGATCAAGATCCATTGACGCGGCGTTGCGGTATGAATGATGTCGATAGTCCTTTGCACCGAGAAAAACCGCGTCCAAACGCCTTCTGGCACCGCCACCCTCATTGGTGCCCATTGGCGCGAATCCGCCGCGATCTCATCGTTGACGATTAAGACAAGATTGGAACCCACGGCTTCGTTCCACAGCTCAACGTCTTGCCCGTAAATGAAACGGTCATCGATACGCGTGAGAAGGATCTTGGGTTGAGCCATGGCTGCCCCATTCTGTTTGAGACCCATACGAGCGGGACGTCGGCCACCAACTCAACAGCAGGTCAAGTACCAAATGGGCACTGCAGACATCACGCCTCTAATATTAGTGCATTTAAAGTGAGAAAAGCCGTCAGAACACTTGCGCGGATGTGCGATGTCCCGTATCATAGACAGCCGTTGACGCCTCAGTTGCGTCATCACATGGCCGCCAGCGTAGCTCAGTTGGTAGAGCACCGCTCTCGTAAAGCGGGGGTCACCGGTTCGAGCCCGGTCGCTGGCTCCATTGCATTAGTGCAGCTCAGAAGCGTAATTACTTCTGAGCTTTTTTGTTTTCGCGTCTCTTTCCTCCTTCTCCGAGGAGTGAAAAAGGGGTGAAAAACTTTTTTTAACTGTTTTCCATAAATAGTTAGCATCATCCAACGTTCACATTAGATCGAACAACAATCCTGTTACGCATAGCCTAATTCCGCTGAGTATCAGAGAAGAACGTCCGGATTATATGCATCCAGCTTCGCTTCTCCAGTCGCCAGTGACTCCTCCAGCCGGTCAGCATATTCAACAATAGAGCCGTAGAATATGGGAGTAAATCCGAACTTTTCGATAAAGAGGGGTTCCGCTACGTCAATCCTCTTCTTGGCAACCGCGGCCTCATCCTTTTCATAGTACCCAGTGCCAGGAATCCGCTCGTTTGCCTGCGGCAAGCACTTAAGCTGCCTACACAAGCGCGCCGACCCCTTTGAAAGACCCATAAAGGTGATAGCACCAGAGATTACGCCACCGACGCCACAACAACCTTGCCAGCGGCATTCCCCACCGTCTGCTTTGTTATCTTGATACCCATGAAGCTCAAGAGCTTCTTCAGGATCGGATACCAACTGGTCTTGGTTAGCGACTGGCGAGCGACCTTTTTCGCGACCGCCTCTTGGGCGTTTTTGGCGATTACGGTTAGCATCGAATTCGCGCTGCCTACACCCATCATCACACCGAGCAACACTGCCATTTCGTAGAGAGTCTCGTCATCAACGTCGTCACATTCTTCAAAAAAGGTCTGCCAGCCATACAGGTATGCCAGTTTCTGCATAATCCTGAATGCGTGCACGTAGTATTACGTAATATCGGCAGGAATGGTGCCCACCATCGCGACACCTCCGGGAAGACCCGCTGCAAAGGAAAAGGCGGTTGACTTCTTTGCCTCATAATCAATTACTTCTCTAGCAATTCTATCGATCAGGCCCACATCGATTCCGGCGGTAACGGGGGTCGTTTCCACGGCAAACTCGCCGACATCTTTATGGACACCCTTCCTCCTCAGCTCCGAGCGGAGGAAATGGCCGATCAATTCTCACTCCCTTTAGCCGAGCAACTTTTTTCATAAAGTCAATCAAAAATCTCTGGGCCTCCGCCAACTGCTCATCGCTCTTGTCTTTTAACTCTGCAAAAGCCGAATCAACGAGAACAGCGACCCCAAGGCCCTCGCCCTCGTTTTTCTTTCCAAACAGCCTGACGTCCATACAGCCTTCCAATCAATGCGCCGCGCGGGCTATCGCGTTCTGCGACAGGCCGGACGCACGGAGCCTGAGGGCCTCCCTGGCCTTATCCTTCTCGCCATGCTGTACCTCCTTGGTCTCGGCTGCATGGACAGCCGGAACGTACCAGGGGGACGGTGCCGACGGGAATATCGGCGGTGCCGAACGGCAATATTCGGGATGTGAGCGGACGGTGTGTAAGCGCAATATCGCCGGTGTCAAAGAGGACAATTACTCAAACAGGTGAAGGAGGGCATCGAGGAGGATAAGGAGATTTACGGTGGCAATTAAGAAGCCAACTCGCCGCGTCATGCCCGTTGGAGAGGCGAGCATGACCCTCATGGGTAATCAAGACACACGAAACAAAGGGGATTCGACAAGTCGCAAGAAAGGGGAGTGCATCACCTTTTGGGTTACGGAAGAGCAGAAGCAAGAGATGAGCACCTACGCGGCGGAACACAACACCACGGTATCAAGGATCATCATCGAGGCCTTGAGATACGCATGGGTATAGGGCAATCATTATAGCTTAGCCTTCTGCAATTGCTGCGACTCGATGCGGTCCTATCGATTTGCGCAACGGTGTGACGCGTTATCTAGACTGACGATCGTTTCCGCTGCATTTGCCAGCTCATTATCATGTGAAACAATGATAATGAGCTGTTTCAATTTGTTGTTTCTGACATACGAAGCGAGTTCGGCTCGGCTTGTTTCATCCAATCCAGTTGTAGGCTCATCGAGCACCAAGACTGATGGATTACGGGAAATTGCCGACACAAGTATACACGGCGCAGCTCACCACCCGAAAGTTCAGGACAACGTTTCTCAAGCAAGCCCTCTATGCTGGTTGTCAACGACGGTAGCTCATTCATATGCTGGTGCTTTGTAAAAAATGGGGTGTTGAAATAATCCAACAGGTCCCGAACCGTCTCATCTGGAGCGAAGCACGGTTGGGGGCAGCACGATATCGTGTCTGAACGTATGTAATCCAAATTGCATTTTTCAATCGGCATGTCGTTGTATGTTACTTTGCCTGCCGATGGATACAGCCCAAGGAGCAGGTAAAGGAGCGACGTTTTTCCTCTTCCATTTTCTCCGGTTATGCAGTATGTTCCAGGGCCGGAGAAATCGAAGGAAAATCCGTCAAGAACCTTTCGGGGAGATCCGTCTGGAAGGGGTACCGTAAAATCCAACTTGGAAACAGAAATGCGATTTATTGTGTCAATCTTGACTAAACCTGTCTGATCTTGCTCTGGTTCCGGTCCTACCTTTCCCATGGCGCTCATCCTGTCCCACGAAGCTTGGCATCCTGATAGGACTTGAACAGGTTCATCGTGTTTTTCAAGGTTTTAAATTGGACGGCAAAATATGCACCGACGATGGTGTATTCGCCTATCGTCATGGTTCCATTGATGATTCGCACTCCGGATACGATGAGTATTATCGCTTGAAACACGGCAGCAAAAAGGCTGTCAATCGATGTTAGTGAGAATGAGAGCTTTCCCGAGTGCAAGACCTTTGGAAAATACTTTTCAAATCCGGTGTCAAGTGCTAGCTCGCTTTTATTGTATGAAGACGTTAACTGAATGTTGAGAATCTGATTCAACTGCGATGCTATTACGGCATAGAAAGCGCTATCTGCCTCCTTCTTCTCGTACATGACTTTATATAGAAGCTTTCGCAATCCGGTAATAACGAAGAGATATGCCACAAGAAGGAGGATGGAGAATAGTGCGAGGAGTGGATCAACCGACCATATGACGAGCAACGCGAAAGGAATGGCGACAACAGACAGGGGAGCGCTGATAAAGTTTGTTAGAACGAAAGAAGAAACAACACCTGAGTCAGTGAAAATCCTTTGCGTCGTATAGGCTGAGTCGGTTGTTCGGTTCGTCAGAAAATTAACTCGCTCAAAGCGCAAGACGGTTTCCCTGAGTAGGTCAAAAGAAAGCTTTGTGGATATACGGATAGATAACGTTCCTGCAAAATATGAAAATAAGGCAGAAAAGACCCCTATTGAAGCTACGAAGAGCGCAAAAAGCACAGCATCCTTCTCGCTGCGATTGGCAAGAAGGAAATCTAAGAACTTTCCGTTCACATATGGTGCGGCATAGGAAAGGGCGATTCCAATCGTCGTGATGGCAATGAACGTGAAAGCACCCTTTGTTTTACTAAACTTCGATAAGACGTACCGAATCAAGAATGGCCCCAATCTATCAGGTATGAAATACCAACTGATGACACCTTACACCGCGGTTCGGTGGAAACGAAGCGGCGACTAATCGGCACGAGCGCTTCCATAGAGAGTCTTTGCGAGCTGGATCCTCATAGAAACGGGAATTTTATGTTCGATCAATAGGCCGCGCACGGCAGTCGGACGGCTGAAAAATAAAACAGCCGTCCGACTAAAGCTGTAAATTTTTTCATTGTTTGTTGGGCATGCGCCTGAAGTTTCATGCAATAGGAAATCCATTATGACCATGGTCGAAATGTGAACACTACGATCGTTAGCAAGGAGACGCCAAGACCGGCAAAGATTATGATGAGCGGCAGAATGAAAGCCGCCGATGCCGATAATGGGATTTGGGACGCAAAGGCAATGATGCCCGCGAGAACGAGACCGGCTCCCGTCAACGCTATTCCGAGTCCGACCAATCTGGCAACAAGAGGAATCTTCTCGCTTGGAATATGAGCGATATGGTAACTGTGAATCAGGCCGGGATTGCCGGTCTTTACCATTAACACCCCGACAACGAGAAAGCAGATTCCTCCTACCATGCCGCCAATGGATGATCTTAGCGCTTCAGGACTCATTGCTCGTCTTGGCCACCTTGCTCGCTGAGGGGAAGTGCTGCGGCAAAAGTGATGAGGACCAGTTCATAGGCTCCAACTGCGGTGACTCCGACCGCCACATTTGCTCCCCACACGATGTAATACATGTCGAACCAAGTTTCCGTTCCAAGAGTCGATGCTCTGGTCGGATTCATGTTGTCTACTACGGGCTTCTCGTACATTTAACCCAACATCTCCTTCAACGATGAGTTCAACAGTTCATCCGCGGTATCATCAATCAGGTCAACGTGTAGATCACCTCCCATATCTATATCGCAAATTGTGTCGGACATACGCTCCATGTCGTCAATGGTCCACATGTGGTTACAGAGGTCTTGAACCAGTTTTGTGGACCAAATTGAGCTAAGTCCGTTGTTCCAGTAATCCTCAAGAGGGTGGTTTCTGATGTTGCCAACCACTAACGGGATATACGGAGAAACGACGATGTCGCCGTTTGCGTGCACTGAAACCTGATCTAATAGATATCGGTTATCAGAGAAGCGAATTAGATGGTCGACGGGGTCGCCCCATTGCGGTCGGACATTCGGGTGCTTCCGAAGGAAGTCGTCCTCTTGAATGGCGTGAATCAACGTACGGTATTGGGAATAGTCCGGTCTAATAAATGTGTTCTTTCGCGCACGGCCCAAAACCATGAGGGGTTGGACACGTAGTTCGATAAAGTCACCCGGCGTCCTCTTCGGCCTGTTAGATTTGGTGAAAATCTCATCTAATAGTGAGATGACATCGGGAAACTGTTCGGTGTTGAACGACGTGGGCGTAAATGCGATAGCAAGGTGCAAATCGGAATGGTTGAGTACGGTGGCAACTGCTTCTTCGACGATTTCGAAGGCTCCCTCATGTCCCCTCAGCCTATCGTGAGCTGACCCAATGCCGTCTAGTAAATTGGATGCTTTTGAGTCCGGAATCTTCTAAATCTCGGAGAAGGGATTCCGTGAGGAGAAGCCCGTTGGTTACCAGGCTCGCTGCAACATTCCCATCTCGCAATATGGGAAGGCAGCGCAAGATATCTTTACTGCGCAACAAGGTTTCTCCTCCACAGAAACACATGCTGTAAAGCGACATGTCTGCCATTTCCTTTGCGAAAACAAAAAGTTCATCTGAGGTCAACTCGTCGTGCATGACCTCATTCTCGCCGCTGCTGTTATAGCAGTGCAGACATCTCAAGTTGCACTTGTTTGTTATGTCAAGGGCGACGTGATGTGGCGCTCTGAGAACGTTGGTGTACTTGTTTTCCGAAACTCGTCCCATGGTTCCTCTTAACAGACTTCTGAAAAACAGTATACATTCATGCAGTCGCCGTCGCTGCACTCACCTGGAAAAGTGCCAGCGCAAGTGAATTCTGGCTCATTGATAAGATTTCGAATTCCTTCGTTTGATGCAATTTCCTTGCTGGTTAGGTTCAGGTGGAAAAAATTGGGAACATCGCAAAATTCTTGACGATAGAAGCTGGCCGCAGCGGCAATACATTGAACGGCGATGCTTGCGGGGCACAAAAGAAGACAGATGTCTGCGTATCTGAGTAAGGGATTGCTGGAGGGGGCGAGGCCGAGTAGACCGGTTGGTCTCCCTGACTCATATACAATGAAAAATTCCTTGCTCAGATTGAACAATCCGTTTCGCACCTCTAGCGGTCGTTCATACTGCTCGACGGAAAGAGGCCAACCGTAGACAATTGTGGGACTTTCTGGTTCTGATGAGCTCGCCTGGCTTGCCAGGGAGCAAATCAGGCGAATATCGTTTTCTTGGGCAAGCCGTATATGGGTCCCATTGTCCACGCAAATCTCATCGGCAATGGGTGTGCCATTTTCGGTCGGAGTTTTGACCCATCCTATTAGGGGGGTGCGGACAGAAGTTGGACCGCGGGGCGGTCCGGACTGGAGGTTCGCATGTACAGCAGGGAGAAGGTCGAGCTCTTCCTCCTGGCGACGGAGGACGGCATGGGGCCCACCGCCGCCGCGGAGTTCGCGGGGGTCACGGTGAGCGCGGCCAAGAAGTGGGCGACGGGGCACCTCCCGCGCAGCTACACCGGCGGGGGCTGTAGAATCGTGGCGAGGAAACCGCCACGGAAGGAGGCCAGCTTGGGCCCCGACAAGTCGATCTACGCCCCGCCCGCGACCGGCCCGCTCGCCGGACTCAACGAGGACCAGATAGAGAACCTGCTGCTCAGGGCGGTGTTGGCCGACCTAAAAGCGGAAGGGTGGGACCCGGCTTCGATCTCGAACAGGAGCAAGTGCGAGCTCGGCGAGAGATTGAGCGGGCGACCGCCCTGCCCCTCCGCTCGATCACAGGTTTCTTGAGGATATCGAAGAGCTCCTATGAGTACTGGAGGCCCCGCGTCGCCGCGCCGCGCGACCGCGACGCCGACATACGCGACCGCGTGGTGCGCATCTTCCGCGAGGGCTCGGGGTGCTGGGGGTACCGCACCGTCTGGGCGCGCCTGCGCCGCGAGGGCGTCCGCGCCAGCGAGAAGCGCGTGGCCCGCGTGATGCGCGAGGAGGGCCTCGAGGTCGTCTACAACAGGAGGCGCGCCCGGGGCTACAGCTCCTACGCCGGCGAGGTCTCCAAGCGCCGGAGAACCTCGTGAACAGGAATTTCCACGCCGACGAGCCCAACCGGCTGTGGCTCACCGACATCACCGAGTTCAGGCTCCCGGGCGGCGAGAAGGTCTACCTGAGCCCGGTCATCGACTGCTTCGACGGGATGCCCGTCGCCTGGTCGATCGGGCTGCACCCCGACAAGCGCCTCGCGAACTCGAGCCTGCTCAAGGCCTGCGCGGCGAGGCCGGCGGGCGCGCGCACGACAATCCACTCGGACCGGGGCGGCCACTACCGCTGGCCGGAGTGGATCGGGATCTGCGAGGAGAACGGCCTGGTCAGGAGCATGTCAGCGAAGGGCTGCAGCCCGGACAACTCGGCCTGCGAGGGCTTCTTCGGCCGCCTCAAGAACGAGTTCTTCCGCTACAGGGACTGGGAGG
>ENA-OQIO01001419-OQIO01001419.1-human-gut-metagenome-genome-assembly--contig:-NODE-1419-length-11673-cov-4.252642_pt1 | contig 11673 bp, 20 predicted proteins | sample MGYA00242573_ERZ504737 | MGnify/ENA primary metagenome ERZ504737 (study PRJEB26092, sample SAMD00036203) | human gut metagenome | host: Homo sapiens | study: EMG produced TPA metagenomics assembly of... | reverse complement strand
GCCGGCCCCACCACCAGCGGACGGATGGACGCCATGAGCCCCCGCCTGCTGGACCTGGGCAATAAATTATGATCGGCAAGGGCAAGCGGGACGCCGCCGTCAAAGAGGCCGTCGTCCGCAACGGCGCGGTCTATCTGGCTGCGCTGGGCGGTGCCGGTGCGCTGATGGCCCAGAGCGTCAAGACGCTGGAAGTCATCGCGTGGCCTGACCTCGGCTGTGAGGCCGTCCGCCGTCTGACCGTGGAAAAAATGCCCTTGACGGTCATCCTCGACGCCCACGGCGGCGACCTCTATACTTCCGGCCCGGCGGCCTATCTCGAGACGGTAAAGTGACGAAATTACGCGGGGTAGATTTGGTTTGAATAGACAAACTTTCTGCGAATGGCTTGCAACACGGTACGGAATGTGGTATCCTATAACAAACCGGACCGGAACGCCTGTGTGCCCCGGACAGGGAATTTACGAGGCAGGAGGCCGATAACATGCAGATCCACCAATCCGCAGAAGATTATCTCGAGACTATCCTTATGCTGACCCAGCGGATGGGCCGTGTGCGCTCCATCGACGTGGTCAATGAGCTGGGCTATACTAAGGCCAGCGTCAGCATTGCCATGAAGAAGCTGCGGGAGAACGGCTATATCGCGGTGGATGGCGAGGGCAACCTGACCCTTCTTGAGCCGGGCCGCGAGATCGCAGAGCGCATCTACAGCCGCCACCGCCTGCTGACCCATTTCTTTGTGCAGCTGGGTGTGGACGAGGACGTCGCCGCCGAGGATGCCTGCAAGGCAGAGCATATCCTGAGCGAGCAGACGCTGAAAAAGATCCGTGAGTATGCCCTGCTCCATGACGCAGAGGACAGCGTCCAGAAATCTGAGTGACCATCCAACTTCCAATAAAAAAGCAGATGACCGCCTCCACAAAACGTGGGGGCGGTCATTTGTTTAATAGGAGCTCAGGCCGAGACTCACATCCAGCGCCTGGTCCACCCGGCGCTGGTCCTCGGCAGTGATCTGCCCGGCCCGCTCCCGCAGGCGGTGTTTATCCAGCGTGCGTATCTGCTCCAGCAGCACGACGCTGTCCTTGGCAAGGCCCGTATCTTCGGCCCGGATGTTGATGTGGGTGGGAAGCCGGGCTTTGTCCAGCCGGGATGTAATGGCGGCTGCAATGACCGTGGGGCTGTGCCGGTTTCCTATCTCATTCTGCACGATGAGCACCGGGCGGACGCCGCCCTGTTCGGAGCCGACGACGGGCGAAAGGTCGGCGTAGAAAACTTCTCCTCTGTGTACCTCCATGAAAACTCCCTCCTTGCATACTGGGAGGCCCGCTATGTGGTGCGCGGTGCCGTCCTCTGGCCTTATTATGGACAGACCGGGGGCAGGCTATGCACACGCGGGCAGCTTGTTCTCATTGTATGCAGGAGAGAAAATCAGGTTTCCGTTTCCAGAATGCAGAAGGCCAGCGCCATGCCGCCGTCGTGGCTGAGGGAAAGCTTCGCCCTCAGATGGCGCTCGTCCATCCACTGGGCGCTGCCGCCCGAAAAGCGGTATTCCGGCGCGCCGCTTTCCAGCCGGACGGCCTCTATCTCACAGAGCGCAAAGGGGCCTGCAAGGCCGGTGCCGGCCGCTTTGAGGAAGGCTTCCTTTGCGGCGAAATCTGCCGCCGCACTGGCGGCTTTATGGGCGCTGAGGAGGGAAGGAGCTTTCTCCGAAAGCCCCAGCGCCTCCCGCTCCGCCGGGCCGAAGACCCTGGCCGCAAAGGTGGAGCCATGGGGGCCGCCGAGGCTTTTTGCCATCCGGGCAGTGTCGCAGAGGTCGCAGCCGATGCCGTATATCATGATATGCCTCTTTTCTGCAAAAACAGCTTCGCTGATTTGCATGATAAAATCGGAAAAATTTAAGCAAAATGTGCAAATCTCACTGGGAAAACTTGAAGTTTTGCCGCAAGTCGTGTACAATAAATCATAGTTATTTAAGGGGGTGTATTTCGTGGGCGACGCAACTGCCATTTTCTCCATCCACGATCAGAAGGACATCGAGATCCATGAAGTCGTGCAGCAGGTGTACGACGCACTCAAGGAAAAAGGCTATAACCCCGTCAACCAGCTGGTGGGCTATATCCTGTCCGAAGATCCTACCTATATCACGACTTATAAGGGGGCTCGTTCCCTCATCCGCAAAGTGGACCGTGACGACCTGCTGCAGGCTATGCTGCGCAGCTATCTGAACGTCTGAGAATCTCTGCCTTTTGCCTGCTGTCCTACGGGACGGCAGGCTTTTTGTTTTATAAACCTCTCAGCCTCGCGCTGCTCACAGGCTCATAAAAGCGGCAGAGTGAACAGCTGGTTCACCACCACCTCATACTCCCAGCCCTCCCGGGCCTTGCGCAGCTGCTTCTCGAAAGCTTCGGAACCCTCGAACCGCTGGATGAGGTAGTGCCAGTGGGCCTTCATCCGGCTGACGGCACAACTGGCCATGCCGAAGGCTCGGTGTAGCCGTGGTAGAGCTCGTCGAGGTAGCCCCGCAGTTCTTCCTTCGAAGCGGGCGCACCGCCCACAGCCTGCCGCAGCAGGGCCGGGTCGGCGATGATGCCCCGCCCCACCATGATGCCGGAGAGGTTCGGGAACTCCGCTTCCAGTGCTTTCAGCTGGGCCGGTGTGGTGATGTCGCCGTTGTAGCAGACGGGCATCTTGCAGTGGGGCAGATATTTTGCAAAGGCGGCGCGGTCGGCCTCGCCCCGGTAGAGCTGGCGCATGACGCGGGGGTGGATGGTCAGCTCACAGATGGGGCAGCGGTCGTAGAGGTCGAGGATGGCTTCGAACTCCTCCGGGCTGGTGACGCCCAGCCGGGTCTTGACCGAGATGGGGCCTTCGGCCTGCGAGAAGACTTCGTCGAGAAAGGCTTCGAGCTTCGAGAGGTCGCGCAGCATCCCGGCACCCTTGCCTTTGGCGGTGACAGTGCCGGAGGGGCAGCCGAAGTTGAGGTTGACTTCGGTGTAGCCCATCTTCCGCAGCTCGCCGATCATCCAGGCGGCCAGAGCGCCATCTTTGGCCAGCAGCTGGGGGATGACCGGCGCACCGGGGTTCGCCGCCGGGTCCAGCTCCGCCATCTTCTTTTTGATAAGCACCCGGTTCTCGGGCGGGGAGATGAAGGGGGCATAATAGCGGGCAGGCGCGCCGGGCGCCCCGAACCAGCGCTGGTGCGCCTGACGCCAGATTCGGTCAGTGAGACCCTCCATGGGGGCGGTGTAGTAGTTCATGTTTCTTCTCCTTTGTCTGTCTGAGTATATCATACACCCCGGTAAAGCGCCAGATAAAACAACAAGAGCCATCAGCCGAAGCGGATGGCTCTTACCAGATGGCGGACCCAAACCCTGCTGGGAACGAGTACGGCAAACTGGAAGTTATAAACATCTTTGCAAATATATCATATCTATCAACTGTACACCGCCCTCATAAATTGGGTGGTCATAATTGTCAGTAAAGAAATTGGGAATCTTGTGAGAACGAACAAATCCACATTTTTCATAAAACGGTATCGTCAATGGACTGTCACCTGTTCCAACTTGCAAAACAGAATATTCATCTGCATATTTACCGGCAAGAAAATCAATTAGTGCTTTGCCATAGCCCTTTCCCTGATTTTCCGGATCGACTGCGATATTCTTAATTTCAAGTATTTCGTTACCTTCCTCGGTGACAACACATTCAGCTTTTACATCATTGTCTTCAAGCACATACATAGTTCCTTTTTCAAGATACCGATCAACCATGCTCGCCTGTTCATCAGCTAATAACAATAATGATATAAACTGCTTTTTATTCTCATTCACTTCTCGGATTTTCATATCCATTACTCCGTCAAACTGGAATTTAGCAATTTCTAATTTTTTTGACGTTTCGGTTCATTAAATGCCTGCCAAAGTGTTTATATAAAAATGCTTTTATCGCAGACATTTCTTGATGGTGTTCTTTTAGCAAGTCATCAGGCGAATCATAGACTCCAAAATCTTGATTAATTCCTTCACTCTGAATATATGTATTATTTCTATCAAAATCTATAATTGGATTTTTGAAGTCTTTTACGGCTACACCGTAACCACAAAATGCACCTTTACAATCACTATTTTTTTCCTGTACTTTTTGTAAATACTTTTTATCAAGAATAAACGCCTCTAACTCATACCATCTATCCTCAAAGTAAACTTCAACCCAACTATGAAATACATTTTGTGGTGCATTTTTATAGACAACCCCTGTCATTGCTCCCTTTTGTAATTTTTTATCAATGGTGAATCCATGTACCCTGCAAGGAATATTGCATGCCCTTAGTATTGCCATAAACAATGTTCCTTTTGTATTACATTGTCCATAACCATCTGCCAAAACCTTTGATGCAGGAACATTATCATCAATATTATATCCAAACAATATTTCATCCCTAACAAAATCATAAATCGATTTTAAGCGTTCAAATTCATTTATATTTTTCCATCCTCTTTCCCGAATTAACTGCTGTATGTTTGCGTTGGAATAATCTAACATTTTTGTTTCTTTTAAATATTTGTCCATAATGCACCTTCACAAATTGAAGTTGGTCAAAGTTGTTGGCGAAGATATTCCACAACATTTCCATTCATATCATAGAAACAGATGCTTCCTACATTGAGGGGCAGGACAATGGCGAAAGGCTTGCCGCTATCAATATCAATCACCTGAATGCAGTTGCCATCATCTACTTCAAGTCGAACAATATTTTGGGTATTCATTGAGATAAATGCCCTTTCGTTATTTCCCTCAACAACAAACTCTGCAATATAATCATCAACCTCAATTATATCTCCACCACCACGGAAGAAATATCCAAAAGACAAGCCAGGGCGATTTACATAGACAGAAAAAGTGTGGTCTGTCTTGTCCTGTGGGTAAGAAATAAATGCAGCCATTGTGTCGGAAATGCTTCCATCAACAATCCAATCATCCAAAATTTTTTGAGATTGGCGAATGTCTGCTTCTAAACTGTTTGCGGTTTTACCAATGTCATTGTTTGCATAAAGGAAACCGAAAACCAACACACAAGCCAAAATAACACCCAAGAGGATTATGGGTAATTTCTTTTTCATAGAATCACACTCCTTTATCAAATTCCGAGTTGTTGAACTAAGCCGAGTATACCACACTCTTTCCGCAATTACTACCAAAAAACTCCCATGCTCACATCGGAAGATGCTTTGCATGGGAGTTTTTGCTACGCCTGTTGCGGCGTATTGTTACTTATTGAAGGTCTCCTCGTTCAGCAGACCCTCGCTCCTGGCAACGCAGATGCTGGCAACTGCATCACCCACCACGTTCAGGGAGGTGACCAGCATCTCGATGGGGCGGTTGATGGCCAGGATCAGGGAGTAGGCCAGCAGAGCACCGTCGTTGACGAAGCCCATACCGGACAAGATGGTGAACAGGATGACAGCCCCAGCGCCGGGAGCGGCGGGGGTGCCCACAGATGCCAGCAGGGCCAGCAGGGCGACCACGACCAGCTGGCCGGGGGTGACAGTGTAACCGGCACAGCCTGCAATGAACACGGTGGCAATGACCTGCATGATGGCGGTGCCGTCCATGTTGATGGTCATGCCCAGCGGCAGGACGAAGGAAGCAATACTCTCATCCACGCCGAACTCTTCCTCGCACACCTTGATGTTCAGGGGCAGGGTGGCGGCGCTGGAGGAGGTGGAGAAGCCGAACACTGCCACGTTGGCGATCTTGCGGATGAAGGTGAAGGGGTTCAGCTTGGCACCCAGTGCAATGACCAGCGGGTAGGCAATGATCAGGAAGGCCAGCAGCAGGACCACCGTGACCACCACATAGACCAGCGCGGGCTTGAGGTAATCAATGCCGTAGATGGCGAAGGTGCGGGTCAGCAGCACAAAGACTGCAAAGGGGGCAAAGTTGCTGACGATGAAGTTCAGGAACACGACCACCACATCGTTGACCTCGCCCAGCAGGCGGCGCAGGGTCGCGGTGCGGCTCTCGCCCAGGGTGTTCATGCTCAGGCCGATGGCCACTGCCAGGAACACGCTGGAAAGCACAGCGCCATTGCTGCCAAAGGCAGTGACGATGTTGGAGGGATGATGTTCAGCACCACGTTCAGGGGGTTGGAACCGGTGGAACCGCTAGCTTCTGCCAGACCCTCGATGCGGGTGTTGAACAGGCCCATGGAGTAGGCGCCGTAGCCCACACAGCCTGCCAGCAGCAGCGCCAGGAAGGAGCACAGCAGGAACCAGAACAGGGTCTTTGCGGAAATGCGACCCATGGTGCGGGTGTCTGCAATGCTGCCGATGGCCAGCGAAATGGAGGTAAAGACCATGGGGATGATCACCAGCTGAAGCGCCTTGATGAAGAGCTGGCCGATGATATAGAAGATGCCAAAGGCTCGCTCAGCGCCCTCGGCGGTGATATCCTGGAACAGCAGGTTGTTGATGGTGGTCCAGGTCTCTGCCTGACCGCTGGCGTTCAGATGCTCCCGCAGGAACATAAAGGCCAGACCGGCCACCAGGCCGCAGACCAGAGAGATCGCCATGCGTTTTGCAAGGGATAATTCGTGTTTCTTTTTTGTTTCCATATACTTTTCCTCTCACAGTACCGGTTTTTGGCTCACACTTTGTCTACTCTAGCACAGCTTCCCCTGCAATGCAAGAGATAACCGCGCAAAATACAGCTTTTTTGCAAGTAGTATGACTTTTTACCGCAAAAATCCCCCGAAAGCACTCTGCCTTCGGGGGATCTGCTCACTTATTTCTTGAACTTGAACACCGGCGTGCCAGCGGCAGCATCGCCGTTTGCAGCAACACTGATCTCCGGCAGGTCATCACTGTTGGTCACGATGAGGGCCGTTGCAGTGGGGTGGCCTGCGGCGCGGATGGCTTCCAGATCCACCTTCAGCAGCGGGGTGCCGGCCTTGACCTTGGCCCCTTCTTTGGTCAGGGAGGTAAAGCCCTGTCCTTTCATCTCCACCGTGTCCATGCCGACATGGATCAGCAGCTCAATGCCGTCATCGCTCATCATACCAACGGCGTGCAGGCTTTCGGGCACCTGCGTAACGGTGCCGTCAAAGGGAGCATAAACGGTGTCGCCGGTGGGCTCCACGCCGCAGCCGGGGCCCAGGATCGCAGAGGCAAAGGTCTCGTCAGGCAGCTGCTCCAGCGGGATCACCTTGCCGTCAATGGGAAGCATGACCGTCATCTTCTGGCCGGAAAATTTCGTCTCGGATGCGGCCTTGCCGCCAAAAAGCTTGTCAAAAAAGCCCATAATACAAACCATCCTTCCACGGTGCACAAAGTGCAGCCTTTATCCAGTTAAGAATAGCATATCCGCGCAGAAAATACAATCTGCATCCTGCACAAAGAGACGCACTACCATTTGGCAGGTGTGCCCTCACATCAGCTCCAGCAGCTGCTCCACCTCTTCCATCCGGGTGGCCCAGCTGGTGGCAATGCGGACAACGGTGTGGGTATCATCGTACTTCTCCCAGAAGCCGAACTTGGCCTTGCCTTCCAGCGCGGCCAGCTGCTCGTTGGACAACACGATGAACACCTGATTCGTGGGCGAATCCATGAAGAACGAATAGCCCTTTTCGGCCAGTCCCTTCTTGAGCACGGCGGCGGTCTCAATGGCATTTTTGCTGATGGTCTGGTACAAGTCATCGGTGAACAGCACATCGAACTGGATGCCCAGCAGACGGCCCTTTGCCAGCAGAGCGCCCTGCTGCTTGACCATGGTCATAAGTGAGCCGGTGCGCCGTGGGGGAACACAACTGCCTCGCCGCAGAGCGCCCCCACCTTGGTGCCGCCGATGTAGAACACATCGGTCAGGCGGGCCACATCGGCCAGCGTCACATCGGTGCCCTCGGCGGCCAGACCATAGCCCAGACGGGCACCGTCCATAAACAGCGGCATGTGGTATTTATGGCAGACAGCGGACAGCGCTTCCAGCTCTGCCTTGGTGTACAGGGTGCCGTACTCCGACGGGTGGGAGATGTACACCATGCCCGGGAACACGAGGTGGTCCACATTGCCATCGGCATAGAAGGTCCTGCACCAGTCCTCAACAGTCCCGGCATCCAGCTTGCCGTTGGTGTGCGGCAGGCCGATGACCTTGTGGCCCGTGAACTCGATGGCACCGGCCTCGTGGGCAGCCACATGGCCGGTGGATGCGGCCAGCACACCCTCCCAGCGGCGCAGCATCGATGCAATGACGATGGCGTTGCTCTGGGTGCCGCCCGAAATGAACCAGACATCGGCATCCGGTGCGCCGCACGCCGCGCGGATCTTCTCCCGCGCACTGGCGCAATAGGGATCGGTGCCGTAACCGGAGACCTTTTCAAAGTTGGTCTCCACCAGCTTCTGTAAGATCGCCGGATGCGCACCCTCGCAGTAATCGTTTTCAAAATACAGCATATACTTTCCCTCGCTCTGCATTTGCATTCAAGATAAATCTATTATCTGCTTTTTGCGCAGGGTTGTCAATGTGGAACCCCCGCGTAGGCGGGGAAAAGACGCTGTACAGCGGCATGCAACGGGTTGTGTTGGGATCACCCCCGCATGGGCGGGGAAAAGCGAAGCGACCGCCTCGACTACTACTTCCCGCAGGGATCACCCCCGCGCAGGCGGGGAAAAGTTCACCATTCTTAATGTTATCGAGGGTGAGATAGGATCACCCCCGCGTGGGCGGGGAAAAGGAATTTCAGTGTAAAGACAGAACCGAAGGACTGGGATCACCCCCGCGTGGGCGGGGAAAAGTTGTAAGACATGGCTGCGTTTTGCTCGATGTGGGGATCACCCCGCGTGGGCGGGGAAAAGCAATGTTATCGGATGCGGTTTTGGCTGTGCATAGGATCACCCCGCGTGGGCGGGGAAAAGCCAATCATAAAGAGGGTTGCTGATATGCCCCCAGGATCACCCCCGCGTGGGCGGGGAAAAGCCTACGACCCGGAGGACCCTGCGGCCTCCGATGGGATCACCCCGCGTGGGCGGGGAAAAGGGACTGAATCAGTTTTTTGCGACTTCCTCCAGAGGATCACCCCCGCGTGGGCGGGGAAAAGTGTGCCTGACGGATGCTTCATCGGCTCCTTGGGATCACCCCGCGTGGGCGGGGAAAAGGGATGGAGCTGCCCCCACCGGTAGCCCGCCACGGGATCACCCCCGCGTGGGCGGGGAAAAGAAAACGTACCGGGGGAAAAGCTGGGGGCCGAGAGGATCACCCCCGCGTGGGCGGGGAAAAGCATTGATTAAGGTCAAGGACCTGCGGAAGCAAGGATCACCCCCGCGTGGGCGGGGAAAAGTTGATGCGGGCATTCCCATGCTTGCGCCTGTGAGGATCACCCCCGCGTGGGCGGGGAAAAGGCTTCTTCCCTGCTTTGTCAGCGTTTCGGTAGAGGATCACCCCCGCGTGGGCGGGGAAAAGGTATAGCCCACTTGATTTCCGAGGGGAAATCAGGGATCACCCCCGCGTGGGCGGGGAAAAGACTAAAAAGATCCCATAGAAGCGGCATTTTTATCAGCGGGCCGATCCCGTTTCATTCAGTTTTGCATAGACCTGCTGGATCAGGCGGCAGTCGGGCAGGGCGCGATGGGTCTCTTGCTGGGCAACCTCAAAATGCCGGGCCAGCGTGAGCAGCTTATAGTTCATCACCCCCGACACCTTACGGCGGGCAAGGGGCAAAACATCGATGCTGCGATTGGTAAGCAGGGGTCTGTCATTCTGGATGCAGGCCGCACGCAAGAAATCGAGGTCAAATTTCAGGTGATAGCCCACCAGCGTATCTTTGCCCACGAATGCGAGGAACGCCTCCAGCGCGGCCAGCGGCTCCATACCGCCGCTCCGCTCCTCCGGCGTGATGCCGGTGAGCTTTGCCACCACATCCGGCAGAGGTTCTGTGCCCCGGACAAGGCCGAAAATTCTTCGGCAGGCTGACCATCCCGCACACGGAGAGCGCCGTATTCCACAATGGCATCTGAGGCGGCGTTCAGACCGGTGGTTTCAAGGTCGATCACGGTGTAACTTTCTTCCTTGGCAGGGGTGGCGGCTTTCTTCCGGGCCATCTTCTGAGCCATCTGGCGTTTGGCCGCGTTGCTGAATCCCGGTTTGAGATCAGCCGCCGGGGCTGCGTCCGGGGCAGCGGGCGGCGCATCAGCTTGATGCCCTCGAAATCAACGGCCTCCCAGCTGGTGTTGTGGGTGCGGAAATCCATCCGCTGTTCGTTGTTGGTGTTGAACACCAGCGTTGCCTGCCCATTTTTCAGGTTTTCGCAGACGCGATCCCAGATGGCATCCCGCACACGGCTGCTCACATTGCCCACATACACGCAGGTGTTGATCTCGCACAGCCACTTGGATAGGTCACCCCGCAGGCTGGGCGGACAGTTTGTCATAGTCAGGACAACGATGGCTCCTCACCTTCTTCCGCATCGAAGTAGTTTACGCCGTTGGCAACGGTGCCGATCTTGCTGTCCCAGAGATAGACCGCTTCCGGTTCCGCCGCCTGCTCCTCTTCGTTCAGGAGCAGCCAGCGGACATCGTGCACCATCCGCTCCAGAATATGATGTTCCACCATGGCATCCCGCACACGGCGGCGCATAACGGAGGGCAGATCCTGCGGAGCCTGCGCCGCCACCTCGAAGGCCAGCGGGATGACCACCTCGGCTTTGTACAGGTCGGCGATATCGTACACAAAAGAGCCTCGTGCTTGACGTGGACAAATCCCAGTCCCGGCGCGCAGCCCAGCGCAGTGATGACCGCAAAGGCCAGGCCGTACAGGCAGGCCGTGCCGCCGAAGTGCTGATTGACGAGGTCTCCTGCAGAAAAATCATTGGGGTCATACACCCGGCCATTCCATTTGACACCGGTGGCCTTTGCGGCCTTGCGGTATGCCGTGCGCACCCGGCTGCCTCCGGCCCCGGAGCTGCTGGGTGGTCAGGTGGGAAACATCCTCATCCGGGAAACGGAGCTGGTACATTTTGCGCACCACTTCCAGATGTTCCCGCTGGTTGGAAAAGCGCTCAGCCTGCCGTTCCAGCAGGCGGGAGTGCTCACTCAGGGCACGGCCATGGGCGTAGAACCGCACGCCATGCTCCCCCACCCAGACCGCTGCCACACCGGTATCCCCCATCAGCTCCATGGCACGGTGGGTCACACGGGTGCCGGGCCCCAGCAGCAGGACAGAGATGCCCGCTGCCGGAACCTGAACGATTCCCTTTTCATCCGTTACGGTAATGGCTCCATTGTCCCGGCCAAGGTGCAGTGTTCCAGATACAGAAAGGTCATCCGGTCCCGGAGCTGCGGCAGTGCCTGCCGTTCGGGCCGCGCAATACCTGGCATCTCAGCCATGGTCTCCTCCCCTGTGGATGATGGTCATCAGGCCAAGGCCATAGCCTTGCCCCGGCCAACGCCCTCGCACAGCAGGGCCTTGAAGCCTCCGGGTCCGTCACCTGCAGAACACCCTCGTAGGTCACAGCCAGCAGGGTAACAGGCCGGGTGCCGTTTTTCTTGAAGTGATAGGTCTGCTTCCGGGTCACTGCGAAGGACCCTCCGAGACGACAAAGCCGTGCTTTGCGGCCTGCGCCCACAGCCATTCCTCCTGCTCCACCTCCGAGATAGCAGGGTTTCAGGGTGCCCGGGCCGTATGGTC
>ENA-OQIO01001418-OQIO01001418.1-human-gut-metagenome-genome-assembly--contig:-NODE-1418-length-11679-cov-1.670100_pt1 | contig 11679 bp, 18 predicted proteins | sample MGYA00242573_ERZ504737 | MGnify/ENA primary metagenome ERZ504737 (study PRJEB26092, sample SAMD00036203) | human gut metagenome | host: Homo sapiens | study: EMG produced TPA metagenomics assembly of... | reverse complement strand
AACTTCCGGGAGTTCCAAAATCAAACGGAAGTAATACTGAGAAGATAAATAAGACAGATAATAGTGAGACTGATCTTATCTATCCGGCTGAATTGCAGGAAGAAGAACAGTACCGCCGCTATTTCAAGGAAGCTCTTGAATTAGAAATTCTGGAACAGGGCTATCCGACAGATAAAACGGTTCTGTATGAGATTCTGGAACTACTGGTGGAAACCGTCACCAGCAGAAAGAAGTTCCTGCGCATCTGTGGCGAGGAAAAGCCGAAGGAGGTGGTGAAAAGCCGCCTGATGAAGCTGGATTCCTCGCATATCCAGTACATATTGGAGTGCTTAAAAGAAAACAGCACTCAGATTCGGAACATCAAGCAATACCTGCTGGCAACACTCTATAACGCGCCTGTGACCGTGGATAGCTATTATTCCGCACAGGTTCGGCATGAATTTGGGTGGGGCAGCAGAGTAGATAAGAACTAGGAGGACAACCCCATGAACATCGTATTCATGAGTATGGACACGCTGCCCTCTACGCTGTGGGCGCGTGATCTGTATGACCAGATGTACATTCGCAGTGATTTTCGCAAGTGGTTCCCGCGTATGTGCCAGTATGGTTTCATCGAGGGCCGCGACTACGAGTATATGCCCGTGTCCGGCTGCAGGATGAGGCGGGCGCACGGTCCAGCGGTATGTAAAAGACTACCGCATCACACAGGACATGGCAAAGAAGCTCTGCAAGCTGCACCATACGGCAGTCGGTGCGGCGTACCATCACAGCCGTTTGACTGGGATGCGCTGCTGGGCCTGCTGCATAAGAAGCCGCCGCGCCGGAGCAGCTACGAAGCGCAATTGAGCGATTCCGATTCGCTGGTGACGACTACGCAGATCGCCAAAGAGTACGGCTGCGGAGCAAAGGTGTTCAATCGGCTGCTGCATCTGCACGGCATCCAGTACCGGGCCAACGGCCAGTGGGTGCTGTATTCGGAACATCACGGTAAGGCTATACGTCCAGCCTGACGTTCCGGCTCCAGCGCAGCGATGGCTCCGAGGTGGAAAAGCTGCATACTGCATGGACGCAGAAAGGCCGGAAGTTCCTTATCATACGTTGAAGCGGCGCGGTGTGCTGCCGCTGGCTGAACAGGGAGGTTAAGCCTATGAATTTTACCGACAATCCGTTTGAACGCATGATGCGCCAGCGTCCGGGAACGGACAGCGGCCATCCCTGCAAGCACTGCCGCCACAAATGGGAGTGCGGCTATCTGCTGCACCAGTGTCGCAAGAAGTTCCGTTCGGTTCTGGGCGACACCGCGCCGCCTGCAGCTGGGGCAGTCCGCCCCTGATGCAGCGGCGATAGATGGGAGGTGAGCATCCGTGCAGGAAGAAGTCAACGAGAAAACCATTTTCGCTGTGCATCAAAGGAGGAAAAATCACGGCACAGATTTTGAAAGCAGCCCTGATAAAGCTGCTGGCAGAGATGGACAAGAAAAAGCAGCAGAGAAAGGGAGAAAAAGGCCAATGTAAGAAAATAGGAAAGCAGAGCATCAAAAGCCTGCAAAAGAGCGGCGCGCAGATCACGAACATCGTTGTCACGGACAATAATATCAAGTCTTTCGACCGGGTAGCCCGGAAATATGGCATTGATTACAGTCTGAAAAAGGTAGAGCAGGAGGCAAGACGGAGTATCTGTCTTTTTCAAGGCCAAGGATGTGGATGTTATGACCGCCGCCTTTAAGGAGTACACCAGCGAAACGCTGAAAAAGCAGAAACGCGAATCGGTGCGTCAGAAGCTGGAAAAGGTGAAAGAGGAACTTTCCAATCACCGTCAACTCAAGAAAGAAAAGAAGAGGGAGCAGGAACCGACACGATGAAAAATCCGAAAACACCTGCCCGCCTGCCGCGCAAAGCACCGTCCAACCAGACGGGCGGTACGGCATGGGGCAAAAAACTGGCTGCGGAAATCAGCAGGATAGTGCAGGCAACAGATATGAAAAAGCTGATCCTGCTGAATTTTCCGTACATCATCGCCTTTTACATGGTGGAGAAAGCCGCATGGCTCTACCGTCATTGCAATGGCGATTCTGTGGTGGACAGGCTGATGGCTCTTTTTATGAATTTTGGCCTGGCTACAAAAGTGTCTTGCCCAGTTTTCACCCATTCGACCTGATGGTGGGGCTGGTCGGCGCAGCTGCGCTGAAAGCAGTAATCTACTTCAAAGGGAAGAACGCGAAGAAGTATCGGCAAGGCGAGGAATACGGCTCTGCCCGGTGGGGCAACCAGAAGGACATCGAACCTTTTATTGACCCGGTATTCGAGAACAACGTCATCCTCACACAAACCGAACGGCTGATGATGAGTGGTAGACCAAAGCATCCGAAGTATGCTCGGAATAAAAACGTCATTGTGATCGGCGGCAGCGGCAGCGGTAAGACCCGATTTTACGTCAAGCCCAACTTGATGCAGATGCCCCAAAAGGTCAGCTATGTCCTGACCGATCCCAAAGGCACAATTATTGTCGAGTGCGGAAAGATGCTCTCGGATGCCGGGTACAAAATCAAAGTCCTGAATACCATCAACTTCAAAAAATCCATGCGGTACAATCCGTTCCATTACATCCGCAGTGAGAAGGATATTCTGAAACTGGTCAATACCATCATCGCCAACACAAAGGGTGATGGAGAAAAATCCGGCGAAGATTTCTGGATCAAAGCGGAACGGCTGCTCTACTGTGCATTGATTGGCTACATCTGGTATGAAGCCCCGGAGGAGGAGCAGAACTTCTCCACCTTGCTGGAGTTCATCAACGCCAGCGAAGCCCGCGAGGATGACGAAGAGTTTAAGAATCCTGTGGATGAGCTTTTTGAGGAACTGGAACAGAAGAAACCGGAGCACTTTGCAGTCCGTCAGTACAAGAAATACAAACTGGCGGCAGGCAAAACGGCGAAATCCATCCTCATTTCCTGCGGTGCCAGATTAGCCCCATTTGACATTGCGGAGCTGCGTGACCTTATGGCCTACGATGAAATGGAACTGGATTTGCTGGGGGATCGCCGCACGGCCTTGTTCGTTATCATCTCCGACACGGACGATACGTTCAATTTCGTGGTGTCCATCATGTACACCCAGCTTTTCAATCTGCTTTGTGACCGTGCAGACGATCAATGCGGAGGCCAGCTAAAGTATCATGTGCGGCTGCTGCTCGATGAGTTCGCAAACATCGGTCTGATCCCGAAGTTTGATAAGCTGATCGCCACCATCCGCAGCCGCGAGATTTCGGCATCCATCATCCTGCAATCTCAGAGCCAGTTGAAAACCATCTACAAAGATGCCGCAGAAACCATTATCGGTAACTGTGACACCATGCTTTTCCTCGGTGGTAAGGAAAGCTCGACACTCAAAGAGATTTCTGAAACTTGGGGAAAGAAACCATCGACCTATATAACACTTCCGACACGCGCGGTCAAAGCCCATCCTTTGGTACAACCTACCAAAAGACTGGCAAGGAGCTTATGAGCCGGGACGAGCTTTCTGTCATGGATGGCAGCAAGTGCATCCTGCAGCTGCGCGGAGTCAGGCCATTCCTGAGCGACAAATTCGACATTACCAAGCATAAGCGGTACAAGGAGCTTTCAGACTTCGATAAGAAAAACGCTTTCGATGTAGAACGCTACCTGAAGCACGAACTAAGGCTGCGGATGGATGAAGAATTTGATTGCTACGAGGTGGATGTGTCCGAAGAAAGCACAGCATAGGAAGGAGGTCATTATCCGAAGTAAATACACCCGCCCGCCTGTCCGGGCAGACCCCGTGGCAGGAAATTCACCCGACTGATCTCTACATTTTGCGATTCCAAAAGGCTGATTTTTTATGAAAATGAAAGGAGAAGCCAGAATTGCAGGAGCAGGCAGCACCGAAGATGTGCCAGCCTGCTTTTCTTTTGGAATCGTGTTTTTTATCAATGCTGCAATCTGGCGAAAAACGACTATGGAATTCTTCAATCAGGCTATTACCGTTCTGCAGACTCTCGTTGTTGCCATCGGCGCGGGCCTTGGTGTTTGGGGCGTTGTGAACCTCATGGAAGGGTACGGAAACGATAACCCTGGCGCAAAGTCGCAGGGCATGAAGCAGCTGATGTCCGGCGGCGGTGTCATTCTCATCGGCACCCAGCTGATCCCGCTGCTCTCTGGTCTGTTCGGCTAATCAACAAGCGATAGGAGGAAAACCCGCCATTGTTCGATAATATTTCGCAGCAATCGAAAAATGGATGAGGGAACTTCTTTCCGGCATGGTGGAGTCCAACCTGAGTACGATGTTCACAGCGGTCAACCAACAGACCAGTGAAATCGCTGCTCAGGTCGGGCAGACACCGCAAGGGTGGAACAGCAGCATTTTCAGCATGATCCGTAACATTTCGGATTCGGTGGTGATTCCCATTGCAGGAATCATCATTACGCTGATCCTCTGCTATGAACTGATCTCGATGCTGACGGAACGGAACAATCTGCACGATGTAGACACATGGATGTTCTTCAAGTATTTCGTGAAGATGTGGATTGCGGTCTATCTCGTCAGCCATACGTTCGATATTGCAATGGCGGTATTTGACATTGGACAGTCGGTGGTAAATTCTTCCTCCGGCATTATCCGTGGCAATACCGCCATTGATATTAGTTCCCTTTCCATGCAGATGCAGGCGGCAATGGCAACAATGGCGATTGGCGAACTGGTGACGCTGGCATTGGAAACCCTTGTCGTAAGCTGGTGTCTGAAAATTCTGTCGGTGGTTATCACGGTAATTATGTACGGCAGAATGATAGAAATATACCTCTACACTTCGCTTGCTCCGATTCCGTTTGCAACCATGAGTAACCGTGAATGGGGCCATGTGGGTACAAACTACTTCCGAGGGCTGTTCGCGCTGGCATTCCAGGCGTTCCTGATGATGGTCTGCGTGGCAATCTATGCAGCCCTTATCGGCAGCATCCGGGTATCTTCGGATATTCACTCGGCACTGTTCGGCACAATGGCCTACACGGTGATTCTTTGCTTCTCGCTGCTCAAAACGGGAAGTCTGTCCAAACAGATCTTCGGCAGTCACTAAAACCGGGAAAATCCAACGAAAGGAAAAGACAGCAGACAACGCCGTTTCCCGGCGGCGGTCTGGCTGTTCTGGTAATCCATGGCCTATGTAACGATTCCCAAAGACCTTTCCAAAGTGAAGAATAAAGTCTTTCTGAACCTGACGAAACGCCAGCTTGTGTGTATGGGTTTTGCGGCGGGCATCGGCGTTCCGTTCTATTTTCTTATGCGTGATACGCTGGGAACCAGCAATGCGGCGGCAGGCATGGTGCTTCTGATGCTGCCGGAGTTTTTCTTTGCTCTGTACGAGAAAAACGGGATGCACCTTGAAACCATTCTGACGAATTTCATCAGCGTTCGCTTCAAACGTCCTGCGGTACGCCGCTATGAGGTCGAAAAACCTGTATGAGCGGGAACTGGAAACCGCAGCACCGATCCAGAAGAAAGGAGGCATTCTTGGAAAAAAAGTGAACCGAAGAAGAAAACCGCAGTCGGGGCGGCTTCTTCCAGAAGTTCTTTCGGAAACCCGAAAAGAAGCCAGAAGGAACAGCAGTTGACTGTGCAGCGTTCCATTCCATATCTGGAAATGGGGCGCGACGGTATCTGCCGGGTGGAGGAACATCTGTATTCCAAAACCGTCCGATTCTACGACATCAACTACCAGCTGGCCCAGAATGAGGACAAAAACACCATCTTTGAAAGCTGGTGCGATTTCCTCAACTATTTCGATGCCAGTATCCGCTTTCAGTTGTCGTTCATCAACCACAAGAGCGATATGAGCGAGTACAACAAGGTCATCCAGATCGAGCCGCAGCACGACGCGTTTGACGATGTGCGTATGGAATATGCACAGATGCTGAAACAGCAGCTTGCCAAGGGCAATAACGGTCTGGTTCGGACGAAGTACATCACGTAGCATCGAAGCAAAAGCGTTCGGGAAGCAAAGCCCCGGACTGGAGCGTATCGAAACCGATATTCTCAATAATTTCAAGGTGCTGGGTGTGAAAGCCTACCCGCTGAACGGCGTGGAACGACTTCAGATCATGTACGAAACCTTTCATCAGGAGGAACAGCAGAAGTTCGACTTCAGCTATGACCGCATCCTGCAGAGCGGCATGACGACCAAGGACTTCATTGCCCCGACCAGTTTCCTCTTCAAGAGCGGCAAGGACTTTATGATGGGCGACACCTACGGTGCTGCATCCTACCTGAACATCCTTGCCCCGGAACTGACGGATAAGGTGCTGGCCGAGTTTCTGGACATGGACAAAAATCTGGTCGTCAGTATCCATGTGCAATCGGTAGACCAGTTGAAAGCCATCAAACTGATCAAAGGCAAAATTACCGACCTGGATCGTATGAAAATCGAGGAGCAGAAGAAAGCTGTGAGGTCTGGTTATGATATGGAAATTATTCCGAGCGACCTTGCAACTTATGGTGCGAGGCCAAGAAGATTCTGGATGATCTGCGGAGTCGTAATGAGCGTATGTTCCTTGTTACGGTGCTGTTCCTTAATACAGCAAAGACCAAACAGGAGTTGGATAGTGCTGTGTTTCAGACTGCTGGTATCGCTCAGAAGTTCAACTGCACTCTGAACCGTCTGGATTATCTGCAGGAGCAGGGTCTTATGAGCAGCCTGCCGCTGGCAAATAACCTCGTTCCCATCAAGCGCGCACTGACCACCACTTCCACCGCCATCTTCGTTCCCTTCACCCACGCAGGAGCTTTTTATGGAGGGCGATTCCCTCTATTACGGCTTAAACGCGGTGTCCAACAACATGATTATGGCAGACCGGAAGCAGCTGAAAAACCCGAACGGTCTGATCCTCGGCACACCGGGAAGCGGTAAGTCGTTCAGTGCAAAGCGTGAGATCACCAACGTGTTCTTTACCACAACGGACGATATTATCGTGGCAGACCCGGAGGGCGAGTATTATCCGCTGGTGGAAGCGTTGGGCGGTCAGGTTATCCATATTTCGTCCACCAGTAAGGACTACATCAACCCGATGGACATCAATCTGAACTACGCGGACGATGATAACCCGCTGGGCATGAAATCGGACTTTATTCTTTCCCTGTGCGAACTGATTATGGGCGCACGGGATGCATGGAGCCGGAAGAGAAGTCGGTCATTGACCGCTGCCTGCCGCTGGTCTACCAGAAATATCTGAATGACCCGAAGCCGGAGAATATGCCGACGCTCGGTGATCTGTACGACTGCCTGCGGGAGCAGAAAGAGCGGCAGGCGCAGCGTATCGCCACGGCACTGGAAATCTACGTCAATGGTTCGCTGCGGGTGTTCAACCACCAGACCAATGTGGAACTGGATAACCGCATTATCTGTTTCGACATCAAAGAATTGGGCAAACAGCTTAAAAAGCTGGGGATGCTCATTGTTCAGGATCAGGTCTGGAACCGTGTCACCATCAACCGCAACAGCAAAAAGAACACACGGTACTATATAGACGAATTCCATTTGCTCTTAAAGGAAGAGCAGACCGCAGCATACAGCGTCGAAATCTGGAAGCGGTTCCGAAAATGGGGCGGTATACCGACAGGAATTACGCAGAACATCAAGATTTGCTGGCCAGCCGAGAAATCGAAAACATCTTCGAGAACAGCGATTTCATTTATATGCTCAACCAGGCATCCGGCGACCGGCAAATCCTTGCCAAGCAGCTGAATATCTCGCCGTTCCAGCTTTCCTATGTTACGAACAGCAACGAGGGCGAGGGGCTGCTGTTCTACGGCAATACGATTATTCCGTTCAAGGATAAGTTTGATACTTCGCTGAAATTGTACGGTCTGATGACCACCAAGCCCAATGAGATGGGAAAATATAAGGAGAAAAAAGAAGCATGAACACATCGAATATTTTTGACCGACTGAGCCGCAAGATTCATCATCACTCTGACATGGAGCCGCACGAAAGCGATTCCGGCCCGCCCTTTGGTGAGGTGGAGCCGCTCAACTTCCACGACGAAGAATCGGTGGTGCATACGGTGCTGGAAGATTTCTACGCCGTTGGCACACTGGCCGATGAACTGACTGACGCTTTCACATGGAAGCCCACGGTTATCTTGACCGTGAGGAAGTGAATGCCCGTCTAATCGCCTTTGCCCGGAAGCTGGAGCAGGTGCTTGATAAGTGGGAAACCCACGCAGCCTTGATCGCATGACGGCTCCAGCCGGAAGGAGGTGATTTCCATAGCAGACAAAAAGTTTCGGGGCAGAGATAAAATCGTCCAGAAAATGACCAAAGACGGTCTGGTGGATGAAAACCTCCGCACCGGGGAACAGAAGTCCGCAACCGCAGAAGAAAAGCCGGAGAAGGAAGATTCGGCAAAAGAAACTGCGGAAAAGGAAACAGATGAAGAAACTATCGTGGAAGAAGAACGGTGCATGGATGCCGGGGACGGGGAGGAGGATGCACCCCGGCATCACAGCACCGCCAAGCAGAGCGCAGACTATTACAAAGCCCATCAGGAGGATGGGAAGCCGGAGGATGCGCCTGCGGCATCGGATGCAGAGCCGCAGCCCGCAAAGAAAGGCCGACTTCTTTTGAGGATGAAAAGGGCGGCATCGTCCGTGGCATGGGGATGGGCGTTAAGAAGGTGGCGAAGAAAGGAGTGGACACCGCCACCGGATTCGCCCATCAGAAAGTACATCAGGTGGAAAAAGACAATTCCGGCGTGGAAGCTGCTCACAAGTCGGAAGAAGCCGCCGAACGCCTGCACCACTTTGTCAAAGGCAGAAAAAAGCCCAAAGACAAATCTGCCAGAGCGGAGAAAAGAGGTGGCGAGGATCAGAAATCCAGCCGTCTGAAATTCTCCGAGAGCGAGGGCGGCACTGCAGAAAATGCAGCAGAACCGTCGCTGAAAAAGAAACAGCGCCAGCCACCGCCGACTGCCGCAGGAGGTGAAGCAAAAACAGTCGGTGCGAAGTTTTACCAGAAAAAGCAGTATAAGGATGCTTATGCAGCCGCCAAGCGCGGCCCAAAAGCCGGAACAGCTGCCAGCAAGCAGGCAGCAGCGGCAACCAACACCATTACGGAAAAAGCGAAAGCGGCTGTACAGGAGATCGTGGTGCAGAATAAAACCCTGTGGGTTAGTATTGGTGTGGGCATCCTGCTGGTGATGGTAATGCTGGGAGCCTTTTCAAGCTGTGGTGCGGCAATTCAGGGAACAGGCAGTACCTTTGTGGGAACGACTTACCCCAGCAAGGATGCCGACATGAAAGGTGCGGAAGAGGATTATCTGGAACTGGAAAAGGAACTGGATAAACAGATTCGGCAGATGGAATCCACCCATCCGGGCTATGATGAATACCGCTATCAGCTGGACGAGATCGGGCATGACCCGTATCAGCTTATTTCCCATCTGACTGCGGTTTATGAGCAGTTCACCAGAGGACAGGTCAAGCCTGTTATCAAGGAACTGTTCAAGCAGCAGTATCTCCTGAAAGTGTGGGAAACCATTGAGATTCGCACTCGCATGGAAACCAGAGTAGGGGTTCGTCCAACGATTGACGCTTTTGGAAACGTCAGCATGGAAACCTATACCTATCAGGAAGAAGTGGAGTATGAGTACAAAATCCTCAATGTCCTGCTGAAAAATAAGGGCTTCGATACCATCGCGCGGAAGAACATGAACCAGAAGCAGACCGCGCGGTACGATGCTACAACCTGACCTACGGCAACCGCCCGGAACTGTTCGGTGCAGGCTCCCCGACTTACAGCGGCGGCACAACGGGCAGTATCGGCACGGGCGGCGGTACTGGTGGCTCTGGCGGTGGCTTCAAGTACGACATTCCCTCGGAAGCCCTTTCGGATGAAAAGTTCGCAAGGATGATTGAGGAAGCCGAAAAATATCTCGGTATGCCGTATGTGTGGGGCGGCAGTTCCCCAAGCACCAGTTTGACTGTTCCGGCTTCGTATGCTGGGTCATCAATAACTGCGGCAATGGGTGGAGCGTTGGGCGTACAACGGCCAACGGTCTGCGAGGGAAATGCAGCTATGTTTCCCGTGCAGAGGCACAGCCCGGTGACTTGATCTTCTTCGAGAAAACCTATAACACCACTGGCGCGTCGCACGTTGGAATCTACGTCGCAATGGGATGATGATCCACTGCGGCGACCCCATTTCCTATACCAGCATCAATTCGACCTACTGGCAAAGCCACTTTTTAGGCTTTGGCCGCATCAACTGAAAGGAGGGCCGATGGGCAAAAAAATTACAGAAATATCTGGATGAAGCCGAAAAGACGGAACAGCAGATCGCGGAACTGGAAGAACGGCTGAGAACCATCCGGGCAGCACAGAAAAAGGAAGAGGACAGCGAGATCATCCGTGCCATCCGCAGCACCAAGATGGGCGGGCGTGAACTGCTGGCTCTGCTGGACAACATTCAGGCGGGCAACGTGACGTTCCTGACCGCTGTAAACAAGGCTTCGGAGGAAGCAGAAACGGAGGAAGCGATTGAAAAAGATGCTTAAACGGCTGGGAGTTGTTATCCCCAGCACAATTCTGACCCTGCTGATGGCAGTGGGCTTTTCGACACCGGCCTTTGCTTATGTGGATACCACAGCGGTGGCAGAGGAACCTGTGCAGGTGGTCGAGGAAGCCGAGCCAACGGAGGAAGAAAAGATCCCGTTCACCATGCAGGCAACGGCGAGGTGGAGGACAACATCGTAGATGACCCCAGCAAGGAGTTCTTCACAGTAAAGACCAAGGGAGACAACACGTTCTTTCTGGTGATTGACCGGGCGCGGAACAGTGAGAACGTCTATATGCTCTCGATGATCGACGAGTACGATTTGCAGGAGTTTCTGGATGATGAAGAGCGGAACGGCCAGCAGGAAGAAGAAACGCCTGCGGTAGTTCTGCCCGAAACTAAGCCGGAACCTACCCCGGATGTGGAAATCGAAGAACCGAAAGAAGAATCGAGCGGTGGCATGAATAAGATTTTGCTGCTGGTGTTCGTGGCTGCGCTGGGCGGCGCAGGTGCTTTCTTCTACTTCTACATTTATAAGCCGAAGCCGAAAGAAGAAACGCCGCAGAGTGAAAATCTGGAAACCGACCAGAGCCTTGCGACTGTGAACGAGGATAACCAGTCCGGCAACGAAAATGGCACATAAGAAAACCGTAACATAAGGATGCAGGGGTAGTCGAAAGGCTATCCCTGCTTTTTGCGAAGGAGGGAAAAATTTGAAATATCTGGTGATTGCAGAAAAGCCGAATGTGTCCAGAGCCATAGCCAAGGTGATCGGTGCATACCGACAGGAGGATGGGTATCTGGAAGGTGGGGATTGCGTGGTAAGCTGGTGTCTGGGGCATTTGGCAGAGTATGCAGCCCCGGAACACTACGATGAACGCTATGAAAGCTGGCGTTTTGAGGATTTGCCGATTCTCCCTGTTGAGTGGAAACTGCTGGTACATAATACCAAGAAGCCGCAGTTCAATGTCCTGCGTAAACTGCTCCGCAGCAAAAAATTCGATTATGTGGTGAACGCTGCGATGCAGGATAGTGCGGTTGGGTGACTCAAGAGAAAGAAAAAAGAGACCTCATCTCGTCAAAAAACTAAATCATAAAAGCATCAAAGAGGGCATTCAAA
>ENA-OQIO01001417-OQIO01001417.1-human-gut-metagenome-genome-assembly--contig:-NODE-1417-length-11694-cov-1.367597_pt1 | contig 11694 bp, 18 predicted proteins | sample MGYA00242573_ERZ504737 | MGnify/ENA primary metagenome ERZ504737 (study PRJEB26092, sample SAMD00036203) | human gut metagenome | host: Homo sapiens | study: EMG produced TPA metagenomics assembly of... | reverse complement strand
ACCAGTTCCATCAAACGGATCCTTGACGGGTATTTATCCGAACCGCACAATACTGTGTGTTCTATGATATGTGGTACACCTGTAGAATCCTCTGCCGGCGTACGGAACCCGATATAAAATACCTTGTTATCATCATCATTTGAAATTACCGCAACTCTTGCACCGCTTTTTTTATGGCGTAAAATAAACCTTCGGATTTCAAATCACGCAAAGGGCACTGTTCTAAAATCTCGTATGCTTCCAAATCAGTCAGTTTCATCATCATCCTCCAAAATATGATCTTATGTCTAGTATATTATGTGCAAAAAACAGCACATAATCCAATTCGCCGTTCGTCAATCATGCAAGCATGTTGACTCACTTGCGCTCATTATATCATGAATTACTTTTTTGCGCCATTCACCTTGCAATCATGTTAAGAACATGCTAAAATTTTAATTTGTGTTTTTATAAATTTTTAATACTTTTTTATACTTAGGAAAGAATTGGAGTTACAAAGACCATATGAACGAACTAAAGACCAAAAACTATTTGACGTAATGAAGGGATACACAAAAGAGCAGCTCATCAAAGATATCCTTTCCGGTTATCATTGTGGCGATCATTGCTCTTCCACTTTCTATCGCACTTGCGATCGCTTCCGGTGTCGGTCCGGTACAGGGACTCTACACTGCGATCGTTGCCGGATTTTTTATTTCCTTTTTCGGAGGAAGCCGTGTACAGATTGGCGGACCAACTGCCGCATTTGTTGTTATCATCTATGGCATCGTGACACTTACGGTACAGACGGACTGATTGTCGCAACAATCATGGCAGGTATCATTTTATGTATTATGGGCCTCTGCCATTTTGGTTCCCTGATTAAATATATTCCTTATACGATCACGACAGGTTTTACCTGTGGTATCGCAGTCACCCTGTTTGTCGGACAGATCAAAGATTTTCTTGGACTTGATATGGGTGCTGTTCCTTCTGAATTTATTGAAAAACTTGGCGCCTATGCTGCAAATATCACAACCATCAATCCGGTTACCGTCGCAATCGGTGCCGTTGCACTTGTGATTTTAATCCTGTGGCCAAAGTAACTGACAAACTGCGGGATCCTGATCGCAATTATCGTGACGACTGCCATCGTTTATTTTGCAAAACTGCCAGTCAACACGATCGGAAGTGTTTACGGAGAACTTTCCTCCGAATTTCCGTCTTTCCACATGCCGGCATTCAGCTATAAACTGGTACAGGAACTGATCTCCCCGGCATTTACGATCGCGATTTTAGCCGGTATTGATCCCTGCTTTCCGCAGTCGTATCCGACGGTATGATCGGTGACACCCACAAGTCAAATGCCGAACTGATCGGTCAGGGACTTGGAAATATTTTTTCCGGTCTGTTTGGCGGAATCCCTGCTACCGGAGCGATTGCCCGTACTGCTGCAAACGTAAGAAACGGCGGACGTACCCCGATCGCAGGTATCACACACTGTATCACTTTAAGCATTATTTTAGTTGTTTTAATGCCGCTTGCTTCCCTAATTCCTATGACAACATTAGCCGCAGTGCTTTTAGTCGTTGCATGGAACATGGCAGACTGGACTTCCTTTTTCCATCTGTGCAAAACTGCTCCAAAGAGTGATATGATCGTACTTGTTGCAACATTTTTCCTGACTGTATTTTTTGACCTTGTCGTTGCCATCGAAGTCGGTGTCGTACTTGCCGCACTTTTATTTATGAAACGTATGGCAGAAACTGCCGATGTCACTGCCTGGAAATATGCAGATGAGCCGGATGTGACCCCTGGCGAAGCGAGAAAATGCGCGACATTCCACACTCAATCCGTGTATTTGAGATCAGTGGACCGCTGTTTTTCGCCGCAGCCGATGAAATTCTTACAATTACCAGTGACAAGTCAACCAAAGTCATCGTTATCCGTATGCGAAGTGTTCCGGCAATCGATGCGAGTGCAATGCGTTCCCTGCGTGACCTTGCTGCCCGTGCGAAGAAAAAACATATCACTTTGATCTTCTCACATGTCAACGAACAGCCGATGTCCGTTATGAAAAAAGATCACTTTATCGAGCTGATCGGGGAAGAACATTTCCTTCCGAATATTGTGGAAGCTCTCGGTTAATGCGGAAAATATGGTCGCAGATTCCGGTCATAAGGCTGCGAAATAACAGAATTTATTTATTCTTATGATGAAATATCGGATTAGGATGCTGCACACTTCCTTTTACTGTGTCAGCCATTCTATCTCCGCGTCCTCTGTCGATGTTTCCATCTCTGCCTGACCTTCCCCTTCTTTTAAAACGATGCAGTTGTGATTGTCATCCACCTGAACCTGATAAAAATATTTCAAATCGTCGCTGACACCATTACTGTACTGATATTCCACAAAATACTGCGCTTGTGCCGGTGTTTCGGCAGGTTCGAAACCAAACGACGTCTCTTTGATCTCACAATCCGAATCATATTGATCTAAATACTCCTGAAAAATTGGATCTGTGTATCCTCTTGCAATCTCACTTCGATCATACAGCTCCTGCATCACGGCATCTTCCTCTATACCGGCGGATCCGCTATTTGCTCCACATCCTGCCAAAAACATTCCCATGATAAGCAGCAAACCTGTTATTTTACTCCTGCGCATCGTATGTATACCTCCCCTGCAGAGTCTCATACTCTGCATGCCCGGTGCTCCAGGTTCCTCCCTCCACCAGAAGAGACACTGCCTTGGCATCATAGCGTCCAGATAAGTATTGACTACGCTTCCAACTGTCGCGTACTCTCCTGCCGTTCCCATCTGATTTACATATTCCTCAAATGTTTTCGACAGATCAAGCGTTATGGTATCCTCTTCCTGTTTAAAATCAAGCACTTTCACATCCGACGGAACCACACCGGCATCGATCAGCGCAGCATGATATTTTCAGGCGTAAGCGCATCGAGCGATACCGTTTCTGTGTCAAAACCATCTGCATTTTCATTGCTTTTATATATGGTAATATTATTGTCTTCTTTATCAGCATTTTCCCGCCTGCCACAGCCTGATGCTGTCATAAGAACTATCGCTGCTAAAATCAATGCCATTTTCCGTGTTACACTTGTTCGTTTCATATTTTGCCTCCTCTTTTCCATCATTTTTCCTTTCAATCACGATTCATTTTTACCTTTTGGGTATATATGAAAAATTTTGCTCGGAAAATACCCATAATTTTCCCTTAAATCCGCGTTTTTTGAGGATTTTTTGTGATAATGGACATACACAGATAGTTTTTCATGCTATATGCCTTATACTCGCTTCGCTCGGCAGTCTTATTATATCTTATCTCATTTTGTTTTTGTTAAACCTTCGTCTAAATTAAGAAAATCTTCCATATTTCCAACCATAAAATACACGTTCTGCGAACACTCTATGATTAAGTGAAACAGCAGTCTTCACAGTTCATCCATATCTCCCCCGCAGATGCGCACCGATATCTCCGTCACATATTCCTCCACCGTCTCCGCCATCAGCTGATCCACCGTGTAAACTTCCAGGAACTCTTCCGCCAGTGTAATCTGATGTTCATCTGCATAAGCAAGAAGTTTCCGGTAAGCCTCCCCGATGTTTCTCCAGTGCCCTTTAAAATAAGTTGTCAGATATTTCCCCGCAGGCATAAAATGGCAGGACATGCCGCCCGGCTTATGTTTCATCAGCAATATTACGTTGCTGTAATTTGCATAGATCTGCCGTCTGACATCTTTTGCATACTGGATGTAACCAATCTCATAACAGATGCTTTTGCTGTTGTTCTCATAAAATTGATCAATTCCGCTGTGCGCTCCGCAAATTCTGATTCCGAAACGTCTAAAAATGCATCCATCAGATAATATCTGCCCGGTTTTTCACAGACAAATATTTCATCTTTTTCTTTCTCTAAATATGCCCTGATTTTTTTTACTTTTTTCTTCCATCCACTGCCTGCGATCCTTTAACAGCCGGATTTTTTCTGCCAGAATCTGTTCCTCTTTTTCAAACAGCTCCAATAATTTTTCCGGAGTCCGGTCACTTAAAAAGGCCTGGATCTCTTTTAAAGACATACCAAGTTCCTTTAGCATAATGATCGCTTCGAGCACTTCGATCTGATGGATCGAATAATAACGGTACTCGTTATCAAGCACGATCTCCGGCGAAAACAAGCCGATCTTATCATAATGAAATAAAGTGTTTTTGGTGACGTGCATGAGCTTTGCAAGCTCACCAGTTGTCAGATATTGACTTTTGTCCACTTTTAATCTCCCCTCACGAAAAAAGTTCTTGACTATATGGTAACAATATAGTTTATGATAGCATTTGTGTCTCAAAACCGCAATTTTCATCCGCGCTGACACAACATTTAAAAATATTTCAAAGGAGGAACCCATTATGGCACAGTCCATTGGTCAGAAATTCACACCTGTCACTTTATTAAAATTCGCATTACCATCCATGGTCATGATGGTACTCATGTCCTGTTATACAATCACGGACGGGATTTTTATCTCGCGCTTTCTTGGAGATAATGCGCTGTCCGCAGTCAATATCGTCTATCCGGTCATCAATATCGTACTCGCCATCGGCGTCATGCTCGCAACCGGAGGAAGCGCCGTCGTCGCAAAGAAAATGGGCGAAGGGAAAGACGATGAAGCAAAAGATAACTTTTCCATGCTCGTGTTTACCGGTGTTGTGGCGAGTGTTGTCATCCTGATACTGACGATTTTATTTTTAGAACCAATCTGCCGCGCTCTCGGTGCAAATGATTCGTTACTTGCAAACTGCAAGGCATATCTTTTTACCGTTGTTTTATTTTGCCCCGGCGTGCATGCTGCAGAGCCTGTTCCAGACGTTCTTCGTGACAGCGGGAAAACCACACATTGGCATGACGTTAGTCATCAGTGCCGGTATTGCAAATGCCGTGTTGGACTATGTATTTTTATCGCCTCTCGGCTTTGGCATTGAGGGTGCCGCCTTAGCTACCGGTATCGGCCAGCTCATCCCGGCAGTCGTGGGACTCTTCTACTTTTTCTTTGTCAAGGGAGATCTTTATTTTACAAAATTTCATTTTCATGGAAGTGTCCTTTCCGCTGCAAGTTTTAACGGTGCATCCGAAATGGTGACAAACATTGCAAACGCCGTGATCACTTATGCATTCAATAAGATCATGCTGCGCCTTGCCGGCGAAAACGGTGTTGCCGCAATCACGATACTGCTTTATTCCCAATTTTTATTTAATGCGCTTTTTCTTGGATTTTCCATGGGTGTTGCACCTGTGATCAGTTACAATTACGGTGCAAAAAATACAGGCGGACTGAAAAGCGTCTGCAAAATCTGCAGACGCTTCGTGATCGTTTCTTCTATTATAATTACTATTTGCTGTAACCTGCTCTCCGAGCCGATCGTACTTTTGTTTGTGGGTGGAAAAACAGCGACTTATGACCTTGCCGTCAGCGGTTTTTCGGTATTCTGTGTGACCTTTTTGTTCAGCGGTTATAACATTTTTCATCCGCTCTCTTTACGGCACTCTCAGACGGTAAAACCTCGGCAATCATATCCTTTACAAGAACCTTTGTTTTATCCTGCTGTCACTCCTCACACTGCCAGCCATTTGGGGGGTGACAGGCGTGTGGCTCGCGATCCCGGTGGCGGAGTTTGTGACACTGTTTTTATCGATTTTTTTTCAGCGGCGCAAACGGACGGTTTATCATTACACCTGAGCAGCCGCTTTCTTTCCAAGGTATGCCAGAACATCTTTTCTGGTTACGATTCCGATAAATACCCTTTTATCATCTACAACAGGAACGAAGTCTGGTTCATTACCTTGTCAAACAGATTCTCCATGGATTCATCGATCTTTACCGCCTGATTATCCTTCTACGCTCGATCGACGTGATCGGCATATCCTCAAGCAGTTTCAGATCCGGGAAATTGCGGTCCTTTAAAAACCATAGTAAATCACCTTCTGTGATCGTACCGATATATTTTCCTTCCACGCTAAGCAGCGGAATAGCTGTATAACCATGATGTTCCATTTTCTCAAGCACCTGACGCATGGTGTCCGTTTCTTCCACATGTGCTACGTCTTCCTTCGGTGTCAGAAAAAATAAAATGTTCATATGTGTTGCCCCCATTTGTTTATTGATTTGTGTGTTTTGATTATACTACCATTTCGGGGGTTGGACAACAAGGGAGTTATAACCTTACTATTTTCATTCCTCATCCACTAAAATCATTTCAAATATTTCATCACTTACCCTAAGTTCATGCATACTCTGGTTCTTCGCCAGATATGGTAACACCATTAATTTCTGTTGCACTTTTCCTTTATTATCAATTTCAAAATCATACTCAGAAAGTTTTGATTCCAAGCAAGCCGCATAAAATTGTTGTGCGGACAATCTTGTTTTCACACCAGTCATATGTAAAAAGTTCATATCCCGAAATCCTACATTTACTGTCTTTATATCTTTCCTTTCCCGATATATGATTAGAAACTGTTTATCATTCAGTTTTTCTTCGTATTGCTTTACAGCTTCTATCATAATCTTTAAAGCTGCTTTCTTGTCATACTTTGCCATCCATACCCCATTAACTTGAAAAAGGCTGCCCTTTCGGACAACCTTTTCTCTTTTTTGATGCTGATTTTTCTGTTGTCTGCCAACCGGCCGCCTCTCTATGTGCGGCTTAACTGTGGAGTTTTTCTGTTGCTCCCCAACCTGCCAGCCTACGAACTGGCTAAAGTGTCAGATTTTTAAGGTGTCAGCGCACCCAGACAGATTTATCTGTCTGGTACTATTATTATATGAACACCGTCTTTTTATGTCAAACAAAGCAAATTCTTTTCTGAAATTTTGTGCATAATTACAACATCTGCACTAGCTACCCCTAATACAAATAAAACCCCCGTATACTACCGTTTCCAGCAATATACGGGGACATTTCTCAATCGTTATTTAGCTGTAATCGGGACTTATCTGCTAATTGATTAGCAAACACCCTGAGCTAACATAGCATCTACAACCTTCTCAAATCCGGCAATGTTTGCACCAGCAACATAGTCTGTCTGACCACCAACTGTTGCATTGTATCTCTTTGCAGCATCTGAAATGTTTGCGTAGATTGTTTCCATGATTCCTTTGAGTTTTCCATCAACTTCTTCAAATGTCCAGGAAAGTCTCTCAGAGTTCTGGCTCATCTCAAGTGCAGATGTAGCAACACCACCGGCATTGGCAGCTTTACCACCTACGAATAATACGCCGTTCTCCTGTAAGTATTTTGTTGCCTCTAATGTTGTAGGCATGTTAGCACCCTCTGTTACGGAAGTAACACCGTTAGCAACTAACATCTTAGCATCCTCAAGGTCTAACTCATTCTGTGTAGCACATGGAAGAGCTAAATCTACTTTGTACTGCCATACACCATGCTCACCGTTTTCTTTTGCATGATATTCTGCGGATGATTTTGCAGCTGCATACTCTGTAAGACGTGCACGTTTTACTTCTTTTACTTCTTTCAAAAGTGCAACATCGATTCCTTCCGGATCATAGATCCATCCAGTAGAATCAGAACATGTTACAACTTTAACACCTAACTGCTGTGCTTTCTCGATTGCATAGATAGCTACGTTACCAGATCCGGAAACTGCTGCTGTCTTGCCTTCAAGACTCATACTGTGATCTTTCCATAATGCGTTTGTCAGGTATAACAGACATATCCTGTAGCCTGTGTACGGGCAAGTGATCCACCGTAAGTAAGTCCTTTTCCTGTAAGAACACCTTCGAAGGAACCACGGATTCTCTTATACTGTCCGAACATGAAACCGATCTCTCTTGCACCTGTTCCGATATCTCCGCTGGTACGTCGACGTCTGCACCGATGTATTTTGAAAGCTCTGTCATAAAGCTCTGGCAGAATGCATGATCTCTCTGTCAGATTTACCCTTAGGATCGAAATCAGAACCACCTTTACCACCACCGATTGGAAGTGTTGTAAGGGAATTCTTGAAAATCTGTTCAAATCCTAAGAATTTGATAATTCCAAGGTTTACAGAAGGATGAAGTCTTAATCCTCCCTTGTATGGTCCAATGGCATTGTTGAACTGTACACGATAACCTCTGTTTACCTGAACCTGTCCGTTATCGTCTACCCAAGGTACACGGAACATAATCTGACGGTCTGGTTCTGTGATTCTCTCAAGAATTGCATTTTTTCTGTACAATTCCTCATTTGCATCAATAACAGGTCTTAAAGACTCTAATACCTCTTCAACAGCCTGTAAAAATTCAGGTTCTGAAGCATTTTTTTCTTTTACTTTTGCGAGTACTTCATCAACGTATCCCATTTTTTTTCTCCTTTAAAAATATATTTACAACCATGTGAAATCAGATATCCGGCATTTTTTAAATGCTCCGGCATTGATTCCGGCTGCAGATTTCTCATCAACACGTACATTTTATTATAAAATGACGGCGGACGCAATATTTTTTTCTTTATTCCTTTAATTTAGTGAAGTTTTCTAATGATTAGTCTATTTTTTTGCAGGATTCGACTTCAAATTATTCATTTTGCATAAAAAAAATTCTAATGAATTTTACTTTTTATATTTTCAGGTTATAATTATTATCATTTCAACTTATAACAAAACAGGTCATCGCATAAAAAAAATAGTTTTTCGATGCAATGACCTCTGTTCTTTATTCTTTTTCACCCTTGTATACAAGGTGAAAATAATCGGCAAGTTTCGCCAGCGCATAAATCAGGATCGGCGTCTCCTGCTCGGTAAGCTGGCTTTTGATCTGTGCGATCATCTCGTGATGAAACTCTTCATGATGTTTGTAAGCAGCTTTCCCGGTATCTGTCAGATAAACCCATACCACACGTTTTATCCTGCGTACTGCGCTCACGGATAACATACCCTTTTCTGTCAGTCCATCCATTGCCTTTGTCAACGTTCCGGTTGTGACACCCATCAGCTTTGCCACCGTTGTCATCGTTTTTGGTTCATTGACTCCGATTGCCTCGATCACATGGAAATCATTGTAACTGAGATCTTTGAATTCTTCTGTCACAAGACATTTTCCCTCAATCTCCATGATGTCTTTAAACAATCTGACCAATAATTCGTTTAATGTTTCATCTGTTGTCATCCGATCTACTCCTATTTCTGCGGTCAGCGCCTGATTTTACCAGTTTATCACCGTTGCTCCCCAGGTGAGGCCTGCTCCAAATCCTGCCAACACGATTTTCATTCCTTTCCTCATCATACCATGATTATTGACATTATCAAGCAAAATCGGCACACTCGCCGCAGAAATATTCCCACATTCCTCCAGATTGGTCGGAAATTTTTCCATAGGCTGACCAAGTCTTTTCGAAACTGCTTCAATGATCCTGTAATTTGCCTGATGCAGCAGGAATAAATCAATCTCTTCCAGATGTAAGCCTGCCTGTTCCACTGCGTCTGTGACCGCCTTTGGCACGGTCTTCACTGCAAATCTGTACACCTCCTGCCCATTCATGGAAACATAGGAAAGTGCCGTGTCACTTTTTTATAAGGGTTGTTCACTTTTCTCGCCATGCAGTTTAAGACATCGCCCCTGAACCCATCCGAGCCCTGCACCATGGATAAAATGCCATCTTCTTTACTTGCTGAAAGAACTGCTGCCCCTGCGCCGTCCCCAAAAAGCACGCAGGTGCTCCGGTCCGTCCAGTCCATCATTTTTGACAGCGTTTCCGCTCCAATCACAAGCGCATGCTGATATCCGCCATGTTCTAAATACAGCGCCGCAGTATCCAGTGCAAAAAGAAAACCGGAACACGCTGCATTGATGTCGAACGCAACTGCATTTTCTGCACCGATATTTTTCTGCACCTCACAGGCAAGTCCCGGAAGATGTTTATCTGCAGAAACAGTTGCCGCAATGATGATATCCACATCTTCCGCTGAAATTTCTGCATTTTTCAACGCCTTGTCTGCTGCTTCTGTGGACATGCCGGTGGTTGTCTCCTCTACCGCAATATGTCTGGCAATAATCCCGGTTCTCGGACCGGATCCATTCGTCCGATGTTTCCATGATCTGACCAAGATCATCATTTGTCACGCGAAGCTTCGGAAGGCAGCTTCCCGTTCCTGTTATTTTTACCTTCATAATATTCCTCTCTTCTCTGTCCGGTCACAAAACGATTCGTACTCTCTGTGCACATAGCCGCTGTGATTTTGCTAAAATTTCCGGAATCTCGCATAGCGCTCGGACGCAAACTGTTCTCCTGTCTTGCCATTTTGTTTCTCAAGAAACTTTTTATATTTCCTTTCAGATAGCGCGAGATTGATTCACAGGCTTTTGCGTCTGCCACACCATATTCCGGGATGATCTGTTCAATGACACCCAGCGATTTTAAATCCAATGCCGTGATTTTCATAATCTCACTTGCCTCTTTTGCACGTTTTCCGTCTTTCCACAAAATGGATGCAAATCCTTCCGGCGAAAGCACACAATAGGTTGCATTTTCCATCATCCATACTTCATTTCCGACTGCTAAGGCAAGCGCTCCGCCGCTTCCGCCTTCCCCAATCATGATGCAGAGAACCGGCACTTTTAATGCTGACATCTCATAGAGATTCCGGGCGATCGCTTCCCCCTGCCCACGCTCCTCTGCCTCCATTCCGCAGTATGCTCCCGCTGTGTTTACAAATGTGATCACCGGGCGTCCGAATTTTTCTGCCTGTTTCATCAGACGTATCGCTTTCCGGTATCCTTCCGGCGACGGCATTCCATAATTGTGTTTCATGCAGTCCTTAAAATCTTTTCCTTTCTGGATTCCGATCACGGTCACAGGCTGGCCGTCGAGATATGCGACTCCACCTACGATTGCCGGATCATCCCGAAAGTATCTGTCACCATGGAACTCCATAAATTCATCAAAAATATTTTCCATATAATCAGTAGCAGAAGGTCTGTCTACTTTCCTTGCGGCTTTTACCTTTTCCCACGGCGTCAGCCTTTTGCCCTTGCCGCGCGCTCCCGCATTAACTCTGTCGGCTCGTAGTTATCATCCATGCGCAATGGATCAAAATCAGCAAAACCTTCCCTGCTGTGATGCATTTTTAAAATACGGTTTAAGGTTATTTTCAGATTTTTCCGCTCAACAATGGCATCCACAAATCCATGCTCTAACTGAAATTCCGCACGTTGAAATCCCTCCGGAAGTTTTTGTCCGATGGTCTGCTCGATCACGCGGGGACCTGCAAAACCAATCAATGCGCCCGGCTCTGCAGGATAATATCTCCAAGCATTGCAAAACTTGCGGTCACACCTCCGGTCGTCGGATCTGTCAATACCGGCACATACAAAAGCCCTGCATCAGAATGCCTTTTTAAAGCTGCGGAAGTCTTTGCCATCTGCATCAGGGAAATAATACCTTCCTGCATTCTCGCCCCACCGGAGCAGCAGAACAAAATAACCGGAAGTTTTAAATCTGTCGCCCGTTCCACACCGAGCGCAATTTTTTCTCCGACCACATGTCCCATGCTGCTCATCAGGAATCTGGCATCACAGATTCCAAGAACCGTCTCTTCCCCATATATTTTGCATCGTCCGATGGTCACTGCCTCATGCAGTCCGGTCTTTTCCCTGGCTGCCTCCACCTTCTGGGTATATTCCGGAAATCCAGTGGATTTCT
>ENA-OQIO01001415-OQIO01001415.1-human-gut-metagenome-genome-assembly--contig:-NODE-1415-length-11697-cov-3.136214_pt1 | contig 11697 bp, 15 predicted proteins | sample MGYA00242573_ERZ504737 | MGnify/ENA primary metagenome ERZ504737 (study PRJEB26092, sample SAMD00036203) | human gut metagenome | host: Homo sapiens | study: EMG produced TPA metagenomics assembly of... | reverse complement strand
TATGAATGATGTTGACATGCACCCTTCAAGTGCTTTATCTCCTATTCGCAGATATATCTTAAATCAATCTTGTCGCCTTCATGTTTGATAAACATGTTGCGCAACTTATAGTGTCCGGCTCCACAATAGACAAGTCTGCCTTTGCCAGATTGATAATTGCGGTTGTAAGAGACTACGTCTTCCACGTTCGGAAACATAAAGTTTGATATTGAGATTGATGCAATATTGTTTTTGATGATAAGCCTTTTCACATCCGGAAATTGTTTTTTAACATCATACAAGTCTACATCAAGACATGTATCCCCGCCAAACGTAACTTCCTGGACTCCATCGTCAACGTCAATATCAACGATTGCACTATTTTTTGGATATGAACGTTTTTCTACTTTAAACTTTACATTTTTACTCATTTTACTCTTCCTTTCTTGTTTTGTTTTCAGATATAATATGCTTGATTTTGACATCCAAAAAAAATAGCAGCCGAAGCTGCTATTTTTAAATTCTGAATGTATTTGACTTTTTGCTACCTGCTTTATTAATTTCGTTCAGTATGTAAGCGGATGACAATGGCATTTTCTCAGGATTCATATTCTTCTGGAACTTTCCAAGAGTATTTGCTGATGTAAGACCAAACCGTAAAAATTCAACAAGCCTTTCGTCATCGTCGTTATTTACAAAACGCTGTATAATACTTGAAGCTGCTCTTCTGAGATATGTCCCCAAATCCTTATCGTGATTGTATCCATACAGTAAAATTGATAAATTTTGCTTCAATGGAACTAACGAAATATAGTTTAAGATTTTGCTTTCGTAACTGTCCTTTGATGCAATATCAGAAAACCTGGCAAGATAAAAATCATGTGCATAATCGTCAATAGCATTTCGGCCAAGATATCTTGGTAAAAATAACTTATATTTACCATCAGTAATCTCTACAATGTCATACATATTATTTTCCGATGGTGTGTCAGCCACAAAAGCAGCATTAAATAAACCATCAGGAAGATAATCTTTAGCTATGATTTTACTTGCCTTTGAGAATGCATTTTGATACACGTAGCGCAATGATTCAGGAAAAGCAATAGTTTTGGCTGATTCACACCATGAAAATGCAGATTCGTCAATTATCTCAACCCCTTCATCAAATATTATCTCCTGTAATGAACTGCAGTTTGAAAAAGCACTAGAGCCAATAGACTTAATATTTGAAGGAATATGAAGCTTCTTTAATTCATGACAATCAGAAAATACAAACTTATTTCGTGCGCTATCTCCAATTTGGGATAAACCTTTACCAAAATCAATAGAAGATAATGCTTTACATCCCGAAAAGGCCTGTTCCCCTATGAATATAAGACTGTCAGGGAGGATAAGCTCTGTTATATTAAGATTATTGCGGAATGCTATTTTAGCAATATATCTTGTCTTGTCTGGGATAGTAATTTTGCCTCCTCGTAATTTTGGACACAGAAGCAGCATTTTCCCTGAATAGTCATATAAAAATCCATCGCGGGTTGTATATCTGTTGTTGCCTACAACTTCAAAGCATTTGGACTCCATAATGTTAAGGCGGTTTGTGTCTATGTATCCACCATAAGCTATACAGATAGTATCACAGGACAAACCAGTAACATATGAACATGATTCAAGCGTTTTTGCGTTATTTATAATAAGCTTATTACACTTAATTTTTGTGCTACCGCTAAAATCTTCGCTGATGACAACGCTTTCAACGTTCTTTGGGATTTCAACAACATCAGCGTCTTCGTCAATACTTAAACAGATATTCCCGACACAATACGCTCCACTGACATATTCAACAGATGCCATATACGGATATCCATGAAAGGCATACTGCTCTGTATATTGAAGCTTGATGTTGATAATATTTTTTTGACAAACATCCTTCAAAAGCATAATTGCTAATAGAGATGACATCTTGCAGGTCTATGACCTCATCTGCCTGTTTACAAAAGGTATTTAAAAGCTTAAACCCGCTATAGTCATGTTTAATTAGCACATTTCCCGATTTGAAATTTTGATTGTCATCGGAGATGACTTCTTTCACGTTTGGAAACATAAAATTTGAAATTTCCAAAATTGATGTTGACTTTCCTACGATAAGAGTTTCAACGCTCGGAAACTGTTTTTTTACACTTCTTAACTCAATACTAGATTCAGCTTTACTGAAATCAACAACTTTTACGCCGTCATCTACCTCAATATCAATAGTTGCCGAATTCCATATGTTGATACGGCGGGTTTTAAATCTAACTCCATCCATAATTCTATTTACTTCCTTTCTTTATAGTTTTTAATGGTTTCAGATTTAATATGCCAGATTTGGAATATGGTAGAAGAAAAAAATCCGCAAAAAAATATAAAAAGAAAATAAATGCGGCATATTGTATAAAAAGAAGACGGAGGTTTAAGAAAATGACAAAAAAAGATTTCAAATTGTATGGGTCGCTGATATTGTATGCCCTGCTGCCGTCGGTATATTTGCTGATAAGAATGCAGATTGTGGCGGTCAGCGGCGTCGATATAAACATAATGGGTCAAATAGAATGGTTTGACCTGATTGATGAGGTTCTGGTGACGGCGCTGACGGTTCCTCTGTATTTTCTGCTGAAACCTGATAAGGAAAAGACAGCACCGGATAAGAATTGTGCAGCATTTCTGGCGTCGTTTGCGGTGTATACGGTGTTTACAATTATTGTAATGATGAAAATTGGATGTATCGCTAAATTCATGAATGCAGAAAATGCAGTGCAATACCTGTTCATGCAGGCATTGTCAATGCTTGCCGGGTTTGTCGGAACGTTCATGGTAATGATATTTACGCTTAATGATGACGACAAGCTGGTGAGGAGGCTGCTTGTAAGCAGGTTATGCCTGCAGGTTGTGGCTGACTGGATTTTCATTTCCAGCTTCAAGGATGTCGGAGCGGCGTATGCAGAAATTGCAGTTAACGCAGTAATTGGGCTGATTGCCGTATTGTCGGCATATGGTAAGGGATATCTGAAATTTGCGATGCCTGGGAAAGATTTTCTGAAGGACTGGTGCAGGATTGGAGCGTTTGCCGGTATTCAGATTTTTCTGGACAATTTCATATACGCCGTAATGGTCTGTAAGATGGTTAATGCGGTATCTGAGTCTGGAAACTACTGGGTGGCAAACAACTTTATCTGGGGCTGGCTCCTGGTGCCGGTCACATGTCTTGTGGAGGTCATCAAGAAGAACGACAAAGTCCGCCTCACAATGAAGAACTGCTGGCGGTATCTTATCATGATTTTTGCGGTATGGCTGATTACAATGCCAAGATGGAAATCTTTCATCAGTGGGCCAATGGCAAGCGATGGAGCTGTAATCATAAAAATTGTGCTGCCACTTGTTCCGTTCTACATTACATATATGATTTCTGCGGTCATTGATGGCTGGTTTGTGTCCCATGGAAGGACAATATACAATGCAATAAACTCCCTGATTGTCAATGTGGGATATTACGGCATCATATATCTTACGTTTAAACGCGGTATGTTTGCTGAGAACATGACGTTCATTATCGGTATGTTTGGCTGTGGTATGCTCGTCCATATGACAGTATCAATCCTGATGTACAAGCTGGAAACTATAGGGATACAGGCGATGCCGACAGATTGCCAGAAGAAAGCGGTGTAATGCAAAACACAAAAAAAATAGCCAAAAGTATACACACCCCAGCGGCCAAGCGCTGGGGTTTCTGTTTCTGCCATAATCGCAGAGCCGAAAATCAGGCATATTATATGCAGAAAAAAGGAGGTAAAAAAATGCAAAAAAATATTCTGATAAGTAAGAAAACAGCAAAAAAAATAAATAGCAGCAAGGCAAAAAGCAATACAGAAAGAAAAAGCTGAAAAATACTGGGAAAAGGTGAGGATACAGGAGGACGGATGTGTGGCTGCGAGGCAGATGGAGATAGAATCTGTCAGGGCTGGAAAAAGATAGCATTTTGTATGCCGTATTTTCCTGCATATTGATTTTGTAGAAACAATATGCACACAAAGAAAGGGGAATAACAATATGGCATATACAATTGATGGAAAATTGAAAGTAGCAGTTTCAAGCCGTGCGCTGTTTCAGCTGGAAAAGGAAGATGACATCTTCACAACAAAAGGTAAGGAAGCATATGAAAAATATCAGATAAAACATGAAAAAGATATTCTTCAGCCCGGTGCCGCTTTTCCGGTCGTGAAAGCCCTGCTTGAACTTGGCGAAGATGATGTTGAGGTCATCGTTGTCTCAAGAAATACCGCAGATATGAGTCTCCGGGTGTTTAACTCAATCCAGGCTCACAATCTTAATATTTGCAGGGGATTCTTTACCGGCGGTGAAAGCATTATCAATTATCTGAAATCATTGGATATTGACCTGTTTTTAACCGCAAACGATGACTCAGCAAAGGCCGCTATTGACAACGGCATTCCGGCTGCAACGATGATTACATCAGCAGCGAAGTATATGACTGAATCGACAGAGCTTCGCGTTGCCTTTGACGGTGACGCTGTACTTTTTGGCGATGAGTCAGAAGCTATCTTTAAGGCTGAAGGTCTTGAGGCGTTTGGTAAGAATGAAAGCGAAAAAGCTAATATCCCGATGAAGGAAGGCCCGATGGCGAAGTTCTTACGCGCCCTTGCGAAAATCCAGACGAAGCAGGAAAAAGAGGGGAAAAATAACGAAACAAAAATCGTTACTGCCCTTGTTACTGCCAGAAGTGCACCGCTCATGCGAGAACCATTAAGACACTGAGAGCATGGGGAATCAAGGTAAATCAGGCGTTCTTCCTCGGAGGACTTGATAAAACTTATGTTTTAAAAGAGTTTAAGCCGCAGATTTTCTTTGATGACCAGCACGTACATACTGACCGCGCTTCACTTGTAGTGCCGGCAGGTACAGTTCCTTATAAATCAGATTCCGTTTTGGCTAAGCCGAAGGAAGAGGAAAAGAAAGGAGAAAAATAATGCTGACGAAGTGGATTATCGATGGACGGAAAAAACCGTGGCCAACCTCTGAGTTGTTCGTCGGATACGATAGTCATGAAAGTGTACGGAGTGGACAGAAACTCCGTCCACGTCTGGTACACGCGAGCATAGCTCGCGGTATCATTGCAATCGGGAATACGGAAGCTGACGGTGTCAGAATGCTTTATACGATTGGAAGTGTTGACCAGATTAAGCGGGCTCTTGTAGAGCTCGCCCTGGAAGATAAAAGCAATGATGAAGAGAGTTTTAATTACGGTACTGAGGACATTTCAGATGTTGAAGAAACCGCTGACAGTAAAACGAATGATGTGACAGTACTGAACGCGTACAATGTATTTTCTGATTATCATCGACGGACGGTGGAGCCGTCCGTGTCTGATACACGCGAGCATAGCTCGCGGTATCATATTGACTATACGGCGCAGCGCCTTGATTCTATGCAGATGCGTGAAGTCTGAGAAAGGAGAAATCAATGAGAGAAGGAATCAGATATGACTGGATTATTGCTGTTTCAAATTCTGCTGAAAGTGGAATCAAAATCTTGAAAACTTACTGCAAAGTAAGCGAGATTAAACAGATTTTGGTTGATTTGGCAAAAAGAGACGCAAGGAAAGATGCAGCTGCTTTTCAGCATGGTACCGATGATATCGACCAGCTGCAGGTTGTAAAACATGATGCTCCGTTTGCTGTTGACATCGGATTCACCGCCTGCAATGTTTTTGATACATACCGTATTGATTATACCGCACACGAGCTTGAACACGAGAACTACAGTGAACCTGAAGACGTATTAAAACATATTTGAAAGGAGAATGTACTATGACAAGAATCTTTATTGATACTGATGACGCTGAAAATTATGAAGACATTGAGTCTGAGCTTGAGGCTTATAACATTGATTTTGATTACGATAATGGTGGTCGTATGATGGTTGATGATTCTGATGCAGACATTGTAATGGATATCATTGAGGACTTTGGAGTTAAAGCTCCATTGTCTGAAAGGAGCAGGCATGGAAAAATACAAATGGATTTTTGCTTCTTCACGTGGTTGTGAGATAGAGATGACGGAAATCACATGTTCTGTTGATGAAGCGAAAGAATATATGCTTCTTAAGATAGCCGCTGAGGCTGAAAAGTCAAATTATTATTTTGCGTATCCTCCAAAATATGAAAAAGACCTGCAGATAGAGACAAGCTCTAAGACAGGTGAGGTGATTGCGATTAAGTGCCTTAATGTAGAAAAATTCTACGGCGGCATAATCAATTATCTTATGCGTCGCGCTGACAGGATACAGGAAGAGATAGTGACAACAGTTGAAAAGAAAGGTTAAAAACGGTGACAAAAATGTTAGAACGAGAATTTTCTGACAGAACAGGATTCTATCCTCCTGCTGACATGTATGAGATTATTGAAAGCAAATATCTCGAGATGGATGTAGATAAAGACAAGTTTTGCGAAATGTACAAAAATAATGACGAAGACTTGGCTGAATGTATCCAGATGGAGACTGATAAGGCGACTGTGATAAAGTTTAATGAGATAACAAAGAAAGCCAAAGAAGAGAAAGAAGCTTTGGAGTGCAGAATCAGGATGCTGGAAAGAGGTATGAAAGACTTACAGCTCTTGTATGATAAAGAACTGGAGTGGAAGCCTTATGAAAATGAAAAGCTGTACAGCCAGGAAGAGTATGATAAGCTTGTAGGTAATATCCCTAAAATGGATATTGACGCAGCAAAGAAATTTGTTGTTGATTCTTTTGGGTTTAATCCTGACAGGGTTTTGATTATGGATGAGTATCCAAAACAGGAAATCAATCGTCACGGTAAGATAAGAAATGCAAAAGGCGAATTCTATGCAAGAAAGCCTTTGTACGAATCTACAGATTACAATTACATTCTGTTTTCATGCGCTGGCATTGATTACGAGTGCGTGGACGGAGAATTGTATATGCTGACTGATTGAAAAAATATGTGATATTGAAATATGACAGCCGGGGTTTCCCGGCTGTCTTTTTTGGAGCTGAAAAATCCGGCATATTGTAAATATACAAAATATGTACAAAGAGAAGGGAGAAAAAATAATGAAAACAATAGACTTAAAAAACCTTAGAATAACCGTAGAGCATTTTGTCAGCCTTCCACTGACTGTCACTGACTATATTTGCGAGGTCGTCGACAAACTTGGGCCGGCTGGAGCTTATATTAAACCGGGAATCGTTGATACTAACGAGCAGGAAAGAGATTGCCACCAGTTCTTCTTGAAACATTACCGCCAACTTGGAAACGACTTGGAAGAAGAAAGGATATACTATCCATTTGTAACAAATATTAATGATTTTGATATCATCAATATGATTGTTAAATATTTCTATGATGACGATTATGCAGCAGAGATTCTTCACCTTGCAAATGATGAAATTCGCGATTCGTATGATGTAATTGTCAGGTATCCGGAGACTTCGTCTGATTCAGATAGAAGGGAGATTGTATTGCCGATAGATTCGTCAATAATAGATGATTACGGAGATTTTCACGCGCTGGAAAAGCTGGCTGAACTGATGCAGGAAAAAGGCCTAACACAAGACGATTTGCTCGTTGTCCTGAATGCGGTAAGGCTGAAAAATATTGAAAAATAAGTACAAAAAATCTTCGCGTTAATTCGCGGAGATTTTTGCATGCTGTAAAAATCCGGAATATTGTAAATATCCAAAAAATGCTCTGCTTTCTTAAAAATTCTGCATATTAACGAAGAACGGGAAATCCCCGGCCGATAAAAAGTCGTCCGCGGGTCAAATGTTCCAGTTTTAACTTCGCACATGGTTCTGAATCCCCGTTCGAAGTCTGGTTACGAGCCGGAACGGCGAGTTATCAACTATACAAAAAAAATTCTTAAAAAAGGAGGTAAAAAACTATGGGAAGAGCAGGAGCCGGAGGTGGCGGTGGCGGCCATTCGGGCGGCGGGCATTCATCCAGCCGGTCAAGCGGCGGCCATCATGTAAGCAGCGGCAGCAGTGGAAGACGGGCCGGTGGCGGAGGAAGTAGTTACAGCAGTCACAGCAGTTACGGTGGCGGAGGATTCTATGGTGGCGGTTTCTATCCACGACCGCCAAGACGAAGCTCCGTTATTGTCAGTCATGGTGGAAACTTTAATGCCGTTATATCACTTATTATATTTGTTGTTGTTCTTATAGCTGCATTTGGTGGCTTTCCGTCGTCAAATTCATCTTCAACGAAAAGCGTACCAAAAAGTACACAGAACAGAGAACGACTGGAATCTGGTGTAGGATATGACAATAATTGTATTGTTGACAATATCGGCTGGTTTGACAACGTCACCAAAACAGAAAAATCAATAAAGAAGTTTTACGACAAAACTGGTGTACAGCCATACATAGTCTTAAATGCTTACGACAGCACTCTGCTTACGGATACAGCAAAAGAAGAGTATGCCAAGAAGTGGTATGATGAACATATTAAAAATGAAAGTACATTTTTGTATATGTATTTCGCCGAACCGGATACGGACAATGATGTCGGATATATGGCATACGTCAACGGAAAGCAAGTTCCCTCTGTGATGGATTCTGAAGCTATTGAGATTTTCTGGGCATATGTTGACAAGTACTGGTATTCTGATATGTCAACTGATGACATGTTCACAACCATTTTTACAAAAACAGCTGACCGCATTATGACAAAATCAACAACGGCTGCCGATGTCGGCAATAATGCAATAAAAGTCATTGGCGTTATCATTGTTTTTGCCGGTATCATCGTTGTGATGGTTCTTAGAAGAAAACATAAAGCTGAAGAGGCAAAAGAAACTGAAAAAATATTAAACACACCGCTTAACGGAGATTCCGAAGCGGATGATTTACTTAAAAAATATAAAAAAGGAGACTGAAAAATATGGGAATTTTAACAAGATTTAAGGATATTATGAGCGCAAATGTGAACGCACTGCTGGATAAGGCAGAAGACCCGGCAAAAATGATTGACCAGACGCTTCTGAACCTTAGAAAAGACCTGGCAGAGGTTAAGAAAGAAACAGCGGCAGTGATGGCTGATGAAAAAAATGCAAAAAGAAAAGTAACAGAATGTGAAAAACATATTGCTGATTACAAAGCAGCGGCAGAGAGCGCACTTCGTGCAGGAAATGAAGGCGATGCAAGAACACTTCTGGAAGCAAAGAAGAAGGAAGAGGAAAAACTGGCTGCGTTACAGAAAACTTATGATATGACAGCTGCGAATGCCGATAATATGCAGGCAATGCACGATAAGCTGGTAAGAGATATTGAAAATTTGGAATCAAAGCGCGATTCAATCAAGGCGAAGATGGCAACTGCGAAGGCGCAGAAGCATATGAACCAGGTTCTTTCCGGCGGGGACAAAGCTGCAGCAAGTATTGATGCTTTTGAGAGATATGAAGCGAAGGCTGACAAGATGCTTGATGAGGCTGCGGCGATGACAGAGTTGAACAAAACGGCCGATGATAACACAGCAGATTCCCTGCTTGATAAGTATAAAAATGGCGGAAACGCTGATGTGGATGACGAGCTGGAGAGGATGAAGAAAGAACTTGGCTGTAAGATTACGGCTGTTGGATTGAGAATATGGAAATATGACGCCTGCCGATGGATATCGGCAGGCTGTTTTTGTGTAAAATGACGAAAAGTATAAAGAACTATAAAACAAAATAAAAAGTATAAAAAGGTATAAAGAGTGGATGGCAGATGTTTAGAAAGAGCGATTTCTATCTTGTATTTATTTTGTCATATTAAATATTAGCGGATAAATATAATTTATATTTCGCAAAAAACAAACAGGAGGAAAAAACAGTATGAAGAAGAAAAATATTATTGCATCAGCAATGCTTGCTCTGACTATGGTATTTGGAATGGCTGGCGGAATGACAGTAACTCCACAGTTAGCAGAGCCCGTACAGGCTGCAAGACGATGCAATCATAACTGGAGAGCAATCGGTTCTCGTCGCTTATATTATAGCAATAGTAGATATACTTGCTACAGACAGGCCATTCAGTGTTCAAAATGTGATGCATCAAAATTCAGATATTCTTATAGATATCATTAAGTGCAATGATGAGCTGCCGGCAAAAATGCCGGCAGCTTTTTTGTTAGAAAAAACGGCATATTGTATGTATAAAGTAGAATAGGAGGATTCAAGATGACTAATTGCATACACTGCGATATTGCCGAAAGGTATTCAAATCCAGATACAAAAATAAACAATACATATGATATCTTGTGGGTAGGGATATCTGCAAAAATCGGAGAAAAGCCGCTTTCCGAGGCTACGAACACAGGAAAACTTGTTAAACAGATTGAAGCCGCATGCGGCAAGCCGGGATATAAGACCAATCTGGTCAAATGCCCGCCGATTGATAAGAATGGAAAGTTAAGATATCCAAACCGGACAGAAATTGACCGATATCAATTTTTTTCGTAAAAAAACGCCCTGTTTTTTATTTTTTCGGCATATTAAATATGCAAGGAAAATACATGAGAGGAGGAAGCAGAATGCATACTTTAAGATTAAAGCTGAATGTTGATGATAATACTGCAGCAGTGCTTGAAAAGCGTTTTCGTATTTTAGCGCATATCAGCAATCAGATACGCAAGAAAGTCAAAATGATGCTTTCAAGACTTGAAGACGATAAGCAATATCAGCAAGCATTAGATGAGTATATCAAGCTTAAAAAACTTAATAGTGACGACAAGCAGGTTCAGAATGACATGAAGCGATTGTTAAAGTTCATGAATGATACACGCGAAGGTATCGGCCTGACAAAAAGCGGACTTGAGAAATATGCAAGCGTTATGCAGCATCAATACAAAAAGAATATTTCCTCCCATCAGGTACAGGCTGAAGCTGCCCATGTCTATAAGGGAGTTGAAACTGTCTTATTTGGCAGTGGAAAAGACGTGCATTACAAAAAGGAATCTGATTTTCGAACGATGCCAGGAAAAGATATGAGCGGCGTTAGAATCTATTTTAATCAGGATGACGAAAAACATCAGGTCGATTGTTATATCAAATGGAATGGCCTAACAATTCCTGTAAGATATAACATTTCAAAATCTGATATGCTGGGTGATAAAAATTATATAAATGAAGCATTATCATGTGGGAAGATTAAATATTGCGAGATTGTCAGGCTGTGGTTTAAAAATGGATGGCATTATTACGTAAATCTTGTTATGACGGAAAACGCGCCAAAGAAACTGGTTCCCGGAAAATCAACCCTTGGTATTGATGAAGGGCCATCAACAATAGCGGCAACATCAGAAACATCTGTTTTTCTTGAGGAGCTGTCACCGGAATGTAAGAAATATAACAAACAGATTGCATCACTACAGCGTAAGATTGATAAATCCACGAAAAAGATGAACCCTGACAGATATAATGATGACGGGACTACAAAGAAAAAGTCCAAAGATTTGCCGGCGTGGAAGTTTTCTAAGACATGCATTAGGAATAAAGCGAAAATTAGAGAACTCTACCGTAAGAAGACGGAATACACAAAATGCAGACATGAAAATCTCTTAAACCGTATGATAAAAGATGCTTCTGTATTCATAATAAATTTTAAGCCCGGAAACCCCATACCTTTAGGTGCGGAGAGGAAGGGCTCTTTTTTTTACAAAAAAAATAA